>Ga0256831_1000331_pt1 | contig 25076 bp, 15 predicted proteins | sample 132544metaG_FD_189087 | JGI IMG/M metagenome (GOLD analysis project Ga0256831, IMG submission 189087) | Hydrothermal vent microbial communities from Lau Basin, Pacific Ocean - 132-544 | ecosystem: Environmental > Aquatic > Marine > Hydrothermal vents | place: Pacific Ocean: Lau Basin | collected... | reverse complement strand
GTTTATATCAATAAGTCTCAATGACAACAACAAGAAAGCAAAATATAAAACACTAAGTCTTAACATATGAATATAAATACCTTTTCTTTTTATCTTCAAAAATATCATCGATAGTAATCAACATCCCGGTTTCATACACATCACCAAAATGTGAGTTTAGCGAAGTACCGAAAATCTTCATTGTCTCTGACAAATTCATATATGCATTGACCAAAGGTGGAATATTTTCACCCAAATCACGAAGTGTCTTAATCAGAATTCTATAATCTTCGTTGTAACTTTTCCATTTGAATATAGCTGATAACTCAGCTTCTTCTGTTTCTATTAGAATTGGAAATTTTGGCGAAAGAAGTGTATCTTTATCAGGAAAATACTTCTTCAAAAAGAAATAAACCAAATCTCTTGCTTTTTTATTGTAGGAAGGATACATTGTGAATTTGCCAAAAAAATGTTTCATATCAGGGTTCTCAACAGCTAATGCTCCCAATCCATCCCATAGGTTATCAAGTGAAAAAATCCCTTTTCTATTGACACTTGGTTGGTATAGTGGTTGAACAAATGAACGCCCCAATTCGATCGTTTCATTCCAATATTCATCAATAAACTTATCTGAAATAGTAAATAATTTAGATGTGGGAGTAATGGGGCTCCCCTTCTCATTCCTAATAGTATCCTTGCCCAAAATATATCTGTATCCACCGATAATAGCCTTACCTTGAGGATCCCAGACAATTAATTGCTTGAAAGGCACTTCCGCAAAATCATATGAGTCAATATCTATTTCTTTACCAGTCCCCCCACCGGCATCTCGAAAAGAAACTTCACGCAGTCGCCCAACCTCTCGCATCAGAGCAGGTGCTTGGTCGTGAGAAAATATATAAATCTCATTACTAGCTTTATTAGTTTTTCGCAAAAATAGTTCATCTCTCAACTCCTTTTCCAATTCTTTAGTAGGTACTTTGGGTATTATTTCTTTCTCGCGAGACATATTAAAAGTTTTTAGTTTGTTTTCGTTTGTTATTAGGGGGTGAATTCTTTTTCGGGATTGTCCTTGAGACCATATACAAATTCTCTTATCGACTTAATCCATTCCTTACTTTTTTTTCTATTATCAAAAGTTTGATATGAAATTGGTTTCCCGATATAAATATCAAGTTTTTTACCTTTTTGTTTAAAAAGTTCATCGACTAAGTAAAACATTTCTAAATTGGCTTTGATTCCAAGTTTTTTCCTCCAATTTGCCAGATTATAAAACCAATTTGTATTTCTACCGTCAATGTACACAGGAATTATATCTCTTTTATTACGTTTTGCTCTGGAAAGAAATGTGTTTTTCCATTCCAGGTCTTGAATTTTCCCATCAATTTTTCTTGAAACTAATCCGGCCGGAAAAATCAATATCAAATTATCTTCTTCAAAGGCTTTGTTTAGTGTATTGATATAATCTTTGCTGCTTCCATGCTTATTGATTGGTACAAAAAGCGGTTTAAGATTGGGCAAAAACATTAAAATATCATTTGCTAGGAAATAGAAATCTCTTCTTACTTTCCCAACTGTTTTCATCAATGCTAAACCATCAAATCCACCTAAAGGATGATTGCTTATCAGAATGCATTTGCCTGTTTTAGGTATATTCTCAAGACCGTGAATATTAAGATTTGCTTGTAGATCATCAAGACTAGCATTTACAAAATCAACTCCAAACTTATCCTTATTTCTATATAAAATATCATTCCCTTCGTCTTCATGAATAATTCTGCGCAGGTATTTGTACACAAAACCCGGCACAAATCGGGCTACAACAGGATTCTTCTTTTTAAAGACTTCCTTAACATCAAAAGTTTTTTCTTTGATCTTCAAATCACTCATATAAATAAAATTACCAATAATTCATAATCCATCCTAAATCTTAACCCCGGGTTTATATTTACGAAGGTACAAAAAAACTGATAATTATAAAAATTTAAATTTGTATTTTGTGTTTTTACCATTTAGATTATTAAAACCAAAATTATGTAGTAATCTTATTATTGAACCTACAACAAATAGACCTATAATATATCCATGAAAAACTATCCAATCAAAACTTGTGTATTCAAATAAAATCTGTTTTCATACTAATACAGTATTTGATAGAACCCGGTATCTTGTGCCTCTATGTATATTGAGTCTTTAATAGTAGGTGGATAATTGATCGTTTTAATATATATATATATAAATCGATTACCTTTAACGTCATCAATAAACTTAAAGTAATCTGTTAATGGAGTATATTGTTTCAAATAAGTCTCATGGAATAGAATATCCCCTCCTTCAATACTATCCACATCAATAGCCTCAATCTCAAGCCACGCATAAAGATCAAGAACTATCTCAAAGTTTTCTTCTTCACCGGGATAAAAAAACTCAGGGTCATGCATAGGGTAAAAATCGTCTTTTTTAGCACTTGTTATATTGAAATAACTCGCCTCTTCGTCTGTGCCAAATTCAAATTTGCCATTAACATCAGTGCGAAAGGTATCCAAAAACCAATCATCATGCGGTTCAAATAATCCATTGCTTTTGCCGGCTATAAATGATAATCTTGCATTTGGAATCGGAGTATGAGTACCATATTCTACTACAGTCCCGGTAACATAAGTATCAGGTTTCTTCTCACACGAAAAAAAAAAAAATAATACAAAGCCAAATATGAAAGTATATGTTTTCATCTTATTATACTTTCTACAAAGTTAAACAAAAACTATATAACCATCAAGCATTTTCTGTGTATTACGCATTTCATTTTTTCTTATTACAGGTAGATTCTCTTATTACTTGGCACATCCGCCCCTTCTAGCATCCCGAAAATGCTCTACTTTTTTATGAAGAAATAAGCTTTCTCTTTCCCCAACAGGGGATAAATGTGAATAGCCGTGGGTAAAACCCTCGGCAAATTAAGTTTAATTGAGATATACAACCCCGAATAGAGTTGAATGTTAACAAAAGCGAAAAAATGAAATGCACCTTTTTAATTTGAATCTTCTCAAAATATAAAAATAAATCAAATTTATATTACCTTTGCATTCAATAAAAATACCAAAAATAAAATCAGTGAAACATACTATTAAAACCAAACTTATATCCGCTTTATTATGGTTCTTGTTTACGATATTGCTCATAAGTGTTGTGCTTTGGCCGATATATTCCAATAACATAGACTATTTATTTTATTTCAATAATATTTTATTCATAGTAGCCGCTGTTTATTTTTTCAGATATATTTTTCGTATAAAACACACACTAATTGCTAACAAACTGTTGATTAAATTGATTATTATGCCTCTAGGTATATTCATGGCAATTTATACATATATGGCGATGAATGATTTTATTGATTATTATCAAAGTGTCGGTATTTACAAGTCTGTGGAACAATTCAAATTAGATAAACAATACTTCCTTGGAGAATATATTCAAGACCAATATATGTTTTTTGGCGTTGCTGCTTTTGTTACTAGTGCTATCATTCCTATTAGGATGCTGGTATCTGTATTCAGAGTCTATAATAAAGGACATGAATAAATAAACCGGCTGTTATTTTTTTTAATTTTGATAATGAGATGAATGCAAAATAAAGACTTTTCATATTTAAACGAACTTAATGATGTCCAACGCAAAGCCGTTGAAACTACTGAGGGAGCAGTAATGGTAATCGCCGGTCCGGGCTCAGGAAAGACAAGGGTGTTAACTTACCGTATAACCCACCTTCTCAATCTTGGAGTTGCACCTTGGAATATACTTTCATTGACATTTACCAATAAGGCGGCTAAAGAGATGAAAGAGCGAATCGAATCCATTGTAGGCTCTGCTGCCAGAAAAGTTTGGATGGGAACATTCCACTCTATTTTCGCCAGAATATTACGTGTTGAAGCGCATAAAATCGGTTATCCGAATGATTTCACCATATATGATTCTGATGATTCAAAAAGTCTGATTAAAGACATACTAAAATCTATGAATCTTGATCCAAAGGTCTATAACCCCAATGCAATTCGCGCTAGAATATCAAAGGCAAAAAGCAGCCTGATCACACCTAAAGCTTATGCTACAAACGAGGAATTATTGCTATATGACAGAATGAATAGAATGCCAATGACTCACGAGATTTATCAAAAATATTACGATAGGTGCTTTAGAGCCGGAGCAATGGATTTTGATGATTTATTGCTTCAGATGTTCAGATTGCTATATGCAAATCCGGATAATGTAAGGGAGAAATATCAACAACTCTTTAGGTATGTTCTTGTTGATGAGTTTCAGGACACCAACTATTTGCAATACGAAATCATAAAGCTGTTTGTCAACTATGAAGGAAGTCCGGGCAATATATGCATTGTTGGAGATGATGCCCAGAGTATTTATTCATTTAGAGGGGCTACAATTGAGAATATCCTTCAGTTCAAAAATGATTATCCCTCTCTAAACACCTTCAAGCTGGAACAAAATTATCGTTCTACCACCTATATTGTCCAAGCAGCAAATGAATTAATAAAGAATAATACAAAACAGATACAAAAACGAATTTGGACTAATGAAATCGGAGGTTCAAAAATAAAAATAATAAAAGCCCTTACTGACAGAGAGGAAGGCAGGAAAGTTGTTGACCAAATAATCGAACATAAGACTAGGCATCACTTAAAAAATTCTGAAATATCAATTTTATACCGTACAAATGCGCAATCACGTATATTTGAGGAAAATCTCAGGAGGGCAAATATACCATATAGGATCTATGGAGGACTTTCTTTTTACCAAAGGAAAGAAATAAAAGATGTATTGGCATACATGAGACTCTCAGTCAACCAAAAAGATGATGAAGCGTTCAAAAGAGTACTTAATTATCCCAAAAGAGGTATTGGTAAAACAGTTATAAACGCTTTACAAAAGCATTCTGACCAACACAATATTAGCCTTTATGAAGCTTGTTTTGACGCTGAATTAAAAACCAGACCCAGATCACTTGTAAATGAATTTATAAGATTGATTGAGTCTATGAAAGAAAAGAACAAGGGAAGTAATGCATACGAAACTGTCAATTATATTATAAAAGCCACAAAGATCGCCGCTATATTAAATGCAGAAAACACAATAGAATCACAAAGCAGGTTAGAAAATATCAATGCTTTACTTAACGGAGTACAAGAATTTGTAGAAGACGATGAATTTATTGAAGAAGAATTGAGTGATAATAGAGACCTTTCTGCTTTTATCCAGCATATTTCATTGTTGACCGATATGGACAAAGATGATGAAAAAATAGCTGATTCTGTCACATTGATGTCAATCCACCTGGCAAAAGGTCTTGAATTTGAATCAATTTTTGTGGTCGGAGTAGAAGAGAATTTATTTCCATCCTATATGTCACTTGCCTCACCCGAGGACATCGAGGAAGAAAGGAGATTGTTTTACGTCGCAATTACCAGAGCAAAGAGGTATTTGACATTGAGTTATTGCAATAATAGATATCAATACGGTCAAATCAGATCAAACGATCCCAGTAGATTTATCAGTGAAATACCGGAAGATTCTCTCGATCCGATGAGTGCCATTGTTGCTAATCCAAATCCAAGCTTTGCAGCTCCAAAAGTATTGGGAGGTTTAAAGCCAAAAAAGCTAAATTCAAGCCCTAAAGCATTATCAATAAATGTATCTGATTTTAAGCCAAACAATCCAAATGAAATCATGGAGGGGATGAGAGTTTTGCATCTCAAATTTGGAGAAGGACTGGTATTATCAATTGATGGTAATCCTTCCAACAGAATAGCAAAAATAAAATTTGACCAAATCGAAGACGAAGACAAAAGGATAGTTTTAAGGTTTGCCAAGTTACAAATATTGAACTAAATTGATTTATTTCAAACCTTTTGAAAAAAATATGTGTCTATATTATCATATTAAAGAAAACTTAACGTTAATACCAAATAAACTCTAATATGACGCATTTATTACATTTTGTTTTTCCAGTATTGTTGTTAAAAATACTCGTCATAGATGTGCAATGCCTGTGTTTTTTAACTTAATCTTGAAAAATTAACTTTATAATATTTATGCGTCATCTAAAATTTATTTGGTTTAACTTATTTATTAAATCTATTTTCATAACTTTGCGCGATGCTAACCACTAAGGAAATAAGCAATTTGATTGGGGGAACACTTGAGGGAAATCCGGAACTTGAAATCTATTCAATCAATAAAATAGAAAATGCCAAAGAAGGCTCAATTACATTTATTGCTGATGATAAATATAAAAGATATTTTAATAATACCTTAGCAACTGCAATAATCACGGACTTTAGCTACAATCACATTCAAAATGGTCACGAATACGCCTTGATAAAAGTGGACAATGTATATACTGCCATATCTAAATTATTGAAGCATATTGAACAAGAGGATATTGAAAGAAATGGTATCTCCGAACTGAGTTTTGTTGCTAAAAGCGCTAAAATCGGTAAAAAAGTATCGATTGGAGCATTCTCATATATCTCAGATAAATGCACAATTGGTGATAATACTGATATCGCAACACAAGTTTTTCTTGGCAAAGAAGTGAAAATCGGCAATAATGTAAAAATATATCCTGGAGTAAAGATTTACAATAGATGTGAAATTGGCAACAATTGTATTGTTCACGCTAATACAGTCATTGGTAGTGATGGTTTTGGTTATAAACCAAACGCCAAAGGAGAATACGAAAAAATACCTCAAGTGGGTAGAGTAATACTTAAAGATAAAGTGGAAGTAGGTGCAAATACAGTTATCGACAGAGCTACTTTTGGCGAAACAATTATCCACAGAGGAGTAAAATTGGACAATCTAATCCAGATAGCACATAATGTTGAAATAGGGGAAAATAGCGTGATTGCAGCTCTTACAGGTATTGCAGGAAGCACAACTTTGGGAAAGAATATTGTCGCAGGTGGACAAGTGGGATTTAATGGTCATATCAATGTTGCTGATGGTAATCAATTTCAAGCTCAAACAGGTGTATTGAGCAGCATAAAAACAAAAAATGGTAGATATCAAGGAAGCCCGGGAATTGACTATTATAAGCATATGAAGTCTTCTGTAGTATTCAAAACCCTCCCTGATATGCAAAAACAAATAAAGGAACTACAAAAACAAATTGAAAAACTTACAAAATATATAGAGAATGAACAGAAAGACTATTAAGGCTTCTTTTGAATTAGAAGGGATAGGTCTCCACACAGGAAAAGTATCTAAACTAAGGTTTAGACCAATGGAAGAAAATAAAGGTATTGTTTTTGTAAAAAAAGATAACGATTCTGAAATTGAGATAAAAGCTGAAATAAAAAATGTACTTACGACAAATAGGAGTACAACTCTAGCAAAAAACGACAATAAAGTTATTACTACCGAGCATCTATTAGCAGCTCTGTATGCATTGGAAATAGATGATGTCTACATAGATATTGAAGGCGATGAAATTCCAATATTGGATGGTAGCTCAAAGCTATTTTGCGACGCTATTACAGAATCAGGTGTTGTCGAAAAAGAAAAAGAAAAAGAATATTTTGAAATATCAGAAATATTTGAGTTTAAAGTAGAAGAGACGGGTAGTGAATACATCGCTATGCCGGCAGAGTTTTTTGAAGTAAGAGCACTTATCGACTTCAAATCACCGATAGTAAACAAACAATTCGCTGAGATTTTAGATATTAGAGAGTTTTGCAATGAATTCGCATCTTGTAGAACATTTGGTTTTTTTAGCGAAGTAGAGAGTTTATTGGAACAAGGTCTTATCAAGGGAGGCAATCTAGATAATGCTATTGTTATAGCAGATAAAATATTGACAGATGAAGATATCTCAAGATTTGCTAAAAAACTAAATATCGATAAACTAAATATCGATCAAGAGGGAATACTAAGCTCTACTCCATTAAAATTTCCAAATGAGCCTGCTAGACATAAGCTTTTGGATTTTATTGGCGATATTTCATTATTAGCTATGCCTATAAAGGGCAGAATTATAGCAAAAAGACCCGGACATAAAGCCAATATCGAATTTGCTAAATTCTTGAAGCAAAAATCTGTAAGGCAAAGAAAACTAAAAGGCAAGCCTCTTTATAACCCTAATGATAAACCTATTTTTGATACTCCTCAGGTAATGGAATTTTTACCTCACAGATATCCATTTCTTTTAGTGGACAAGATAATCGAGATGTCAGACACTCATATCGTAGGCGTGAAAAATTTGACTTTCAATGAACTTTTATTCCAAGGGCATTTTCCCGGCAACCCGGTATTCCCGGGTGTATTGCAGATGGAGGCTTTGGCGCAAACAGGAGGGATATTAGCTCTGTCACTTCAAGATTCACCCAAAGGTTGGAATACATATTTTCTTAAAATGGATAATGTGAAATTCAAAAACATGGCTGTCCCGGGTGATACTTTGGTAATGAAAATGGAACTTGTGGAGCCGATACGTAGAGGTCTTGTAAGAATGAAAGGAACCATTTATGTAGGTGATAAAGTAATATCCGAAGGTGATTTATTAGCTCAAATAAGTAAAAGCAAGTAATGGAATATAATTTTGTCCACAAAGATGCCAAAATAGGCAAAAATGTTGAAATAGGCAGATTTTCGTATATCGATGAAAATGTTGAAATCGGCGATAACACATTTATTTACCCTAATGTAACAATACTTAAGGGTGCAAGAATCGGTAAAAATTGTAAGATTTATCCCGGAGCTGTAATAGGTGGAGACCCTCAAGATATTTCTTACAGGGGGGAAGAAACCTTTGCCATTGTTGGTGATAATGTAATTATAAGAGAATATGTGACTATCCATAAAGGAACTATCAGATCAGGAAAAACAACTGTTGGTGACAATTGTTACCTAATGGCATACGTACATATTGCGCATGATTGTACTTTGGGTAAAGGATGTTTCTTTGCCAATGGAGTAAATCTTGGAGGGCATGTGGAAGTTGATGATTTTGTTACAATTGGAGGTCTAGTACCTGTTCATCAATTTGTAAAAATAGGACAACAAGTAATGATTGGTGGAGGCTCGCTCGTAAGAAAGGATGTTCCTCCATATATCAAAGCAGCCAGAGAACCTATATCTTATGTAGGGGTAAATTCAATCGGGCTGAGAAGACGTGGATTCTCCAATAAAGAGATTGAGCAAATACGGGATATATACAGAGTGTTGTACGTCGAACATGTAAATGTAAGTAAAGCTCTGAAACTTATAGAAAGTAAATTGCCAGACACGAAATTCAAGCAAGAAGTCTTGGATTTTATAGAAAGATCTGATAGAGGTTTAATCAGAGGAATGAATGTGTAGATGACTAGTTTTTTTATGGTTTCAAGTGTATTATTTTTTCTAGTAAACTATAAGAAGCCATATTTTTAGCCTGTTTTTTGCTACTTCCAAGCATTTTTTCGGACATGTATTTTGTTCCGTCAATTTCAATTTTGGCAATGGCTGAAATCTCAGGTTGATGATCTTGCCCTGAGAGTTCATATTCGAATTTAGCATAAAGCCATTTGTTTTTTTGACATAGTTCGTTTAAAACTCCGGTATAATTTTTTCCGGAATAAAAGGCTTCAAATTCATCTTTTGCAGTTTCAATAGCCGTCTCAATAATTGTGTAATCATCTGATTTTTCACTATTATGATGCAATTCTTTAAATGTATTGTCAAAATCCAATTCTACACCTGTGATTTCACTTATGAGCAATAAATTTGCTATCTGAATTGATATTTTTTTCGATTTTAAAAAATCAGAATTCAGGCTATTTGTATCTGCGATAAATTCTTTACCCTTTATATCAATTGTTGCGGTTGTATAAAAAATAGGTGTATGGTCTTCACCGGTTGATTTCGTTGTAAATTTAGGTGTTCCCCATTCAAGTTTTTGAGATGCCATCATCAATATGCTTGGGTTAAGGTGAAGATTAGAGATTAACCATTCGAGAATAACTGGTTTTAGCAGACTCCATTCTCCATTGTTTTTTGATCTAAAAAGCAATTGATATAAATCACGAACCTCAAGTTTCCCCGCTTCCATTCTCGACAAAATCTCATGTTTTAGTTTCTCTGGAAGCCTGTCTTCTACTAGTGCCATTTTTATAAGATGATAAAAATCGCGATCTTCTACATCCGAAAAATTTTCTCTAATAAGAAATTCCATGTTTTTTCTGTAGTTTTGCGCCTTGAAATATTCATTTTTCTCCTCCTTATATTTCAAGGTGACAGCATTGATATGTCCACCTATTTCTTGCAACTGCTCAAAGGAATATGGCAAATCCTCTCCATCGATAAAAGCGCTTAACTGCCGCAAATTAACAAGGTCTGCATACCTTCTTATCGGGGAAGTGAAATGCGCATATGCAGGCAAATTTAAGGCATAATGCCCTTCTATTACAGGAGAGTAATTAGCTTTATTGAAAATCAAGGCAAATTTTTCGACCATAGTTTCAATTCTACCATAATCTAAACTATTAACCACAGAATTCACGTCATTAATAAGCATTTCCCTTTTGGGAGCAAAAGATTTAGCTGTATGATTGCGATAAAGAGCCGGGATATCATTTTCGGCAAAAAATCTTGCTACAATTTGGTTAGTTAGTATCATAAATTCCTGAATCAAAATATGAGAATTATATGACTCTTCAGGTTTTAGCATCCTGACAAGACCATCTTCGGTTGTAGTGATCCTATTACGCAAGCTATAAATAGTGATAGCACCTCTTTTTTTCCTTTTTTGAAATAAATTTTGTGCTAAATTGTGACATTTATTAAGCATATCATGAAGAGGGTTTTTAGGCTCTTCTAAAATCATTGCAGATTTTTCATAACTCAGTTTTTGCTGACTTATCAATATTGTTTTATTAAATCTTGCTTGATGTATTACACCGTTTTTATCTATAGAAATAGAAATGGTTATTGTCTTTCTTTCCTTATTCTCAAGCAAACTCAAAAGATTGTTGGAAAATCTCTTTGGAAACATAGATTTTGTCGAATGCGACAAATACCGTGAAAAAACCCGTTTTTTTGCATAATCATCAAGCTCGGAATTGAGGGGGATTACAGCTCCAACATCAGATATCGAAATATGCAATAAATAACTTTCGTTTCCAACCTCTTCAAGCCAAAAAGCATCATCCAAATCCCGAGAGGTATATCCATCAATTGTGATTCCATTAATCTCTTTTCTATATTTAGATAACATATCCCCCATATTGTTGAAATTAACAATTTTCTACAAAGTAACTAAATACCTACAATTTAATTAAATTTTTAGATAAAAGAAAATAAAAATACAAATGTATGATTATATTTGTATAAGTAAACTTTCTAGAATATAAAAATGAAATTAACGACTAATCCAAAAGTAAAGGATGTTTTTAAAAACTATCCTAAATATATTCAGCCACAATTACTCCATCTTAGAGAACTGGTTCTAAATGTAGCATCAGATATGGGACTTGAAAAACTTGAAGAAACACTAAAATGGGGAGAACCAAGTTATTTAACAAAATACGGAAGTACTATAAGAATAGACTGGAAAAAGAAAAACCCTAATCAATTTGCTATCTATTTTAATTGTAGTTCAAGTTTAATTCCAACATTTAAAACCATCTATAAAAGCAAATTTGAATTTGAAGGAAACAGAGCAATAGTTTTTAAACTAAATGAAAATATTCCTGAAACTGAATTAAAACATTGCATTTCGATGGCTTTAACTTACCACAAAATTAAGCACTTGCCATTATTAGGACAATAATTACTAGGGTGTAATTCAAAAAATTTCGAAATACACTAAACATAAAGCCGTTACACCAGTCGTCATAGCCTTTCTAACTTTGGATTTTTCAATTAAAAGAGCTATATTTGTGGATTACATACATTGTTTATGATAAATTGAATAAATTGCTGATCAAAGGATTTTTAAAACCGCTTATCAGAATCAAACAAATTGGCAAGGTTCAGTTTTGGGCAGGTATTATATTTGGTATTATTTCTGCATTTATATTTAGTCTATATTTCAATTATGCAAGGGAATCATTCCGGTCTTTAACATTTAATTTAACTCCTTTGATATTATCGCCAAAGGAGTTTGCAATATATGATTTATTTTTTGCTGCATTGTCTGTAAGTTTAGCATTTGGATTTACAGTCATTATCTGGTTGACAAGAAGAAAAAATATCAAAAAACAGTATTACAGGATGTTTGCTATTGGCAATGCATGGCTTATTATTTTTGCTATTCTTTTTCTTGTTTTAAGAATGGGCTCAACTTTGACTTTTGTATTATATTTAGGATTCGGTTATGATAAACATCTTGATTTTATTAGGGAATTCGGGTTGATTTTACTTTTACTACCTATCTATATTTTCTTTTTTAATTGGAATTATCTTAGCTTGATGTTTCGCACCGAAAGATGGATACTTTTATCTATATTCGTCTATGCATTATTGACATTTATATTATTTAAGACTACTTCGATTGACAAAAGTATTCTCAATAATACATATTATTCAAAAAATGAACAAAAATTTGAGTATATTGAAACTGAATTAAGATCAGCTAGCAAATTATATGGAATTTCATTCGCTGAATCTACAGAAGAAATATTGAAAAACTATTATTCCGAAAGAACATTTAAGCTTGTCAAAGATTTAAAAAAAGCATTTAACACAGATAGTTTAGTATCATTGGATATGATTATATTAGAAAAAATAGTCATTAGCAATTTGAATATAAAAGGTGGAATTCTAAATAAGTATCGCTTAATCGATAAAAATATCAACTGGCCTTATGCTACACCAGAAGAAATCAATGCTCAAATAAAAAGATATGAAAGTAAAAGTGGCATTGAGTTAAAATATCTTCTAGATATTCTAAACGAAATGATATGGATATTTCAGGCTCCTGAAATAGATTGGAATAAAAGATATAAATATTCGGAAAACGATATAAAAAGAGTAAGATTTAAGAGAATAATGAAAATTGAAACCAAAGATATCGAAGAAAGATTGAAACAAATTGTTACAATGTTAAGGTATGATAAACAAACCGACTATTATAGAAATCGTTTAATAAGGATATATGACGAGGAAAATTAAGGTTTAATTTAAAGCATTGAACACTTTCAGCGTTCCTTTCCCTTTCTTTCGATACCCCGCATTTCATACGAGGCTATTCACATTAAACCGCTTTACGGTTTTTTGTTTTTATCAAATTTTTTCTATTTTTATGCATGTACTCATATTTCAAGACTAGACAGTTTAGTTTTATTACAATACTTTCACCTCTGTTCTACGATTTACGGCATGTTCTGCATCTGAGCATTTCACACCATCTGAACAATGATTTTTTAGCTTGGATTCACCGTACCCAATCGCCTTTATCCTAGAAGTATCAATTCCTTTGCCAATGAGATATTTTTTAACACTTTTTGACCTTCGTTCTGATAGTAGTTGATTGTACGCCTTTCGTCCTCTTGAGTCGGTATATGAACTCAGTTCAATCTTCAAATCCTTATGTGATTTCAAATGAGCAACGAGTTTATTGAGTTCTCTTTTTGCTTTTTGATTGAGCTTATCCGAATTGTATTTGTACAGAATGTCTTTGAGAACCATCACCTCTCCTTTGTTTGTTGGCAAATATTCCACGTATTTTTTTACTTTTTCCATCAATATATCAAATTTGCTGGGGGTACTGCCGTACTCGATTAATATTTCTTTTTTCTTATAATCATCTGAACTTGCAGTCAATTTTACTCTATCTCCTCTTAGCAAATTCAAGGAGTATTTTCCACCTTGTTTAATTATTTTATCCAAAGCATCTCCTCCTTCAATCTCGATATTGATATTCTCAATTGGCATTTTAGTTTCGGAATCAAGAAAACTAAATTCAAATTTATCCTTCACACTTGGTTCAAGGCTAATATCCAAAAATCTTTCATTTATCTCTGTATTTAAAATGCTTGAATAAGGCAAATAGCCTTCCTTCGTTACCTTTACTATATAAGCACCGGGAGCTAATTTCACTTTACTCATCCCTTTTTTATCAGTAAACAATGGGGCACTTTCGACTATAGATTTAGAATCAATTGTATATATAATCTCCTTCTCAACGCCTTTTAATTTAGCTATTTTCGGACTGTTTTTTGCTATTAATTTATATCTAGAGAAAGTTATTTTTGCATTACTAATAGATTTTTCACTTAACTTATCAGATACTTTTACAGTATAAAAACTATTAAATATTCTAAAGACCGATTTATCTGACTCGAATCTATAAATATCATCTTTGCCCTTACCTCCCATCTTATTGGATGAAAAATATCCCTCTAATGCATCAGGGCTCAACACCAAGCCAAAATCATCATTATCACTATTGAATTTATCTCCTAGATTCACTCTAGTTGAAAATTTCCCATCGACCTCTTTGGAAAAATAAATATCAAATCCACCCTTTCCGCCCGTGACATCTGACGCGTAAAACAGATATTTAGAATTATAGATAAACGGAAATGCTTCTTTCTGATCGGTATTAACCGACGGTCCCATGTTCATCAATCCAATCCATTTTCCATTTTCATATTTTATGGAATATAGATCAGTTTTCCCATATCCACCCGGCATGTCTGAAGCAAAAATCAATCTACTATGTGCTTCATCCCAAGTCGGGTGAAATACATTATAGTTATCTGAATTTAGCGGAAATTTGCTATCCAGAACCCAAAATCCATCTTTAAACTTATATATATATATTCCAAAAGTATTCACATCCTCCCCATTGTCTCGCCTTCTTACACCTTTTTTATTTCTACTTAAAAACATAGTGTTTTCATCTTGGCTAAATGCACAAGGTCCAAAATGAGTTTTGAGCTTAAGATCATAGGAAAACAAATCATCATTAACAAATCTGCCAAGGCTATCTTTTTCCGCAAACCGAAGAGTGAAAAATGCTTCATCAATATTTTTATCTATCCTGCTTTTTGCCTTTGGCTTTGATGATACATAGACAATCCCATTATCATAGAACATAGGTGAAAATTCGAGGTATTCAGTATTGCATATCTCCAAATTTTCAAATTTAATACTATCAAGAATCCCATTATCGATTAATTCAGTATAGTCTATTTGTCCAAATAAAAAATTGCTTAGCATCAAAAATAAAATAACTATATATTTTTTCATCTTCATTATTTTTTAGACTTGTTATCCTAAGTGTTATTATTAAAAAAATCTTGGATTGATAACCCTTATTGCCTTATCTTCTTTTCCAAAACAATATTGCAATAATAATTCCACACTGCCATTTTCATATTTTCTCAATGGAGATAAGGTCACATCATAAGCCGTTGCTAAAAATAATTTATTGCTTATATGAAACCCTAGCAAAAAGTCAATCGACTCAAACCAATTATCCGATACTCCCCCTGTTCTCAAAGTAGAAGCAAGGTAAAACTTATCATAAAACAGTAGCCCGAGATTCAAATCCAAATTATAAGGAGAATTTTCGGCCCATCTAAAAAGCATTTGAGGCATTAAAACCAAATTTTTTCTTATGTCCATCGCTCCTCCTGACATTAGGTATACATGACGAACTTCAAAGCTCTTCCTCTCCCCTACTTTCACATCTATATCTGCCCTCATCAACCTAGGTACGGCAGCTCCGACATAAAACCTATTACTTGAATAATAAATACCAAAGCCCAAGTTAAAAACAGAGGTCTTATAAAGACCATGGTCAATAGCGACATCCTCTTCAAAAGGTCTAATAATACTCAAACTCGGATCTGCAAAATCTTTTTTATAAGATCTTCCTGAAAAAGACATTCCCATACTAAGCCTTCCACTTTTAATCTTGAATCTATAAGCATAAACACCTTCGATAGTCAATTTCTCGTTTACTCCAATAGTATGCCTCGAGAGGTTGATTCCCAAACCGACCTTACCAAAAGACGGAAAATTCACATTCAATGCTTGTGCTTTAGGAGAACCGTCAAATCCCGTCCATTGATCTCTGATAATACCAGTAATGCAAAGAGCATCATCATTACCGGCATAAGCAGGATTCAGCCCTAATTTATTATACATAAATTGAGTATATAAATTGTCTTGTTGAGCAGATGCACTTACAGTTATAAATAAGAATAACATAAACACCTTTGAATATCTGAATATCATATTTCTAATTTTATACTGGTTTTTATCAATTCCAAATGAAAAATTCACCTATCTTTCTATTACAAAAAACCCTTTAATAGCTTTTCCTTTCCTACCGTCAGGATATAAAATATAATAGTAAGTGCCCACAGGCAAATCTTTTCGATTATAAGTTCCACTCCAATCATTTTTATAGTCAAACGATCTATATACTTGACTTCCCCATTGATTGAAAACTATCAATTCTGTTTTTCGATGATTCCCTGATTCCAAGCAAGGGAATATCAATTCGTCATTGATACCGTCTCCATTTGGAGTAATAACATTAACTCCAAAACAATCATCGCCATCTCCGACCTTTATCACGATTATCCCTTCATCAAAGTTTTCAGGACAGGTCAATTTTACAAGCTTATAATTCAATTGTACTGCACCGATAAATTCCGGATCAGGAATATATGTAAAGCTACCATCCCCATTATCCACCACTTGCCCATGTATATCGCCCACACCTGAAAGCTCAATCCGAGTTTCATCAACTTCCAAATCATTGTCAGTTGGCTCGAAATCCAATTCCGTATTGTATGGTGTGATAAACTCATCATCATTTACACTTGGGACAAATTCCAAATAAACCGTAGCGGTATCCCTGGAATAATCCAAACACACTCCATGCGATAGACTCCAAACAAAATAATTATCACCAAACTCCAGATTGAATACTTTGGTTTTGGCTTTATCAGGATTCTCAACGGAAGCGGTTGAACCGAGTGAATACCATTTACCATTTGGATCGGGATTGGCTTTTATTTCTACATCATTTGGATTGCAAGCAAATACATCTTTCACAGTTTCCGCACTCCTATTAGGTGTGATATTTACTACAAAATGGACAGGAGTTGATTCCTCCGACTCACATCCGTCTTTTTCGCTAGTTACATAAATAGTATTTTCCCCATCAACAAAATTTTGAAAATCTGATATACTAATACATCTATTACCACTACTTGCCAATAATTTCGGCACATTATTATCTATATACCACAAATAAGTAGCATTGGCTTGAGTTTGATTTAAGCACAATTCAATCGTTGATTCATCAGGTATCACACAGAATGATGTATCAATTGGCAAAAGTTCTGGTGTGCTAGGCTTCTCAATAACATTAACCACAAAACCATCTGATTGTACAGACACACAGCCATTGACCATTACTTTCAAAATATAAGTCCCATCATTGCTCAATGTGGCAGGAAAAATAATCGGTTCTCTAGCATCTGAAGAAAAACCATTTGGACCTGTCCAAACAAATTCAGCATTTGGTCCGTAATTTGATATCAATTTCAGCTCAATTTTTCCACTTTCACAAACCTCACTTGTACCTGTAATAAATGGTTGGTTTGGTCTGGAAAATACCAAAACATCTATTTTCTCCGCTGATTCTGATACACAACCATTTTCTTCAATATAAACTGAAAATTCTCCTGCTTTTTCAATATTTGCAAAAGGGATTATGAAATAAGGTTTTTTGGTATCAAACTCGCCATCTTTAGGCGTAACCCAGTGAAAATTCACATCATTATCATATGTTCCATTCACAAATAATTTAATTGAATCTCCTTCACAAACCACATTGTTCTCAGCTTTCAATTCCGGAGTTTCCGGCTTTTTGTTCACATCAACTTTTATATCTTTAAGTTTTGAAGCACAGAATCCATCGCTTATAACAAGTGAGTACAAGCCGTTATTTATTGTATCAAAATCACATATTTCAGCAATACTATCTGAAGAAACAAAACCATTTGGTCCTGTCCATTGATAATTAAATGCAATATTATTTGGAAATACAGAAGGATAAAACTTAACGCATTCATTTTCGCCTATACAATTAGAAGCGTCATCGCTCAAAGCTGTTATCCTAGGTCTCTTTTTGACTTCAACCGAAGTAGAAGAATAATACTCACATGAAGATTTAGTTGTTACAAGCAATTTGTATTCTCCCTTCTTTGAAGCTATAAACTTTGGATTTATTGAATTAGAGGTATATCCATTTGGACCTGTCCAAAGATACTGTGCATCCTGAATATCCGGAGCGTACAAACTGATCGTATCCCCTTCACAAACTGGACCGTTATTGGAAGCTTCAACACTATAAGCACCTTCCACCCTTACATTTGTTATCTTCGATGTATCCGAATAACAATTTCCATTTTTCACAATTACAACCCAATCACCATTATAATCCGTATTTGCATCCTCAATCACGAGTGTATTTGATGTTTCGCTTTTAAATATAGAACCATTATGATACCAAATATAATTATCCGCATTGGTAATATTATTTACTGAAAAAACTATGTCATTACCTTCGCAAAACAATGTGTCACTTTCGACTTCAGGTGTCATGGGACGAGGCAACACTACCAACTCCACTTTGGTAGTATCAGAACAAATATCATTACTTACTGCTAAATAGTATGTACCTTGATTCAAAGAGCTTACTTCATCAATAACAGGCGGGTTTTGCTGATTATTATCAAAGCCATTTGGTCCCCACCAATGATATGCAGTACCGGTAGAAGATGTTTGCAATTGAAATACTTCACCTTCACATAGGCTAACAAAACTCCTATCTACTTCAGCCACCGGTTGTTTCAAAACCTCTACTGTCAAGGAATTTGATGCTAATGATTCACAATTTGAACTTTTGACCAAAACATAATAATTGTGTACTCCTTGTGCAGGAATTAAGGCTAAATTGGCTGTATTTGTAGAGTCGATTATCGTTCCTTCCGGATATACACCTTCATACCAATAGTATTTAACAGAACTGGAATATGTATTTGTCTCCAACATTATTTCTTCATCAGAACAAATTTTAGTTTTGCTTCCCGTAAGCACAGGTTTGCTCAATTCCTCGAATGACACCTCTACAAAACCGGTGCTTTGACATCCATTTAATCCTGTTGCTGTCACAGAATAAGTACCGGAGTATGTAGCATCAGCATTTGGTCTTACTGGATTTTCCAAATTAGAGGCGAAGCCCAATGGTCCGTTCCAATCTATGGTCCAAGTCCCATCAGGTTCATCAGCCAAATTGGCAAATAGTTTCAAAGTATCATGATAGCAGATTCCGGCTTTATATGTCGGTTGCAATGGCGCTAAATCTATCTTTATATTCAAACTACAAGAATCCACCAATCCGGCTTTATCCCAAACATAAAGCGTCACTTCCTCGGTATTACCGGATTGAGAACAATCAAATTCATTTGGATATACATCCATCGAATCGATCTCACAATTATCAAAGCTATTGAACCCAATGCTATCCGGATTCAATTTAGTTTTTGACACACCATTTGGATTTACAAATAACACAAAAAATTCTTTACATTCCGCTTTTGGAGCCTGAGTATCCGTCACCTCAACATTAAACGAACAAGTATCTTTATTTTCAGAGCCATCGTTCAAAATATAATGCACTGTCGATATTCCTCCTCCAAAATCAATATAATGTGGAATAGAACTATCTTCATATGAGCTTATATTTTTTTGAGTAACACCATCAATATAGTATGATAAATCCAGTTTCTCATATTCAAGAGTCAAAAACATCTTACTCACGCCATCATTGTCTCCATCATCAGCAACGAGATTATCGTCACAAGGATTTATGCTATTTGTACCAATTACAGGTCTGGCAGTAAAGCTAATGACACCATCACTCGCCCATTGGCTTAAAAGAGAACTATCGAGTTTTATCGTTGTAAATGCCGGACTGGAACAACTTCCTGCAATTGTATTATCATTAGCATTTGAGGTATTACCCAATACCACTCCATCTTCACTCAATATTTCAAAATACTCATCAACTTCATCTATATCCCCCAGTATTTTAATTTTCAAAACAGGATTAAGCAAAAGACCGTCATTTGAGATATTTTCAAAAGTAAATATTTTACTATTTGCTACAAATTTATTCAAATCCGTATTGTAATTAAAAACCAATAATGCTTCATTTGCATTTGAAGGAATTGTTTTTGTAAAACCAAAAGTAGAAGAGCAATTATCGCTCACATCAATATCCAAAGGAAGTGGCAATTTAGCCGTGCAAGAATCAACAGCTAAATCCACTTGTACGTCTTTCGGGCAAATAATGTCCGGTTTCTGATTATCTACAATATTGATATGCTGTGTGCAGACCTCTTCATTATTACCACAATCCAAAACCTTATAAGTTAAAACATGATTCCCAATTGACAAAAGAGTATCGATACTCTCTCCTCCACCTACCCACTCATAAGTACCTTCATCAATCTTAAGATGATATCTCAAAGAATTGGGATTATCTCTTGTATAAATCAAATCCACAGTAACACTACTCCCTCCGCATATATCATTTATAGACAAATCTCCATAGCCGACTATTTGATTAGGAATCAAAGTCAAAGTCAATGAGCCATCCAATATCCAACTCTTGAATTGCTGTAAAGAAATCTTATCCGCTATATCCATTACCAAACGAGAACATTCGGTATCGATTTGATACGTAGTATCAAGAACAACTCCATTTTCCCCGTATATCACGAAGTATTCTGTTTGGCCATTTGCATCCAGTTTATTGAAGTCCAAAACCAATGACAGTATCTCAACTGCATTTACCTCATTTGGATTGAATGGTCCGATTTCCAAGACAACTGGATCAACAGGAATAGTTTTGCTACCTTGAACAGGGGAGGTAATGGTTTTAACAATATGCTTATTAACCTCAATATTGGATCCGGCACAATTGTCAGAGGCATCAGGCATATACAATCTGACATTGACATCGCATTCATCATTTGGCAATATATATGCCGTATCCCTTGGACAAGAATTAATCTCAGGTTTGACAATATCTACTATTGAAAATCTTCTTGTGAATGTCAACGTATTAAAACACCTGTCAAAAAACACAAAATCTACGTCTTTGTAATACAAAACCGTATCACTGGCACAAGCCAATGTATCAGGCAAATCAAATGTTACCGTCTCCCCCGGATATGTACTCCTATCTCCGGGAGTATATGTTCCCGGTATCCATGCAACTTGATAAACTTTATTGCAATTATCCGTGACTTGGGCATTTCCCTTATTATCTATCCAATCATTGAAAGCCTCCTCAAATAATACATTATCATCACAACTCAATGTGATATTTGAGGGTTCATGCACTACAACAGGATAGATACTATCAATAACTGTAATGTCCTGAGTTTTTGTAGTACTATTTCCACAGGCATCAGTAATAGTCCATGTTCTCAATACATGATATTGGCATCCTGTTCCAATCTGTTCATCATCGTGAAAAACAGATGTATTTTGATCACAATTATCAAAAATATTCTCCGGTGTTCCTGTCACATCAAAATCTTCAACTTCGGTGCATTCTACTTCCATATCCGAAGGCACATCAAATTCAGGCACAATGGTATCTATTATCGTAATTATTCTAGAGTGAACGATATAGTTCCCACAATCGTCGTCCGCTTCCCATTTTTGTTCAATAGTATAATTATAATAATTACATGAATCAGGATTATCGCTTTTGTCTATATCATTTTCACTAAACAACACAATCAAATCCCCCTTACATTCATCATAAGCCGTGACATCAGGTCTGGGAATATCAGCAGAACAATCAATCGTAGTATCCTGAGGTAACTCCGAAAAAACAGGCGGTGAATCATCATAAGACTTATATGTTACCGGTAATGAATAAGCATGTGTATTATCGCATTCATCTTCAGCTGTAAATATGACCGTAACCGAATAATTACAATAATTCTTTGCAGATAATTCATAGGGTTTGTCTCCAACCGTTTCAAAAGCTCCACCCCCTTTATTATCACTCCAATTGAATCTCCAAACTATATTTGCAGAGTCAGTACAATTATCAACCACTCTTGCTCCTCCCCTATCATCAATCCAAGCTTCGAGTATCGAATCCGCTTCACTATTGCAAACTATTTCCAAGGATACCGGACTTTTGGTAAATTCCGGTCTTGAATTATCAAAAGTAGAAAAAACAGCGGAAAAAGTATCTGCAGCATAATTGTTATATTGGTCTTTTGCAGTAAAACTAACAGAAACACTTTTGGTATTTCCACAGTTATCATTAACAGATTGATTAAACTCCGTTTCTGTCTCTTGCAAAGTTTTGTCTGCAATATAAATAACATCATCACAATTATCGACAGCTACCATACCGCCATGATTATTGTACCAATTATGTAGCTTAGCTATAATTGTGTCTTCATCTGTTTCACAAGTATATGATCCGTCTTGAGGCTGTACGGTTATTACCGGTTTTATTGTATCTGCAATCTCAATATTAAATGAAAAATAATCAACATTATTTTGGTCATCAAGAGCTTTGTAAATAACCAAGATATTCTGGCCTGCAGACACATTTTCGCCCATTGTATAGTTATTGCTAATACTGTCAACATCAAAAGATACAATCGTAGCTCCGATAGTTGAAGTCGCAGTTGGAGTATTGGGATGTCCCCAATCCAATGGCACCTCACAACTGGAATCCACAAACAAAGTATCAGGTCCTGTATAATCGAAACTAAATTGAGCTAATGACGAGCTTAATACAAAAAACATAAAAACAAACACGGTAGTCACTCTAATTGTGAATTTTATCATCATACTGTTTTTTTTATTTAGTGCTTGCAAGAAAACAAACACTATTAGTTATCCTTATCTCTAATGATTGCATCAAAGCTATCAAACGCTACATCAAACCTCGATAATATTTTATTTTTTTTCAAAATTTCCATTGTTTCAAATAAATCCGGACCTTTTGTAGTCCCTGTAATGGCGATTCTCAAAAGAGGGAATATATTGCCAAAACTCAATTCATTGGATTCGATATGGTTTTTTATCACACTCTCTATTTCGCTTTTACTAAAATCTTCCAATAATGCAAGCTTTTGTTTTATCTCCTTTATATGAACGATATTGGGTTCTTTCCATTTCTTACGAACTATTTTTTCTAAATAGTCAAAATCATCTGTGAAGAAAAACTTCCCTGCTTCCATTATCTCAGGCAAAAGTTCAATCCTTGGCTTCATCAAAGCACAAACCCTTACCAAATATTTGTCATCAACTACATAACCTGCCTTATCAACCAAGGGCTTTATAAGTTCGGCAATATCCTCATCACTTTTTTTCAAAATATATTGTTGATTAAACCATTTCGCTTTGTCTATATTAAACCTTGCTCCCGATTTCACTATTTTTTCCAATGAAAATGCTTGTACCAACTCATCCAAATCAAATATCTCCTGCTCTGTTCCCGGACTCCAACCCAATAATGCCAAGAAATTGATTGTAGCTTCGGGTAAAAATCCAAATTCTTTAAAACCGATAAAACTATCTTCAGGATTATCGGAAATCCAACTCATTGGGAAAACAGGAAAACCAAATTTTGCCCCATCCCTTTTACTGAGTTTCCCTTTACCAACCGGCTTTAATATCAATGGCAAATGAGCAAACTTTGGCATAGAATCTTCCCAACAAAGATACTTGTACAACAAAACATGGTGAGCAGTACTTGGTAACCACTCCTCCCCTCTTATCACATGAGTAATTTTCATTAAATGGTCATCTACGATATTGGCAAGGTGATAAGTTGGCATACCATCCGTTTTCAACATTACTTTATCATCGAGTTCATTGCTATTAAAGCTTACTTCCCCTCTTACCATATCCGAAAAAACTATTTTTTCATCTTCCGGAACTTTGATTCTAATTACATACGGTGTTCCTTTTGCTATCAATTCAGCGCTTTTCTCCTTTCCCAGTGCTAAACTATTATTCATACTCATCCTTGTCGAATAATCATATTTTGGAGAATGAACCCCCTTGGATTTCATATCTTCTCTCCATTTATCCAGTTCTTCCGGAGTATCGAATGCATAATAAGCAAAATCCATAGAAACCAATTTCTCTGCATATTCCTTGTATATATCTTTTCTTTCACTTTGTCTATAGGGTCCAAATTCACCACCGGATTCAGGACCTTCATCAAATTCAAGCCCAAGCCATTTCAATGATTTTTTTATATACTCCTCAGCTCCCGGCACATATCTTGTTTGGTCGGTATCTTCTATTCTCAATATAAATGTACCATTATTCTTTTTTGCAAAAAGATAATTGTACAATGCTGTTCTCACCCCTCCGATATGCAGTGGTCCTGTCGGACTTGGAGCAAACCTCACTCTAATATTTCCCATATTCTCTTAATTGATTATATTTATTTATTTAACAAATCACAAACCCACCAAAACAACTTAAGTTTAGCCGGACAAACAAAGATAACAAACATATTTAGTGTCTGCAAGAAAACACATCAAATTTTGAATTGATTCTTTGTAACATCGTTAAGATTTTTCACAAGAGACTGATAAAAAATGACAACCACGGGAGATATAAGAATATTCAAAAGCCCCCCGGATAATTTGAATATTTCCCAAGATTTTTTGGAAAATGCGGAATAAAAATATAAATTTGTTCTGTATATAACGTAGTTAGCTCGCTATGGTAAAATGGGTTCAGGTGTTTTTCTTGCTAAACAGTGGCTATCTTTTGGGGTAAAGGATTAATAAAATAAATCGGAAAATAAATTTCGGAAAAATATCATTTTGGGGTGGTTTTTAAGAGTAAAACGAATAAAAATTCGCGGCTTTGGGGATATAAAGTTTGTGGGGAATTTGGTATTTTAAGGGTTGAAATCCCTCAAAACTCGCCAAAATATTTGGGGTAAAATGAATATTTAAAAGTTTAGGAATAGCTCTTTGGGAAAAAAGTAAAAAATTGCCAACGCG
>Ga0256831_1000330_pt1 | contig 25114 bp, 22 predicted proteins | sample 132544metaG_FD_189087 | JGI IMG/M metagenome (GOLD analysis project Ga0256831, IMG submission 189087) | Hydrothermal vent microbial communities from Lau Basin, Pacific Ocean - 132-544 | ecosystem: Environmental > Aquatic > Marine > Hydrothermal vents | place: Pacific Ocean: Lau Basin | collected... | reverse complement strand
ACCTCCCCGAGTATCGGTGCGACCTCGCGGATCCTGTCGAGATTCACCACGGTGTTGAAGCGAACCGTGAAGACGCCATCATCCGTTTCCTCGATGGAGTACCTCACCGGTTCCCAGGAGCGTTCCTCGGGGATTTCGACGCCGAGCTTTTGGGCTACCGCCTTCTCGCCCCTGCTTAACTTCTTCCAGCGCCAGAACCCGTGGGTTATCCACTCCTCCGGGAGATCGAAGCGCCTTCTCCAGTAGTCCAGCGCCCTGAACCACTTCTCCCAGAGTTCCGGCTTTTCCTTTTTCAGCCTCTCGAATTCCGATAGGGACGCACTCGGACAGAGGAAACATCCAATCCTGTCAAATCCCCGCTCGTAGAGGGGGTTGTAGGGGAGTTTTCTGCTGAAAATGTAGAGCCATACCTCTATCGCCCTCCAGTGGAACACCGGTGAAGCACCGATTTCATTGGGTACCCATTCGTTCCTCCATACCCGGGGCTGTTTGAAGCGCTTTATGCTTTCGTACTTTCTCTGGCCTACGAACATGAGGACGCCTTTTGGATAGTTCTCCTTGATGGCGAGGGTTATGGGGCCGAGCTTGGTAACCTTACAGCACCAGCGGTAGTCCCTGCCCGGAGGGGAGAAAACGTAAAGGGCCCTCCAGAACGCATCTCCCGCATCGGCGACGATGAACTTTATCCCCTTCAGTTCGAGATCCTTCCTGAGCTTTTCCACGTACTCAATCGTCTCGGGGAACTCTATGCCTGTGTTGTTGAAGAAGACGGTAAAGTCCCCCCCAAACTCCTCGAGAGCAAGTCCAAGAACGGCTAAGCTGTCCTTTCCCCCGGAGAAGGCCACAGCCACGGGGAGGTCGGAGTATTTCTCCGAAACGCGCCTCATGAACTCCCTGGCCTCCGTAACCTTCTCCTCAAGGGCTATGCTGTTGGCCCTCAGGACATCTTCCATCGTTGCTCTTCTGCCCTCGCGGTAGCTCACCTTCTTCTGTCTCTTTGGCTTCACTCCAGTTCCCCTTTCACCGCGGATCAGGGCCCCGTAGTCCTTTTTTGCTATTCCCGTAGCGAAAACCTCGCCCTCCTCTGAAACGAGAATAACCTCATCGTTCACCATTATGCTCGGGTCCGCTTCAAGAACGCCGACCGGCAGGAGGTTTGCTCCCCCCTTTATTGGCTCCACTGCGCCCCTATCAACGATGACCCATTTCCTCATCGTCTTCCCGAAGCGCTTCCAGAGGGCCATTGCCCCCTCAACCTTCAATCCAGCCCTCCACTTAAGCTCGATGGGGTCGAACTTGACGTAACCGAAGACGTAGCCGTCAACGATCACTTCGTAGGCCTCGTCCTCACCCGGAAGCTTGTTGAGGAGAACTATCTTGCCCTCAAAGACCTCGCCCACGTCAACACCGAAGTGTTCCAAAAAGACCGAGCGGATGAGCTCAATATCCCTCTCAAAGGCAAAGCGCAGGTCTCCGGGAGGTGTCAGATCGAGGCGAAAGACGTTTTCCTTTCCGTGAACCGCGCAGGAATCCTCAATGAGTGGAACGTTACACTTCTCGCACCAGTGGATGTGGGACTTGCCAAGGAAAATGGGTCTTCCCATTTCTCTCACCGGAGGCGGAAAGGATGGAAGGGTTTATAAGTTGGGCGGTTGCTGGTACCGGTGCTGGATGATAGAAAAGTTTATAAATTTGATAACTCTACCAAGTTCGAAGAATTCTTGGAGGCGATGGTAATGAATTTCGCGGCCGTGGCCCTCCTCCTCATCGGCGTTTTTCTGCTCGTGCTGTTGCTCCTGAGCGTCAAGGTTATACGGCCATACCAGAGGGGACTTGTGGAGAGGCTTGGAAAGTTCAACAGGATCCTTGAGCCGGGAATACACTTTATCATTCCCTTCATGGAGCGGGTTAGGGTCGTGGACATGCGTGAGCACGTAATCGACGTACCCCCTCAGGAGGTGATCTGCAAGGACAACGTCGTCGTCACCGTGGATGCAGTTGTCTACTACCAGATAATTGATCCCGTTAAGGCCGTTTACAACGTGAGCGATTTCCTTACGGCGATCGTCAAGCTAGCCCAGACCAACCTGCGCGCCATAATCGGCGAGATGGAGCTCGACGAGACGCTGAGCGGAAGGGACCTTATCAACGCCCGTCTCCGGGAGGAGCTTGACAAGATAACCGATCGCTGGGGTGTAAAGATAACCCGCGTCGAGATACAGCGCATAGATCCACCGAAGGACATCCAGGAGGCGATGGCGAAGCAGATGACGGCAGAGCGTGAGAAGAGGGCCATGATCCTCCTCGCGGAAGGAAAGAAAGAGGCTGCCATCAAAGAGGCTGAGGGCCAGAAGCAGGCTGCTATACTCAAGGCCGAAGGCGAGAAGCAGAGACAGATCCTCATAGCCGAGGGCCAGGCCCAGGCAATAAGGAAGGTTCTCGAGGCCCTCCGGATGGCGGACGAGAAGTATCTAACCCTCCAGTACATTGAAAAGCTCCCAGACCTCGCTAAGTACGGCAATCTCATCGTCCCTTACGAGACGGAATCCCTCATCGGTCTTCTGAGGATACTCCAGAAGGTCAGGAACACGCCGCTTTCGGGATCCGGCAGGAAAGAGGAATCAGAAGATCGGGAGGGGGAGGATTAATCCCTTTTTTTGGGGTGTTGATAGTGGGCACACTTCCCCTCCTTCTCCTGATCCTTGGCCTCCTCACGGTTATCCTCGACATGATGGTGACCGCTTTCATAACGCCGGTTGGGATAGCCTTCATCGTCCTTGGCCTTCTTATGGGGTTCGGCTTTAACTTCACCGAGAGCTTCGTCATCTCCCTGGTGGCAGCGCTCCTGTCTTACATCGTGGTGGCCAGGTACATTGGGAATGACGTTGAAGACGCCGGAAGGGGCAAGTACACCTTCGAGCTGAAGGGCAAACGAGGTAAGGTGGTTGAGATCGGACGGGACCACTACATAGTGGAGCTGGAGGGTGAGAGGTGGATAGCGGTTCCGCTCAGTGAAGAGAGACTGAGGATAGGGGACGTCGTTGAGGTGGTTGACGTTGACGGCGTGAAGCTTATTGTAAAGAGGATTCCCACAGCTCATCAATAGTCTTCCCTATCTTTGTGAAAAGCCCGTTTCTGTAGACAGCCTCCCCGTTCACCATTACCACTTCCACATCGCTTCCCCTCGCGGAGTAGACTGTGTGGGAATAGGGGTTTCTCCCGGGGAGGAACTGCGGTTTTCTGGCGTTCAGCAGAACCAGATCCGCCAGCTGGCCGGGCCTTACCAACCCCGCCTTCAGACCGAGCGCTCTCGCACCTCCAAACGTTGCCCAGCGGAAAACCTCTTTAGCGCTTGCAACGTCCGTTCTCCTTCTCCAGACCCTGTTAAGAACGGCCGAAAAGCGCATCTCCTCAAACATATCCATCAGCCCCGAGGGATTTGGCGAATCGTTGCCAAGGGCCACGTTGGTTCCCCTTTCGGCGAGCTCTATAACCGGCGCGATTCTGCCCTCGAGCTTCGCCATGCTGAGTGAACAGTGAACGAGCGTGGCACCGCTCCGGGAGTACAGCTCAACCTCCTCCCCATCCAGGTAGATGCCGTGAACCCCAACGAGCTTCCTGTCAAGGACGCCGGCTCTCCGGAGGTATCCAACCGGCGTGAGACCGTAGCGGCGCTTAACGGTTTCAACTTCCCTCCTGCTCTGGGAGAGGTGGACATGGATCAAAGCGTCCCTCTCGCGGGCGAACTCGCCTATTTCCCGCATCAGTTCCAGGGAGACAGTGTTGGTTGCGTGGGGAGCCATGGTCGGCTTAACAAGGGAACTCCTCCCATCCCAGCGTTTGAAGAAGCGAAATCCGTCCCCGGGCTTCGCGAGGGGAAAGTCAACCTCATCCATAACCGTCTGACCGATGAAAGCCCTGATCCCCAGCTCAAGTGAAGCACGCGCTATCTCGTCCGCGAAGAAGTAGTGGTCGTTTATGGTTGTGGAGCCGTTCGCCAGAGCTTCAGCCATTCCGATGAGTGCCCAGCGGTGGATTTCCCGCGGGGTCCACTGGAGTTCGGCCGGCCAGATCACTTCCTCCAGCCATCTATCGGTGGGCAGATCCTCGCCCAGCCCCCTGAATCTGGCCATTGCAACGTGGGTGTGGGCGTTTATAAGACCCGGCAGGATGAGGTAACCCTCTCCCCCGTAGGTCTCGTCAACGTCGTACTCCCCGAGCCTATCGGGGGGAACGATGTCCCGAATGTATCCCGAGTCCACGATAACCGCAACGTTCTTTTTCACCCCGTAGGGGTCAACCACGGTTCCGAGGAGGGCCTTCATTCGCTCACCGGGGGGTGTTGGCTGTGGAAGGCTTAAACCTTTGGGTCATTCCTCCAGCCTCGCCGCCACCCAGGCCAGGAGGAGTATGAAGAGCATCCCCGCAACGAACGAACCGCCGATGTAGATCAACTTTTCCTTCCCTGAGGACCCGCCGGCCGGGGAGGCTGTGCTGGTGTCGTTGGATGGAACCGGAACCTTCACGACCTTCGTTATCACCTCGGGTTCGCAGGTTTCGTTGGAAGGGGTTGGTACGTTTTCGGAAATTTCTCCTGTGGTGGAGCCGGTGATCCTTATGACTGTGGAGTTGTGAAAGACCTGCCCGAGAGTTTCGACTCCCGCGGTTATCTCGTACTCCCCGGGCGCGAGGGGAATCGCCAGTATTCCGTACGATCTGGACTCGTTTGGGAAAAGCCTGTCCACCCTCTCCAGCCATTTCCCATGAACGGTGAAGTTGTCCGCCGCGCTCCCAAAACCCTCGGGAAGGGCAACCGTCAGGGTGAAGGGCAGGGGCACGTTGCCGAGGTTTCTGACTGTCACGTTCACCGGGATGGGCGATCCAACGGTGCCGTTGGAGGCTCCTATGAGAACCCGGTACTCAACGCGGGCCGGAAGGACCTCAATTTCGGCCCTCTCGGATGTGAAGGTCACCCTCTCGAGGCCGTAGCAGGAAAGATCGTAGGGGACGTGCCCGACCACCGTCACGCTTCCGAGGCTCACCTTCCCCGGTTTTTCGGGAAGGATCCGGAGGGGAATCCTTAGCTCTCCACCCTTCGGTATCTCCTCGACGTACCGAAAGTATTTGCCGAGCAGCCGGAATCCCTTCCCGGGGTGGGGCTCTATCTCAACGTACCTGACGTCGTTCGGCCCATCGTTCCTGATGACTATGGTGGCGTTGAAGGGAACGTGCTGGATTACCCTCTCAGGGGCCAGCAGGGAGACGTTTAGCATCGCCGCCTCGCGGAGTTTTGGGAGCTCCTCCTCATCGATGAAGGCCACCACGCGGATCTCCCTAACGGCCCTCCGCTTCCTCACCGACGTTGCCCCCAGAAGAAGGCCACGGTAATGAATTCCCGACGAGAAGTTCCCGATAGAGATGAAACCGCTCCTCAGCGCCCTGCCGCAGGGGTTCATTATTGAGACGTAGGCACTGCCGTCAATCACCTTCTCCACCCGGATAAGATAGGGGCCGAGCCTTTCGGTCTTTCCCTCGCGAAGCCATCCTTCAAAGGATGGAAGAACCCTCAGACGAAGGTAGGCGCCCTTGAGGGTAACCTCGACCCGGAGGTAGTCGGAGCCAACGAGGTCACCCACGGCAATGATGATCCCCCCCGCGTCTATCCTCCCCCCCGGCTCGACCAGGTACCTCTCCCCGTTCACCCTCACCTCCGCGATCTCCACGAAGCCGCCGTCCTTCCTGGAAACGGTATAGTTGGCGAAGAGAACCCTCCATTCGCCCACCTTCTTTTCCCTGCCCCTCTGAAGGTAGCCCCTGAAGAGGACGGGCATCGGGTCAAGGTAAATCCGCAGGTTCCCGTAGGAGGCCCCGCTTCCAGTCACCACGAGCTCCCGCGAACCCGTTGAGTTTGAAACAACCACGGTTCCCCCGTCCCTGGTAACGGATTTCAGGAGGAGCTCGTAGTCACCGGCGACGAGCCTCTGACCCACGAGGAGGTAGGGAAAGCGGAAGGAGACGTTCACGTAGGTTAAGTCCGGCGTGTAAACGATCCTCCCAAAGAGGAAGGTGTAGTTCCCCAGGGAAAGACGGCCGCCGATCGGGATGACCCTCATGCCGCCGGACAGTCCACCGCCCGGATACACCAGGATGGAGCCGTCGGAGGGAGATACGTCATTGATGAGGAGCGATGCATTCTGAAGTCCAACCTCCGCCGGAAACTTCAACCAGCCCTCAATTGACGAACTTGCCCCAACGCGGGGGAGGAGGAGAAGCAGGAGAAAGATCACCAGAGCCCTTCTCACGGTATCACCCCCTGCACGATTGGAACGACCGCCGCACCCGAGGTGAAGGACATCATCTTGCCCATCACGACGGTTCCGATGTACTGGCCGATGGCCGCCAGCCAGAGGAGTATCACGAAGTAGTAGAGGGTTATTCCGAGGTGTCCGCCGTCCGCGAACTTTATGGCCAGCGCGGAGATGAGACAGTGGAAGACGAGGATGACGATCAGGATGTAATCGGTTATTTCAAGGCCGCTCTTGGTGGGAACGAAGATTATGTTCTGGAGAAAGTCTCCGTGAAGGGTCATGTTGGAGAACAACCCGTTCATATAGACCGCAACCTGAAAGGCGGCCGCCACCGAGAAGGCAAAGGCCCCGGTGATCCCGTAGATTACCCCCTTGAAGCTCGAAACGGTCTGGGACCGTCTTCTCCTCAGCCTCACCAGCCTCTCAAAGTTTCTGGAGATGACGGTGCCCACGTAGTCCGGGTCCGCTCCGAGCTTTATGCTCCTGTTAAATATGTTGGAGAATATGCCTATCAGCCAGCTTCCAGTGTCCAGGGTGAAGTAGTGCCACGACCGGTCGTTGTCAATCCTGATTGAGATCCTCCGATAGAGGTTCCTGATGTCCCTCGTGAGGACGCCGAAGTCGTGGGCGCTGAGGTACTTGAGAACCAGGGGTAAAGCCGCACCGCTCGCGGCTAGTGATGAGCTGAGGCTCCTCATGAAGGCGGGGAAGTTCTCGTCCTTCACCAGTATGCGCTTCTCCTCCCTGTCAAGCACCTTGCCCAGGTACACGAGGGGTGAGAGGATCATCGCTATCCGGACAAGGAGGGGTATCTCGAACCTTGGCCGTATGAACATGGTAACCAGGAAGAACATCGCAATGACGCCGGCCATCGAGAGGAGCAGTGCCCTGAGGAACCTTGCCCGCCTTTCCGCAGTCAGGGAGCCCTCGGCCCACACCCTGTCCTCGGGCATTCTGTACTTTATGACCAGCATGATACCAATCTCGGTGATGAGGACGAGGATAAAGGTGAAAGCACTGAGACTCACGATGTCCTGGCCCGTTATTATGGGCCCGATGATGATGAAGGTAACCATGAATACAACGGATATGATGAGGGACGAGTAGACCTCTTTGAATACGTCCAGGTCGTAGAGAGCGCCCTGGTAGAAGGTCTCGTAGTCGTCCATGACCGTCTTCTGCTCCTGCAGGAGGTAGTCCTTGAGCTCCACACCGCTGTCGAGGGAGTAGGCCAGCCTGTCGAGGAAGTCTGCGAAGACCTTGCTCGGTGTCCTCCTGGCGAGGAACCGCAGGGCCTCCGGCATTCCCCTGTGAAGCTTTGCCATCAGGTAATAGACCTTCTTCATGTCGCTCGCTATCGGCTCGAGGATCTTTTCGCTCGCTATGTTGAGGACGAGGTCGGTCCTGCTGACGTCACTGGTTGAGAGCACCGCGAAGTAGGTGGCGAAGAAGGGGATCTTGGAGTTTATCTGCACCCTCCTGTTGCTCATCCTCGCGTAGGGGTACCCCAGGGCATATATCATGGGGAGCAGGGGGATCGCGTAGAGGGCCAGGGACACCACCGCCGGCAGAGAAACCGCCCGCCTGATGAGGGACACGAGGACGAAGAGGACCATTGAACCGGCCACGCTGGGCAGGAGGACCTTTCTCAGATACTCGCGCACGTTGATTCCGGACTTGACGAGTATTCCGGTCATACTATCACCTCACAGCCTGAAGCTAAGTCCCTCTATTCCCTTTTCGTAGAACGCCTTGATCTCGCGGTAGACGTCGTGGTAGTTCGTTATTCCAAGCTCGGCCATTCTCTTGATTATCCTGGCCCTCAGGAAGAGCTCGTTGTATATCTCCTTCGGGTCCTCGTAACCAGCCACCTCCGCTATCTTGCGCTCGAGTATGTAGGAGTTGTTCATCCCGCGGAAGACGTGCCTGTCCGTAACCGAGTCCCACTCGAAGACGTTCCTCGTTGCAACCCCTCCGAGTTCTTCGTAGTAGCCCTCTATCTCAACGACGCTGAGAACCCTTCTGAGAAAGCGGCCGCGCACGTAAACCGCCTGCTGAAAGAGGGCGATGTTGAGATTGTCTATGAAGGTAACGGGTATGTTTATGGGGGGCCCTGTGAAGCGCTGTATCATCTTCTTCACATCACCCGCGTGGAAAGTCGCCATTACCGGGTGTCCAGTCTGCATGGCCTGGAAGGCTATCGCACCCTCCTCACCCCTGATCTCGCCGACGATGATGTAGTTGGGTCTTGAACGCAGGGCCGCTTTGAGGAGGTCAAACAGCGTGACCCTGCTCTCCTCCGGCCCGCGCTCCCTGGTGGTCAGCCTCTGCCAGTTCTTGTGGGGGACCACAACCTCGGGGGTGTCCTCCGCCGTGTAGATCTTGGCGTCGGGCTTGATGAAGGGTATGATGGAGTTTAGGGTCGTTGTCTTTCCGCTCGCCGTCTCACCGCATATGAAGACGCTCATGCCGTACTCGAGGGCCAGCCACAGGTACGCGGCTATCTCCTCCGAGAATGTGTTCCATTTCACCAGCTGGACAACGCTCAGCGGCGTGGCCGAGAACTTACGTATCGTGGCACTCGGACCCCTGATGCTGACGTCCGGGGAGTAGATTATGTTGATGCGCGAACCATCCGGGAGGGTTCCATCCACGATGGGATTTTTATCGCTCACGGGCCTTCCAATCCGCTCGCTGAGGTTCTTGAAGTAGTCCGCCAGCTTGAGGTTATCCCCGAAGGTGATGTTCGTCTCGAGGGCCTCGAATATCTTGTGTATCAGGGATACGTAGTTGGCACCGATAATATGGATATCCTCGATGTAGGGATCGCGCATGAGGGGTTCCAGTGGGCCGATGCCTATTATGTCCCTCTTCAGCAGGTAACGGAACTTCTCGATCTCAAGGGGGGTGAACGACACCTTCCCCCTGCCCAGAAGCCCTCCAGTCATCTTCTCAAGGGCCTCATCAACGAGGGCATCGAGAAACCTCTCGAACTCCTTCTCGTCCTCCGGTATCTTCTTCTCGGGAGCCAGCTCGAGTATCTTGTCCCGCAGGAGTTCGTACTTCCTCTCCTCCTCGGGCCCTCGAATCCTGGGTTCGATGACGATGTACTTCTTCTCCGTGTCAACGTCCTTGTATACGTGGATGAAGATGGGATCCCCCACGGGGTAGATTATGTTGGGGTACTTGATGTCCTTCATGTCCCTGCTGAGCTGGGGGTGGAACTCAGGGAACTTGCCCGTCTTCCTGACGAACTCGTCTATGTACTCCTTGAGGTGGGGATTGCGGGCCATTGCAACTTCCAGGCTGTCGCTGACGTTCTTCTTCAGGGGCATCTCACACCACCGCGGCTATCTCGACTATGAACCCGGCCCTGGGCTCTACCCTGAAGGGTATTATCTTCTGGAAGATTCCCATCGCGTTGTTGTACTTCACGATGGTGGCGGAGTTCTTGAGGTCGCCCCCAAATGCCTTCACGCTCAATCTGATGAGCATCGTCGAGACCTCTTCCAGCACACTGAGGCTTTCCCTGTCAACGTCGGCTGGATTCAGGGTCATTATCACGACCTTTCCCAGGGAGCTGACCCTCTTGAGGTGAAGCGAAAAGGCCCTTATTTCCTCCTCGTCCGGCTCAGGGGGAAGCAACGCGGCCACGGAATCCGCTATGACGACGTCCGGTTTCCAGAGCTCCCGCGCCCCCATAAACCGCGGGAGGAATCTGCTCCTGTCCACGAGACCAACAAGGAGCGGATGGAGGGAAACGAAAAGGAGCCTCCTCTTTATAAGGTCCTGAACTATCCCGTAGCCCAGGGAATCCATCTGGTTTATGAAGCCGGGAGTGGTGTACTGACTGGAAACGTAGGTCGCAGTGTGGCCGTTCCTAAGGAAACCGTAGAGGAGCCTCTGGGACAGTATGGACTTTCCAGTGCCCCGATCCCCCTCTATGAGTACCACGCTGCCTGAGGGTATGCCTCCCCCGATGCGCCTGTGGAGTTCGTCGTTGGGTATCCTTATCCCCAGAAGGCTCCCCATATCCTCACACCCCCGTCCTGAAGATCAGCATTCTCTTCTTCCCGTTCTCAAGCACGAGAGTGATCCGGTGATAACCCCCGGATCCAATGAAGGAGGCTGGAACGTATACCCTGCCCACCTCGTAGGGGGCGAGCAGACCCGATGGGACGAAGGTGAGGTTTGAGGAGGGAACGATGTTGCCGTCCACCATAACGACCACGGAGCGGGGATCGAAGGAGAAGGCTTCCCTCCCGGTGTTCCTGACGTAGAAGACGTAGGAATCAGAGGACGGATCGTAGGGGATGGACTCGGGATCGTTTATGATCTCAAAATCGGTTCTAAGGCTCGCGGCCACCTCCCTGCCCTTTACGGTGAGCCCGTCCGAGATACTCTGGGTGGCAACGTAGAGTCCCCCGGCTACCATACCCGCCACCAGCAGTGACACGATGAACAGCACAAGCTCTGAGACCACTGAACTCGCCATCCTCAACCCCCCACGGGGCAGTACCAGGCACCGCCAATCACCCTCGGCGATCCGTTGGCAGCGTTGCCCACCCATCGCCACTTTATCTTGAGCCCGCATCCCACCTCAGTACTCACCACGAGGGCGTGAACTCCGGTGTCCTTCGGAACGTTCTGAACCGTGACGGTCAGCCACTCCCCCGGGAGGAGGTACTTCCCGCCCGACACCCGCACCTTCGAGTCCACGAGGGTACCGTCGTAGATAAAGGCCCACTCCGGGGGCGATAGCGTGCTTCCAGCGCTGGTGATGTTGAAGGTGATGTCGTAGACCGTCAGATCGGGCAGGGTCTCGTAGGTATAGTTCCCGAGCTCTAGTTCCGCAGTCCTCTCAACGATGACCATCCTGTTGTAGTCCTCCGCGGCCCCGTGGATCATCGAGTATGCGTTCTCACTCGAGACGTACAGCGTCCCGAACGAGACCAGCGCCGCCACCAAGAGCACCGCAAAGGCCGCGGACACGCTAACCCCCATGGAGATCCCCTAAACGCCGTACACTTCTTCAAGCACCCGACTTATCGTCCTCAGCTCCCTCTCTATCGCGTCCAGAAGTTCTCTGGTTATCCTAACGCCCCTCAGTCTCTCGATGAAGAGCAGCGACACCAGGTGATCCTGTATGGTGAGCTTTTCGTCGGGCCTCCAGTCGGGTTCCCTGTGATGGGGCCTTATCCCCTCCGCGTACCTCAGAAGGGTGTTGAGTACCTCCTCGGAGATCCAGCCGATCTGATAGTAAAACTCAAGCACCTCCTCAAGGTTCTGCATGCCCACCCGCTCTATGAGGAAGCCCAGCCACTTCAGGGCCATCATTATGGAAACCATATCGTTCGGTATGCGCTCAAGTCTGGCCCTCGTCCGGGTGGGACTGATAAGGACATCCCTTATCTCCTGCGGAATCTCAAACCCCTTTGAGATCCCGGCATCGTTATCCATCACACCTCCCCCCGGGAGTTTTTCAGTAACACCAGTCATGGAAGTGCTGCCGAGGGGCCCCTCACTGAAAACTTCGTTTCCATTGACACCGGTGGCACCGCTGGACTCCACGGCCGGGGCCCCCCCTTCAGGTTGTGGCCGCTCCTCCTGAACCGGTTGCGCCGGTTTATCAGACTGAACCTGACCCTGCGATGTGGCGTTCATGAGGTAGTTCCTTATCTCCTCCAGATACCTGCCGATCTCCTCAACGCGGTTCTCCAGTCTCGACAACTTCTGGATCTGACCGGCGTAAACCCTGAGTACCCTGTCAACGATCTTGTCCACCTGTTCGGGGGTGAGTATGTCCTTTTTCTTAACCAGCCGCTCCTTTAGATCCTCGATCAGAAAATTGGGAACCTTTCCCCTCAAACGGGCCAGTTTCTCCTCTATTTCGGCTTCGGTTATCATGGCTCTCCCCCCGATATGACCTCGTATATCAGCTCGTCCAGATCCATACCATCAATGACAAGCAACCTCAGGTCGGCCTTGATTTGAGCTATCTCATCCTTCAGGTTCTCAATCTCCTCTCTCATGGCCTGAATCTCACTCATGAGAGGGTTGGATGAATCAACGTCCTTGAAGGGGTTTATCTGCTGAGAAACTATCTCATAGAGCACCATAACGTCCTTGATAACGCCATCAAGCCTCTCGATCTCCTTGCGGAGCTCGTTTATCTGTGATTTAAGGGTGTCAATGCTTATCTTTATCCGGGGAATGTCGTTTTCGATTTCGTTTATCCTGGTCATCACCTGCGTCAGTATCTCATCGTCCTTTTTCGCCGGGGCGTTCCCTCCGGCCTCTTCCCCGGGGTCGTCCAGTCGTATTATCTCCCGGTTGTCCTCGACGGACACTTCCTTTCCGTCCTTCTTTTTCTTGAACCTGTTCTTGAGGTACGAAAACGACATTTCGATCACCTGAAGACCCCGGTAATAAAAAAAGAAAAATGAAGGAGCTCACTTGAGCTCAACTATCTTGTCGGTGGTGCTGAGACCGTAAGCGGTCGGGGTTATGACCTTGGTGTAGCCAGGAGCACCAAACTCCGGAACGACCCTGATGGTTATCGGGGTCCTGGGCTCAACGCCGCCGAAGACCGCTCCGAGGTTGACGGTCAGGAGGGCGATGTCGCCGGCGGTAAGGGTTGGGATATCCCCGCTGAGCGAGCTGTCGGCGTCCTGGACGATGAGAATTCCAAAGTGGGTTCCATCAACCTTGGAGCTGTTCCAGGCGGCTGAGGTCGTGTCGAACATATCCCCGTTTATGGTTGCCTTGGCATCCCCGTAGGATAGAACGACCTGCTTCTGGCCGTTGTCGAGGTAGATCTTGGTCTGGTTGAGGTCAATTGGAGTGCTCCCGGCGTTGAGGGAAACCTGGATCGTCATCAGGGTCATGTTGTTGGCGCTCGGGGCGTAGCCTGTAACCGCATCAACCTTTATGCCCGTCGATACCTCCTGGGTGGTCTGCCTGCCCGTGGCCTCGGCCCTCTGCTGCAGGTAGCCGCTGGTGTTGATGAGCACCGCGGCAGCCACTGCGGCCACAAGCACCATGGCTATAAACACTATCAGGGTGCCGATACCCACAGCACCCCTCCGCTTCCCAAACAGCGGCTTCATTTCCGGCACCTCCTTAAGGATTTTGCAATATGATCTAAGAACCTTCGCATATAAATCAGTTTTTTGTTTGTAGATATGTAGAGGAGGATGTAGATACATATGTAGGTTGGTACTACCTCAAACAGTTATTAATATCGTTAGAAAACACACAACAAAAATGAGGAGCTCATGAATGTTTCGTGATCAGAATCGCCGACCCGCCGTGAACCTCGACCCGGACGTCGTGGGGGCCCCTCTCGACGGCATCAACGATTCCCTCAATGCTTGGAAAACTCACAAACTCCGGGGTCAGCGATTCAAAAAACTCCAGGGCCGGCAGAAGCTCGTAGCGATCCCTGAAGGGATCAATGATAACGATCCTGCCACCTGGATTGAGCATTGAGAGGGCCAGATTTACAACGTCTTCCCTCTCAGGAAGGTACTCCAGCAGAAAGGCCATGACCACGACGTCATAGGTGTTTCTGGGCACTATTCTCCTCACATCCAGCTCCCTCAGGATAACCCAGTCCATCCCCAGGTTCCTGACCCTGGTTTTGGCTATGCTGAGCAGTCCGGGTGAAAAATCCACACCCACATACCTTCCGTTCGGTCCCACCGATTCACCGATCTCTACAGGAGAGACGGAACCACAGCCGAGGTCAAGGACACGGGACCCGTCTTCGATTCCCGCCAGTTCAATGATCAGCTTCCGGTAAGCCCTGTTCAGGGCCATGAGAAGACGCATATCCCAGAAGTCGGCGCCCTTGTCGAAATCCATGAGAATCTTTGGATGTTCGGGAGAAATGAAAGCGTAATCCGCCATCCTGTACATCTCCTCAAGGATCCTGATCCAGTCGGGCAGCAGTTTCCGGACGGTCTCCCCGGTCAGTGAGAAGTCGTAGGAAAAATCACCCACCCTCAGGAGGCCGTCCTCAGCCTCGAGTATTCCGAGGGACAGATAAGAGTCGATAAGTCGGTCTAGATAAGCCCTGTTCGAAACGGGTATTCGTTCCAGTATTTCCTCCCTCCGGGCACCCCCTTCCAGCTTTCTGAACACATCGTACTTGAGCCCTATCTGTACGAGATAGCTGAGGGCCATCTTCGTCATGGCCTCAAAGTTCCTATCGAGGAGCTTTATCGGGGAACCCATTGCCTTCACCTCAGGTGTATCTGGAGTAATAGGGGTAGTAGGACTTAAGGAGCTTCACAACCTCCCGCCCGTACTCCGTGAGGCGGTAGTACTTGAATCCCTTCTCCGTGACGACCTCCACCAGTCCGAGGCTAACGAGGGAGCTGTGTCCGTTGTAACGATTACCCAGACCGATGAGGGCACCCTTAACGTTCGACGGATCTGACTTAACGGCCCTCGCGATCTCCGAGAGGTAAGTGGGGGAGGGATATATCTGGTCGAGATAGAGAAGTATCTTCTTCCTGAGCCCGCTGCGGTTTATGGACCTGATAACAAAGGGATCAATAAACATTGTTGATCCCCCACTGTAATCATCGCCCCGTTGAATAATCATCAATCCCCAGCAATACTTTGTGCTGCAATTCTATATAAGTGTTACTGTATTTGCAACAATATCCAAATACAACATCCCAATGTGTAGCCATATCTCGAGAAAACATCCCGTAAATGAGCATTTATTCAACTCAGATGGATTTTGCTCAGAAATTGGATCATCTACAATCTCCTCCCGATGCATCCTTGAGGTGGCACTCCCACCAGCGGACAGAATGACAACGAAATCTGCAAAGGGTTTAAGTCCCGGGACGGCGGTACCCTCCAGGGGACACAGCGGGAGTTCCGGGGAACAATCGCTACCGTTATAAACTCCCCCTCAAAGCCCCCGGAGGTGGTTGGGATGATCGATAAGGTTTACTGTGCCGATGTCACGCCCGAGATGGAGGGCCAGAGGGTCAAGCTTGCCGGATGGGTTTACAGGAAGAGAGAGGTTGGGAAAAAGGTTTTCATAGTCCTGCGGGACTCAAGCGGAACCATACAGGTCGTGTTCTCAAGGGATAAAAATGAGGAAGCCTACAGGACAGCCAGAAAGCTTGGTATCGAGTCAAGCGTTATCATCGAGGGAACGGTCAAGGCAGATCCCCGGGCCCCAAACGGGGTGGAAGTCCAGGCCGATAGGATAGAAGTCATCCAGAATGTGGATTTCTTCCCGATAACCAAAGATGCCAGCGAGGAGTTTCTCCTTGACGTCAGGCACCTCCACCTCCGCTCGCCAAAGGTCGCGGCGATAATGAAGGTCAAGGGCACGCTCATGCAGGCAGCCAGAGAGTGGCTCCTCCAGGACGGCTGGTATGAAGTCTTTCCGCCGATACTCGTTACGGGAGCAGTTGAGGGCGGCGCGACCCTCTTCAAGCTCAAGTACTTCGACCGCCATGCATATCTCAGCCAGTCGGCCCAGCTCTACCTCGAGGCTGCCATCTTCGGCCTTGAAAAGGTCTGGTCGCTCACACCGAGCTTCAGGGCAGAGAAAAGCAGAACGAGGAGGCACCTCACTGAATTCTGGCACCTCGAGCTTGAAGCGGCCTGGATGGACCTCTGGGACATCATGAAGGTCGAGGAGGAGCTGGTAAGCTACATGGTGCAGAGGGCACTTGAGCTGAGGAAAAACGAGATTGGGCTCTACCGCAAGGATTTGACCACCCTCAAGAACACCGTCCCGCCGTTCCCGCGGATAAGCTACGACGAGGCGATAGACATACTCCAGAGTAAGGGAGTGGACATAGAGTGGGGCGAGGACATGGGTGCCGACGAGGAGAGGATTCTCACCCAGGAGTTCGAGGCACCTTTCTTCGTCTACGGCTATCCGAAGGGCATCAAGGCCTTCTACATGAAGGAGGATCCGAGCGACCCGAGAAAGGTTTTGGCAGCTGACATGCTCGCTCCGGAGGGCTATGGTGAGATCATCGGGGGAAGCCAGCGTGAGGACGACTACAACAAGCTCGTGCAGAGAATAATCGAGGAGGGCATGGATCCGAAGGACTACGAGTGGTACCTCGACCTCAGGAAGTACGGTTCAGTTCCCCACAGCGGCTTCGGTCTCGGACTTGAGAGGCTCGTCGCGTGGGTCCTCAAGCTCGGCCACGTCCGCTGGGCCACGCTCTTCCCGAGGACGCCGAGCAGGCTCTATCCGTGACAGCCCTTTCTAACGAAAGCGCTGGCGGAATGTGAGTTACCTCTTTTCTTTCCACTCTCCGGAGATGCTTGATTTCGAACAGAAAACTCCTGTGAGTTACACCCAGAGATGAGCTACCAACTTTGATCAAACTTTTCCCCAGAAAAGTTTGCTGTGGCGGGCCCGGCGGGATTCGAACCCGCGACCTCCGGCTTAGAAGGCCGGCGCCCTATCCTGCTAGGCTACGGGCCCTCGCCCCTATCCTTCAGGAGCGCTCTTATAAAAGTTACGGTAAAGGAAAAGAAAGATCACCTCTTCTTCCTGAAGAGAAGAGGTACCGCCGCGAGGAGCACGATGAAAGCGGGCCCGCAAACGTCCTCGCCGGCGGATGAGGTGGTGGTTCCGGTTATCTCTTCGGGTGTTTTTCCCTCCACCATTAGGGCAGTCCACTGCCTGAGCCACTTCTCGTAGTTCTCCGCGATGGTCTCTGGATCAACGGTAACCGGTTTATCAACCTCAACCGCGTACTTAAAGACCTCGGGGAGCCGAACGTTTTTGTTAACGGGGTACATCCACTGGTTGAGCGGGAGCTTCTCCTGGGCCTCCTCGCTTATGAGGAATTCGATGAACCTTTCGGCGAGTTTCCTGTGCCTTGCACCCTTGACTATTCCCGCACCCTCTATCTGGAGGTAGTTGCCCTCCCTGAAGGCGACTGCACCGACGTTAGTGTTGTTCTCGTAGTAAACCGTGGCAGCTGGCGACGTCGAGTAGCTCAGAACGAGGGGGTATTCACCCTTGGTGAAGGCCTCCCAGGCCGCACTCCAGCCCTCGACTATCTGAACGTCGTTTTCCTTCAGCTTCTCCCAGTAGTTGAGCCAGTCGTCACCGTAAATGGCTATCGTCCACAGGAGGAAGGCCATCCCCGGCGAACTGGTGCGCGGATCCTCGATTATGAGCTTGCCCTTCCATTCGGGTTTTGTGAGATCCTCAAGGCTCTTCGGCGGTTTCTGAACCATGTCCTTGCGGTAGTTAATGGCTATGTAGCCATAGTCATAGGGTGTGAGGTGGAAAGTCGGGTCGAACTTCTGGATTATCCAGTCAGGGATAACATCGGCGTTGGCCGGTTTGTATGGCTCAAGCACTCCCGCGTCTATCGCCTTCGCGAGGTAGCTGTTGTCTATTCCAACCACAACGTCGGCCTGGGGATTGTCCTTCTCGAGGATGAGCCGGTTGAGGACTTTACCCGCATCGCCGATGAGGACGAGGTTCACCTTTACGCCGTACTTTTCCTCAAAGATCGGGATTATCTCCTTCATCCACCACTCTATGCTGTCGTAGGAATAAACGGTGAGCGTCTCCTCTGCCTTGACGGGTCTTAGGGTTCCCGCGGTCCCCAGCATGAGCAGGGCCATCAGGACGGCTAGGAGCTTTCTCACACTATCGCCTCCATTAATTGGTTTTAGGTTTCAATAATTTGATAATAAGCGGGGTTAAAAACTTTGCCCCCGGCACCTCAACGGGAAAAATCAGGGAGTCTGTCCCTTTCCCTCCATCCGTATGACGTAGTCGGCGGCGTTCTGAAGCGCCACGGAAAAACCTGGCTCGACTCCTAGGACTATTGTCTCCTTCCCCTTCCTCTTGGCCTCGTTTATTATCGGCAGGAAGTCCGCGTCGCGCGTCGCGAGGGCTATTACCTCAACGTCCGAATTGTAAATGAGCTCCATAGCCTCGATGGCTATCCTGACGTCCGTGTCGCCGGCAACTATTATGGGCTCAAGCCCCTGGTTTACGACGGCCTCGATAAGGCCCTGTGGCGCGTACTGGTTGAGAACGACTTTGGCGACACGAATTTTTCCTATCCGTTCAAGGGCTTCAACTATGTCCTCGAGCTTTATTCCGAACTCCTTGCGAAGAATATTTGGGCCATCTATGATGAGTCCGATGCTCTTGCCCCTGACCGGAATCGCGTTCCTGCTCACCTCCCTGCCGCCCCTGTGGAGAACCTTGAAGATGGCGTTCTTCATGCCCCATCCCCCTTAGGATTCAGTATTATGATGTAATCGGCTGCGTGCTTCAGCGCGACTGAGAAGCCCGGTTCGACTCCAAGGACTATGGTTTCCTTCCCCTTCTCCTTGGCCTTGAGTATGACGGGAAGAAACTCGGCGTTCCTCGTTGCGAGGGCGATGGCATCGATGTTGGGATTGTATATCTCACGCATCGCCTCGACGGCCAGCTTAACGCCGGTCTCGCCGGAAACAACCATGACATCGAATCCCTGGTTCGAGACTGCCTCTATCAGTCCCTGCGGCGCGTACTGGTTCAGTATGACCTTTGCAACCCTCAGATCGCCCAGCCCCTCAAGGGCTTCAACTATGTCCTCGAGCTTTATTCCGAACTCTTTACGAAGAATATTTGGGCCATCTATGAGAAGCGCTATCCTCTTTCCCCTGCCTATTTTTCGTCGCATCATTCCGATACTCCTCATCCCATCCTTAGTCATCGAGATTATGCGCTCCCAGTTGCTGCCCGCCATGGAGGGTCACCGTTGGGATTGTTGGAATAAACCGGTGTGATATCACACCACTTACGGGATAATCCTATAAAAAGTTTGATCCCGTTAGGAAAATTTTAAAACTTTGAACAACCTACAGAATCTCCATCGAACGATGGGTACAGGTGAGACCATGGACCCGTCTCTCAGGCCGAGGAATGCATCCCTCAGGGGAAAACTCCTGGTGATATCCCTTGGAATAGCCACGGCACTCGCCGCTATAGTTATTGTTGCGGCAATCTTTGGCGAGAACTTCGATGACAGTGGACTCACCGGTGCGGTTGCAGGCATCAGTGCGGCCATTCTTCCAAACCACATCCTTGGAAAGCTCAAAAAACACGCCCCCAAGGTCTACTTCGGACTGGTGGTTCTCAACACACTGATGGCGGCGCTCATCGTTGATGTGTTTGCCTTCAATCCAGAGAGCACCGCTCAGTTCCTGCTGTACCTGCTCTTCCTGTACCTCCCCATCGGTGCCGTGGACTACGTCCTGCTGAGGATGATCGGGAAAATGGAAGCTCAGAGGAGCCTCTTGTAGTAATACCAGAGGCCCCTTATGATGTCGCGAACCTCAATCATGGTGAAGGTTTCCGTCCTGTCTATGAGCTTCGCCGTCTCCTCCCAGCTGTGGGCCTGAAGGACGCGGTAGATTAGGAGCTTTATCTGCCTCTCGTCGAGGTAGGGCTTCATCCAGCCGTCGAGGAAGTAGAGCTTCACTATCGGTTTTACTGCATCAACCACAGTATCGTAGGTTAAAACCTTGCCTGTGAATGCATCGAGGCGCTTCTTCTGGATTTCGGTGAGGTGAACCGGGTAATCAACTGCCTCGCCGAAGGGCGTCTCGAAGAGCCAGCGCGCTATCTCGGGCTCAAGTTCACGGTGCGTATCACTCAGCCACTCCGTCAGCCTGATCCTGAACTCGTCGTTCGCTTTCTTGATTAATTTCTTAGCCTTCTCGCTTATCGGCTTGAGAACTATCGCCGTAAACTCCCCGCTGACCGGGTTTCTGGCCGGGCTGAGGTGGACAACCGCGAATCCGTTCTTCACCCAGAAGCGCGCCAGTTCCTCACTCGCTCCAAAGCCCGAACCAATCCAGTCGAGGCCCTTTTCTTTAGCTTCCTTTTCGAGGAGCTCTAAGGCCTTGCTTCCCAGCCCCATGTCCATCGCATCCGGGTGCGTCGCTATCCTGACTATCCTGTAGCCCCGGAGCCTGGCGAACTCCTTCAGCATATGATGCTTGACCATCATGTCCGGAATGATGTTCCCGCGCGGCTTGTAGCCCTTGGCCATCTTGTCTATTACCTTCTTCGGAATGCCGCCTTCCTTGGCTATCTGAATAGCCGTCACTATCTTGCCGTTTTTCAGGCGGAGAACCCTCGCTTCGTGGTGGGGTGCATCGGCAAGCAAAGCAACGTCACTCGGCCTGTTGCGGTAATGGGCGAGAATGTAGATTCCGACGAAGTGCCTGAGCTCCGGTCTGTCGTTTTCGAACCAGTCGTCCAAATCGGGCTCCTCAAGGTAGACCTCTTTCCTCTTTATGAGCTCGTAGTCTTCCTCCGTCAGCTCAACGGGTTCGGCATCAAGTAGTAAAACGTCGAAGAGCCACCTCTCTATGGGGTCGTTTTCGGCGTATCTGATAGGTTCTTCCATGTGGAGCTCCTTAAAAGAGCGCTTCTCCCTCGCCTTTTTGAGGAACTTAACGGAAAAGCCCCTTCCTGCTCCCTCGTAGCCGTGTATGGTTGAAGAGTAGACCACGCGCTCCTTGTTGAGGTACTTGTGGAGCACCGGTACGTGGATTCCGGCAGCTTCGTCAAGGATGTAAATGTCGGCGCTCTTCCTGTAACCTTCGGCAGGTGGGTAATAGCGCAGGCCTATCTTTCTCGCGTAGAGTTCCTTTATCAAACCGCGCTCCTCAACGACGTAGGGCTTGAAGCCGAGCCTTTCGAGGGCCCTCTTGGCGAAGCGGAAGAGTGCCTGGACGTTCTCAAGTTCAGGGGCGGTTACAACTATCCTCGTCCTCTTTTTGAGGGCCAGTGCCAGCCCAACCGCACCTATTCCAACAGAAACGCTTTTTCCTCTGCCCCTATCGGCTGTGAGGACGAGCATTCCGCCCTCGATGAGTCCTTCAAAGGCCTTAATGACCTGAACCTGTCCCTCGGTCAGGGCCATCTCGTAGAGCTCGCGCGGAAAGATCCTCTCCTCCGGGATCGGGACTTCCTTTCTGGCCCGTAGTCTGGCCTGGGTTTTGGAGCGCTTCGGCTTCTTCCGGGCCTTTCCGCTCTCCGTGATTATATAAATACCGTCGTGCTCCGTGAACTTCCTTATGAGGCGCCTGTTGAAGCGCTTCTTCACGTCGTCTATTGTGTAAGGCGGGGTGACGAGGCTCTTATGGAAGCCGGTCCACATATCCCGCCACTTTTCGAAGGGATTGGCGAGGATAAATATCAGGCCGCCACCTCTAACTGTCTCGATGAGTCTTCCCAGATCGTTGGGAGAATAATCGTAGCTCATGTCAAGGACGAGAAGGTCGTAGGTTTTCCCAAGTACATCGCGGGTGTGTTTGAAAGTTACCGCCTCAACCTCGACGTTAGAACCGGCCAAAACGTCGAAGTGCTTCCTGAAGGCCTCGTAGCGTTTCCTCCCGAAGGTATCCTCACCCAAAGCATCTGTGGCGTAGAGAACCTCTATCGCGTCCTCGCTCTCGTCCCTCAATCTTTTCTTCATCAGCTCATCAAGAATCCCGCCCAGAACCCTCGCGGATGCACCCGCAAGAATCCCGGCCAGTTCCGCCTTTCTCAGCGTGTCCCCCTCGATTACAATCATTCTCCTGTGGAAGTTTTCGAGTGCCTGAGCTAAGGCCGTCTCGGTGAGCTTGAGAACCGAGTCCTTAACCTTCTCGCCTTTGGCGTACTCTCTCACTTCTTTATCAAAGCGAACCTTAACCGTCATCTCCCCTCCCCGGGTAAAGGGGGAGGGAGGATTTAAAAAGGTAGCTCAGGGCACGCGGTTCCAAGTGCGTCCTCCAGCCTTTTTATTTCCACGGCGTTGAGCCGGTCCCGAGATAACGGAGGGTCTCACATGCTGTTGCGTTCCCCATTTCTTCCAACGCCTCATGGAACAGGAGCGAACGACAGTCATTCCCTCGAAGGGTGTGGCCCATTATCGCTCGTTCTTCCCTTTAGCAGGCCGTTCAGTGCGAAAATCAGCGAGCCGAAGAGGAAGATCAACAGGAGAGAAGCAGTCAACACCCGGAGATACCTCCCAGGAGGAAGCCTTGAGAGGAGGAAGAGCCAGAACCAGAAAAGATCCGATGTTAGAAACGCCAGGGAGAAAGCGAGGAACGCCGTTCTAAGGTCCGGTGACCCGGCGAGTTCCTCAGCTAAGGACTTTAGGGAGAGAAGCCATTTTAGGGGAGAAGAAGTGCGGAAAACCACCGGGGTCAGGTTTTTCCGGCAGTGTTCCCTCTCAAGCCTGAGCATGAGGTAGTTCCTCTCAACGACCTGAAACGCCATTCGCACTTCCTCGTCGCTGCCGTTATCGAGGAACCCTCGGAGATACGATACAGAGTCGTTCAGCTCCCAGGAAAGGCGCCAGATGAGGTGCTCATAACGGGGATCCAACCCCCCAAACTTTCCAGGAACCAGGGCCTCAAGCTCTCCATCCTCGTAGCGGTGATCAACAGCTCTATCGAACTCGACCTCCATCCGGTAAGGTGCGGGGGTAGGTTGCAGGGGAGGGCGCTAACTTTCGCCCGGGCTTTTTCATATGCAACCCACTGAATAGCGGAGAGGAAGGGTAAAAGGATCAAAGCAACCGAAAAGCACTACTAAAGCCGCCCTCATAAGTGGCTTCACGGGAGACCCCCCATGTCTTTATCCCTACTCCTCCAAAATCATCTCAATCACGACCATGTCGCCGCAGTTCGGATAGACCACATTCTCTATCTTGACAAGTTCTCTCGATACGTTCAGAAGGGCATCAAAGGCCTCGCTTGGGAGTACGTTCCCGTAGAGGATCCTGAAGTCTAGGTACGTAGGAAAGAACACCTTCCTCCGAGTGTGCTCCCAGTTACTCGAAGGATACTGGAAAGAAACGGCCTTAACAGTGGTGACGTCCTTTAACCGCTCAACCAGGCTTTGAGCATCATCCCGCGGAAGGAGCAGGATTACAGACCGCGCTCTTCTATTCCCATAGACGTCCTTGTCCTTGGCGGCCTTAATGGCATCAACAAGAATATCGTCCACCCGTTCGTTTCTAACAACCGCATAGGTCGCGTGGGTGCAGTCCCCGTCGCTTGTCCACCACATAGGACCCAGGTTCAGGAGTGGGTCTTCTCTTGAGCCCTGAATACCCGCGAGAACCATCAGGCCAAGGAGAACAATCAGGAAAAGGCCCAGCCAGGTTTTTTCCCTCGAGACAAACGCCACCACCTCAGGGGCAGAGCGGAGGAGGTAGCCCGCGATGAATACGAGAAGCAGGGGTACTCCAATGTACAAGAAGGAGTCCATGAGGGCAAGCGCATAGGGGTACGGTGGGGACACGATGACCAACGTCCTGTTCCCCGAACGCTCCAGCTTTGTCAGTTCGGCTTTCCAGCGAAGGGCCCCCATGAATCTGACGGCCGAGCTGTGGAGGTAGGACTCGTTGTCGGTGCCCCACCAGAATACGAGGGGCACCTCGGTTCGTTCCAACTCCCGGTAATACCACTCGCGGACAAAAGTCAGCAGAGTTTGGTATTCCGCCGATTCCCTGGAACCCGTCAACCTGCCCTCGACGACCACCAGGTACCTCTGGGTTCCTGGGTCGTACCGGTAGCCGATTATGCGCCCCCTGAGGGAGTTCACGTAGAGGTGGGGAAGCACGGGATGTTTTTCCACCACGTAGCCGGTATTCGTGGAGGCAATGGTGTAATCCTCGAGAATTTCGCCGACCTGGCGGTAGCTCCACCACTGGATGATTGTCAGTAGAACTACACCCACCAGTGCAAGCGCCACGAGAGGTTTTATCCTTGAGAGTTTCATCATCACAATCACGGTTAGGGCCTTTAAATACCTTTCTAAGTTGGAAGCGCTTCATGGAGACAATCATCGAAACGCTAAGTTTTTATACGAAAAAGACCGATTATCTTCGGTGACTCTAAATGGCGAAAGGTCTGACCGAGAAGGACCTCGGAAAGTTCAGGCTCGTGGGGAACATTGACGCCCATAGAAAAAAGCTCGTCTTCCAGGTGACGGAGATAAACCTCAAAAAGGACGACTACTTCTCAAGGCTCTACCTCTACGATGGCAGGAAGGTTAAACCCTTCACCTCCGGCAGGAAGGACGGGAATCCGAGGTTCTCGCCTGATGGGAAGCTCGTAGCCTTCACATCCAAGCGCAACAAGGAAAGCAAGGAGGCCGAGCTGTACCTTATCCCGACCGACGGCGGAGAGGCAAGGCTTTTAGCGAAGTTCAAGTACGGAATCAAAAACCTCCGCTTTACCGAGGACGGAAAGGAGATAGCGGTTGTGACGCCGATAGACATCGAGAAAAAGCCCAAAGATGACGTTCACATAATCAAGGAGCTCCCCTTCTGGTTCAACGGAATTGGATGGGTCTACGGGAAGAGGAGCGTTATCTATTTAGTGGATGCTGAAACAGGCAAGAAAAGACGCCTGACGCCGAAGAACCTCGACGTATCTCAAATCCGCTTCCATAAGGGTAAGCTCTACTTCCTAGCTCAGGAAGACCGCGAGAGGAAGCCGATGGTGAGCGACCTCTACGTCCTCGACGGGAGAAAGGCGAAGCGTCTAACCCCCGGAAAGTGGAGCGTAAGCGACTTTATACCACTCGACGATGGAACCTTCATTCTAAAGGCCAACACGAGAGAAAGGGGTATTCCGACGAACACCCATATCTATCATTACGACCCCGAGAGTAGCGAGCTTAGAAAGCTCACAAAGGACCTCGACCGTTCAGCTTACAACTCCCTCAACAGCGACGTAAGGGGAAGCCAGAGGGCGGAGCTGGTTTTTAAGGACGGCTGGGTTTA
>Ga0256831_1000329_pt1 | contig 25119 bp, 11 predicted proteins | sample 132544metaG_FD_189087 | JGI IMG/M metagenome (GOLD analysis project Ga0256831, IMG submission 189087) | Hydrothermal vent microbial communities from Lau Basin, Pacific Ocean - 132-544 | ecosystem: Environmental > Aquatic > Marine > Hydrothermal vents | place: Pacific Ocean: Lau Basin | collected... | reverse complement strand
ATATTATTCTGCTTTTTCCCGATATTGTTTAAGTTTATTCCAATTATTAAAGCTTTTTTATGCCAATATCCTTTAGCACCCATCCCCGACCCTTCCCTCACGAAGGGAAGGGAGAGTGAATACAATTGCTTGTAAAAGCTAAAGTAGATTAGTCTTTTAGGATAAAAAGTGGAGCTTCTGTGATTTACCCTGTGAAATAGGCTTCGCCTAAATTGAAAATTTATTTCACTGGGTTTACTGCAAGAAGCGAGGTCAGAGACACTCGCTTATCAGGGGATTGAGTTGGGTTCTAAAGGGTGTTGCGATTTTGTATAAATTAATTTTAATTGTTAGGTTTTTTTCTAACCATTATCCTCTAGCACCCATCCCCGGCTCTTCCCTCATGAAGGGAAGGGAGAGTGAATACAATTGCTTGTAAAGGCTAAAGTAGATTAGTCTTTTAGGATAAAAAGTGGAGCTTTTGCGGTTTACCCTGTGAAATCAACGAAGTATTTCACTGGGGGTTGCAGCTTCCTCCCTTGTAAGGCAGGATTGAGGTGGGTTCTAATGGGTATAAAAATTAATTCCAAAAATTTTACTGCCTTCATACACCTTTTTTACATTTTTGTACGTCTTAATATCAAACAAACTCTTATCATATCATGTATAAATCAGTTTTTTCGCTTTTAGTTTTATTTTTTCTTACATCTTTTGCGTGTAATACCAGCAAAACAACCAATATGGCAACTAAACACTCCAATTATAATTACAATTCTGCTTGGCACAAAGTGGATTCTCTAGAAAGAAAAGGTCTTTATAAATCAGCTATAAAAATCGTTGAGGAAATTTACAAGTATGCTGACGAAGATAAAGAAGGTGGGCAAAAAATAAAGGCTCTGTTTTATAAAGGAAAGTATTCCAATTTTCTTGCTGAAGATAACCTGGAAAGTTTTGAAAAAGTATTGCGTAAGGAGATAATTAAGGCAAGTTTTCCGGATAAACAGATATTTCAATCTATTCTTGGAGAATTTTATGATAAATATCTGAATGCTTCTTTGTGGAGAATACGTAAAATCACAGAAAGTAATGACACTACAAATGATGATATACAAACATGGTCAATCTCACGATTCATAAAAGAGTCTAATAAATTGTTCAATGAATCAATTTCTGATTCCGGCTTAAAGGATGTTTCTTTTAAACAATACAAGGAAATATTTACAGATTCCAAAAAAACTGAGAAAATGCGGGATAATCTTTATGAAATTTTAGCTTATCGCGCTTTGGAACATTTCAAAAATGACAGAAATTATCTTCCTAAAACCAAACAGTCATTTATAATAAACAATGGTGAATATTTTGCAAAACCAGCTGTTTTTACGCAAATAGAATTAAAAAACACCGATAAAAACGATCCTAAATTCAAGACTCTATGTCTATTTCAGGAATTGGAAAAAAACAATCTTCAAACTAAAGATTATGAAGAGTTGATAGATATTGCTCTTAAAAGATTGGATTTTGTGTCAGGCCAATATAAAAAATCAGACAAACAGACTCTCTACCTAAAGACTCTAGATCATTTAATTGAGGAATACTCTGATACAAAATCAGTTGCAGAAGTGAAGTACAAAAAGGCTGTTTTATATAAAAATATGGGTGAAAATAGCGATAAAAACCCTGATTCCAAATGGAAAATAAAAGAAGCCAGAGATATTTGTCTAAATGTAATTAAGAACCACAGCGAAACATTTGGCGCTTCCCTTTGCGCACAATTATTGGATCAGATAGAAAAAAAACAATTAACTGTTAATATTGAAAAAGTAAATCTTCCTGATGAAAATATATTGGTCAATATCGGATTCAAAAATATTGATAAGCTATACTTCAGATTAATTAAAATAAATCAAGAACAAATTGAGAAATACAATAAAAATGATAATAAGGTAAGTTTCTTAAAACAATTGCCAAGCTTGAAATCTTGGGATATCAATTTGCCAAATGACGGGGATTATAGACAGCATACCGTAGAAACAGGAATTAGCTCACTTCCGATTGGCACGTATGCTTTGTTATCTTCAACAAACAATAGTTTTACTAAAAATGATGATATTCTCGCTTATCAATTTATACATATATCACGATTGGCTTTTTGGAAGAAAACTATTAAAAACGAAAACTATATTTTTGTAGTTGACCGCGAAACAGGAAAAGCAATAGAAAACGCAAATGTCGCATTGAGCTATATGGAATGGGATAGGAGATACAGAGAACGAAGAAAAGTACAGTTTCTATCCGCTAAAACAAATTCAAAAGGTTATATCAAGTATAAATCTAATGACAGACACGGCGCTTATGATGTTATTGTCTCAAAAGGAAAAGATGTATTGGATCTGAAAGAGAATGTATATTCACAAAGGTACTATCACGAGCGAAGCTTTAATAAAATTTTATTCTTTACCGATCGTGCTATTTATCGTCCGGGTCAAACTGTCTATTACAAGGGGCTGTATATTCATAGTGATAAGGACAGAATCCCTTCTATCAAAGCAAATAAGCGAGGAATTAAGTTGGAATTCAAAGATGCAAATTGGCAAAAAATCAGTGATGCACGGGTTTCAACCAATGAATTTGGTACTTTCAATGGTAGTTTTGTTATTCCCCAATCCGGATTGACAGGAAATATGAGAATCCAAGAACAAACTACCGGAAGTATGATTTCATTTAGGGTTGAAGAATATAAAAGACCAAAATTTGAAGTATCCTTTGAGGATTATAAAGGGGACTACAAACTCGGAGATAAAATAAAGCTTCAAGGTTATGCTAAATCTTTTTCAGGCTTTCCTTTACAAAATGCTACTGTGGTATTTACCGTAAAAAGGACTGTATTTTACCCTTATTTTTGGAGATATTTCACTACTCAAAGTATGATTGAAATTGCTCATGGTGAAACAAAATCTGACAATAATGGAAATTTCACCATTCCCGTAGAACTATTTGCTGATGATATTGACTTGAATTCCGGACTTCCCAATTTCAAATATCAAGTCAAAGCTGATGTGATTGATATGACTGGAGAAACTCATTCGGCAGTAAAAAAAATTAATGCCGGCGTAAACAATGTAAATATTTCTATGAATGTCAATTCAATGACAAAAACTGATAAACCGGTTGAAATAGAGATAAATTCCACAAATCACAGCGGACAAAAAGTAAATGCAAAAGGTACAATTACCATTTACAAACTGGTAGAACCATCTGTGCTATACAAATCAAGGTTTTGGTCTAAACCCGATACTTTTATCTATAGTAAAGCAGAATTTCAAAAAGAATTCCCATTTTTTGCTTACAAAAATGAAGATGAACCAAAATATTGGAGTATAGAGAAAACTGTAAAAACAATTGATTTTGATACCGGAATCAAAGAAAAATATATAGTTGATCTGCCTGTTGGAGAATACAAAATCGTTTTGAACTTTGACGATCCTAGTGGAAAAAATATAAAGTTAGAAAAATTCTCTTCTGTGTATTCTTCCGCTAAAAACCCAGCAAAAACTATCTTATTGACAGAAACGGACAAAGAGAAGTATATCCCGACAACAAGTGCAAAAATAAAATGGCAATCAGCTGTCAAAAACCTAAATGTGTATTATAATCTTTGGAAAGGGAATTCTGATTTATTTGGAAAAAATTGGTTGAATCTAAGCAATTCAAAAGATATTACAATCAAAATATTGGATGAGCACAAAGGCGGAATCATTATTGAAAATACTTTTGTTTACAACAACAGGTTCTATAATGAAACAAAAACTATCAATGTTCCTTGGGAAGACAAAGAACTGAAATTTGAATACCTGAGTTTTAGAAGCAAATTGTATCCCGGTCAAGATGAAGAATGGAGAATTAAGATAAGTGGAAAAAACGGTGATAAAGTTCTTGGTGAGATTCTGGCAAATATGTATGATGCTTCTTTGGATAAAATATATAAACAAGATTGGCAGAAGAGTATTTATTATCCAATAGTAAATCACAATTTTACCAAATCATATGGATTCAATACCTCCAATGCACGGTATTTATATGATAGAGATTGGAAGGATCACCATACCAACAGATATCAAAAAATATATAGAAGACTCAATTGGTTTGGATTCCATGTGGCTAGCAATTATGGTAGAGATTTGTACTTTTCAGATGGCGTATCGATGAGATCAGAAGTAAAAATGACTAAAAGAATGAATATGGGTGCTGCACCTAATGCTGTTTCTGCAGAAGCAGTTGAAGTATATGAAGGAGATACACCAAACTATTATGATCCTGAAGGTGTAACTTCTAATGATTCTACAGAATCGGATAAATCACAAGATAGTCAAGAAGTACAACTCAGAACAAATCTCAACGAGACGGTATTCTTTTATCCTGATATTATCACGGATAAAGACGGTAATTTCATTCTTAAATTCAAGATGAATGATGCTCTTACAAAATGGAAATTGAGGATGTTTGCCCATACCAAAGACCTAAAATCCGGGTATAGTGAGAAGGAAATCATCACTCAAAAAGAACTGATGATTACTCCAAACAATCCGCGATTTGTCAGAGAGGGAGATGAATTGACATTCAAAGCCAAAATCGATAATCTTACGGACAAATCACTCGACGGGACTGCTTGGGTAGAATTATATGATGCAGAAAGTATGAAGCCATTGGAAACTATATTTCTGAAAGGAAATAAAATCAACAGTTTTTCAACTGATGCAAAAGGTTCTGCTCTTGTAAGCTGGAAACTCAAATTCCCAAAAAATGTAAGCAATTTGCTTATATATAGATTTTATGCAAAAGCCGGAGATTTTAGTGATGCAGAAGAAGGAATTTTACCGGTTTTGACCAATCAAAAACTTGTCACTGAGACAATGCCTCTTTGGGTAAAAGGACGTGAAACAAAAACATTCACCTTCAAAAGTCTGGCAAATTCTACAGGAAAAGACCTAAAAAATATAAGCTTTACTATTGAGGCTACATCACATCCTATTTGGTTAGCGATACAGTCTCTGCCATATCTTGATAATGTAAGTTGTGAAAATTCAATTAGCTATACCAATGCTCTTTTTTCCAATCTACTTGCCAAAAAGATTACAGATGACAATCCAAAAATCAAAAGGGTTTTTGATAAATGGAGCAAGGCTAAAACAAATGCTGATAAAGATGTATTGTTGAGCAGTCTTAGCAAAAATCAGGAACTGAAAAACATTTTGTTGGAGGAGACTCCTTGGATACTTGATGCTATTGATGAAGAACAGCAAAAACGTAATATCGCCTTGTTATTTGACCTCAATCAAGTAAAAAATAATAAAAATGCTTTTATAAGAAAACTAAAGGGAATACAAAACTCTGATGGTGGATTCCCTTGGTTTGTTCACGGCAAAAGCAGTAGATACATCACCCAATATATCATCGAGACTTTTGGTAGAATGAGAAAACTCCAGTTGATAGATGGAGAAAGAGAATTAGGTAAAATACTGAATAATGCAATTGATTTTGTCAATAGAGATGTAGTTAAAGACTATAAAAAATTATTGGAATTGGCAGCAGAAGGGAAAATTGATTTAGATAAAAATCATCTAGGTTCATTGATGATTCATTATATGTATGCTATTCAGTTTTATACGGAGCAGGAAATGAATGAAGATTTACAAAAAGCATATGACTATTACTTTGGACAAGCTAAAAAATATTGGCTTGACAGACCTCTTTATCTCAAAGGAATGTTAGCACTGGTATTGCACAGGGGAGATGAAACTTCAATAGCAAAAGAAGTATTGAGAGCAGCCGAAGAACAGTCTATTACCGATGAAGAATTGGGCATGTATTGGAAGTCATATCATGGTTATCACTGGTGGCAAATGCCGATAGAAACACAGGCTTTGATGATAGAGGCTTTTGACGAAGTCAATAACGATATGGAAATAGTCAATCAACTTAAGATTTGGCTATTGAAAAATAAGCAGACCAACAGATGGAAAACAGATAAGGCTACCGTTTCAGCTATTTATTCATTGCTTTTTGACCAAGGAGGTAAGATTAGTGAAACAGGATTGGTCAAAATCTATGTTGCAGATAAAGATATTACCAAAGATTTAGCCAAAGACGATATTCAATCAGGTACGGGTTATTACAAGAAAAAATGGGCAGGAAATACAATTTCTCCTACATTGTCTAATATTAAAATAGAAAACCCGAATAAAGACATTGCTTGGGGGGCTGTTTACTGGCAATACCTACAGGATTTGGATAGAATAGAAAGCTTTGAAGACACACCTTTGAAAATCAAAAGAGAATTGTATCTGGTAAAAAATACGGACAAAGGTGAACAAATGACTGAAATAAAAAGAGATGATGTTCTTAATCCCGGTGATCTTATAAGGGTAAAAATCCGCCTTCAAGTAGATAGGGAAATGGAATTTGTACATCTTTCCGATCAGAGAGCAGCTACTTTTGAACCTTTGGAGCAACTAAGTGGATATCATTGGCAAGGAGGATTGGGGTATTATCAAAATCCAAGGGATACCAAAATGAATTTCTTCATTGACTTTTTGCCTAGAGGTGTTTTTGTACTCGAATATTCGCTTAGAGCTACCCAATCAGGGGTTTTCTCCAATGGTATTGCAGAATTGCAAAGCTATTATGCACCTGAATTTAGTAGTCATAGTGAGGGGTTAAAGGTGAAGGTGAAATAATATACCCCTTGGCGGAAACCTTATCTTCCCATATAAATCAAGAGAACGGAGATATCAGAGGGAGACACACCGCTTATTCTACTAGCTTGACCGATGGTAGCGGGTTTTATTTTTATCAATTTTTCGCGTCCTTCGTAAGATAGGGATTGAAGTTTGTTATAATCAAAATCAGGGTGAATTTTGATTTCTTCAAGCCTATTCATTTTACCTGCCATCTCTCTTTCTTTCTTGATATAACCCTCGTATTTTATACTTATTTCTGAATATTCAATATCGTCATTATTGAAATTATTCAGAAAATCATTTAAATCTGGTAATACCTTTCGCAGTTTATTAAAATTGATATGGGGGCGAAGAAGTACTTTGTTCAATTTTACTTTTTGCGTCAAAGGTGACGATGATACGGATTCAAACAAATCGTTTACTTCACCGGGACTAACACTGGTAACCTTAAGATATTCTTTTATCTCTTTTTGAGTATTTAGTTTTTCTTTAACACTTACCATTCTTTGTTCCGCACTCTTCATTCCCAATGTATGCGCCAAAGGGGTCAATCTGATATCTGCATTGTCTTGTCTCAGCAAAATTCTGTATTCAGCCCTAGATGTAAACATACGGTAGGGTTCATCAGTACCTTTGTTGATTAGGTCATCTATTAATACTCCTATATATGCTTCATCTCTTTTTAATACAAATGGATCTCGGTCGTTTATGTTGAGATGTGCGTTTATACCCGCTATTAGTCCTTGTCCGGCAGCTTCCTCATAACCGGTAGTACCGTTTATTTGTCCTGCAAAAAACAAGTTTTTTATAGTTTTTGTTTCCAATGTATGTGTCAATTGAGTAGGAGGAAAATAATCGTACTCAATAGCGTAACCTGGTCTGAACATTTTAGCATTTTCAAAACCTTTGAGATTTCTCACTGCCTTGTATTGAACATCTTCAGGAAGTGAAGACGAAAACCCGTTGAGGTACACCTCATACGTATTTCTTCCTTCCGGCTCGATGAATAGTTGGTGACTGTCTTTGGAGCTAAACCTTTCGATCTTATCTTCGATAGAAGGGCAGTATCTCGGTCCAACCCCCTGTATTCGCCCGTTGAACAAGGGTGATTTCAGAAAGCCGGTTTTCAATATATCGTGAACTTTGGTGTCGGTATAAGTAATATGACAGGATACTTGATCGGTTAATTCAGGAGTATCCGTGAAAGAAAAACGCTTTGGAACCTTATCTCCCGGTTGTTCTTCTAGTACATTATAATTAATAGTTCGACCATCTATCCTTGGAGGAGTTCCTGTTTTCATTCTTCCTGCTTCAAATCCCAGTTCCACCAATTGTTCGGTCAGTCCTTTTGCTGCTCTTTCTTGTATTCTTCCACCCCCAAATTGTTTTTCTCCTATATGAATTATCCCATTTAAAAATGTACCATTGGTTAGAATTACTGATTTTGACCTGATTTCCACCCCTAATTGTGTATATACCCCTTTAACTGCACCGTTTTTTACGATGAGTCCTGTTACCATATCTTGCCAAAAGTCGATATTTTCCTGTGACTCTAGGGTTTTTCTCCATAAATCAGAAAATTCATGCCTGTCGCTTTGCGCTCTCGGACTCCACATAGCAGGACCTTTTGATAAATTCAACATTCTGAATTGAATCATTGTATGATCGGTAATAATAGCAGAATAACCGCCTAAAGCATCTATTTCGCGTATTATTTGTCCCTTAGCAACACCACCCATAGCGGGATTGCAAGACATCTGTGCTATGTTTTGCATATTCATAGTCACAAGCAAAACTTTTGATCCCATATTGGCTGCGGCACTTGCCGCCTCACTTCCGGCATGACCCGCACCGACTACTATTACGTCATATTCAGGAAACATAATCTGATTTTAATATTAAAGTATTTACTCAGGTAGAATAACAATAATTGTGCCGATAAGTTTATCTCGCTAAAACCAAGAATTACCAAATCCTCTGAATGGCCAAGGAATACTGGCAATCACGATTATTAAAGCAATAGCATAATACAATTTTATCGTTTTGTTTCGATAAGATATAGGTTTTTTTCTTGATTTGCTATATCCCAAAAACATTATTATAAAGGCTAAAATCATCCCAAAGCTATGCTCAACCGTAAAGAACCTGTGTTGGGCACTTTTCATAAACCCCGATTCAAAAGTTACATTATTACTAAGAAAGTATAAAATTATACCAATAAATATTTGAAGAGCGAAAAGTATAAGAGTATATAAAGGTATATCTATGGTTTTTTTATCAGCATAAGAATTGTGATTTTTTATTAGAGAATACAATACCATAATGATAAATATCCATCTAAGTCCGGAGTGAGCATACGATAAAATCGATTCCATATTTTATTTTTTTATTAATTTGATTGTTTTAGTAAATTCTTGTGTTGTTACTCTAATGAAACAAGGTTGACAAATGAATTGTTTTATATCAAAAGACAATACTTCATTGTTTTGATATGTGGCGACACTTTCTGTAAATAATTTTTTTCCGGTGGAATCAAAAATACCAATACTTATATCCATTGATTTTTGTCCTATTATAATACTAAAATTATCCTCACTTGGATTGGGAAATACGTAAATATCACGGGATTTTCCCCTTAAATCCTGTACATCAACTGAGTTGTCCAAAACAAAATGTACAGGATCAGACCAAGTCCCCAATCCGCCGATATTTTTTCCGGCAACCCTAGCATACATCCATTTTTTAACAGGTGGATTGTGATAAATATACTTCAATCCGGTATATACATTATCATCTTTTATCAAAATAGAAAAATCTTCTTTTTCTGAGATTTGGAATTTATAATAAGATGCATTTGTTGCATTATTCCATAAAAATTCGATTTTATCGCTATTTTCATCCAATCCGGAATTATTTTTTGGCTGAATAATTTCCGTTTTATCAGGAACAGGCATCAATGTCCTAAACTTTACTACTTCGCTCCAATTACTGTATCCCAAATGGTTTTTAGCCTTTATTCTGATGAAATACACGGAATATTTTCCCAATGTTTTTTGCAGAGTAAAGCCATTTCCCCTACTAATTACAGTATCTATTTTTATATTGACAGGATCAAATTTATTGTTGATTTTTGAGATTTGCAAGTGAACGGAATCCGCCTTATCGCTCACGTCAAATTCAACCGTTAAATCCAAGGGAATATTTTTTTCATCACTGGTAGGATAAGTAATGTTTGGAGTTTTGGGAAATCCGGTAGTAACTTTTCTAATACTTGAATATCCGCTATATCCTGCGATATTTGCCGCTCTAACCCTCCAGTAATAGGGTTTTTCTCCATTTAAAGACAATCTGTTTGCCGGCAATGAAGTATTATTTATACTAAATGAATCTACAATATTATTAAACTCTAAATCCTCTGAAAACTCTATTTCATATTTTCCTGCATAATTAGCGGTATTCCAAGTAAACATGTCACTTCTAGATAGTGAAGCATACTTATCATCAGGGGTAAGTAGGTTCGGAATATCCGGTTTTGGAATAGTAAAAGAAGAACTGATATCTCCGGTTTTCCAAAATCTATTAATTTTAACAATAGCTATTGACAAATTATCCAAGACAATATCTGATTTGGGAATATAATAATTATTGAATGAAACATCCATGAGCTTTTCGGGGGCTGCCAATCCGAAATTTGTAGTATTATACACAGCATACCGACTCAGGGTATCACCCATATCCCAAACGATTCTATAAGTGAATCCTTCCGGTATTTGTTCGTATCTGATATTAGTTACTTTATCGGGTTTAGACGAATATTTCCAGTATTGATTTGGTAATAATGTCTTATATTTATAAGCATTATCCACAATGTATTTTTTTAGATTATTCACTCTATCGAAGTCATTTGCTCTAAAATACACACTACCTTTTGCATTTTTATTTCTGTTTTGCCTTACGATATTTATCTGTCTTATGACTTCTTCCAAACTCCATCCTCCGTACCTTAGCATCTTTTCATTATTAGAAAAATTGAAGTATTCTTTATATTCGTGGAGATAGTCATCAAAAAATGATTCAGCCGGATAATCATCCAGTCTATATATGCCATGTCCTGCATACACATCACGATTGTATTGGATTGCCCAATCTGCCCACCAAGGTAGCAGTTTTCCAAAATCCTGATTACCTCCTGTTGGCCAATATAATTGAGGATTTATATAATCTACCATACCCTCTTTTAACCATTCTAGAGGATCGCAATATATGACATCATATGCGTTTAAACCCGTAATTCCGGGAGGATTCATCCCATTGCCGTAAATGCCGAAAGGGCTTACTCCAAATCGCAAAAAAGGCTTTGTTTCAAGAATAGTATCCATCACATTTTTAATCATTTTATTTATACTACCACGTCTAAAATCTCCGATACTAGAATACTCACTTCCGTAAGTATTGTATGTATCAATATCCAAATTGTCCGGAGTACCACCATAAGAATAAAAATAATCATCAAAATGAATACCATCAATATCGTATTTGCTTATAATATCCCCGGCAACTTTTTTTATAAATAATTGGACTTGCGGCAAGCCCGGATTTAGTATTTTTTTTCCATCCGAATATTTCAATATCCAATCAGGATGTTTTTTATAAATATGCTTTTGGTCATAATAATTTCCACTATCATATTTAGAAACATTAACCCTATAGGGATTGAGCCAAGCATGAAGCTCAACACCTCTGTCGTGGCATACTTTAATAGCGAATTCCAAAGGATCGTATCCCGGATATTTGCCTTGAGTTCCCGTTAAATACCGTGACCAGGGCTCATAATCAGAATTATAAAATGCATCGCATTCCGTACGTACTTGAAAAAAAACAGTATTGATATTTACCTCTTTCAAGGATTCTATAAGTTTGATAAATGAAGCCTTTTGTGCTTCGACATTGCCCTTGTCCCACGAATTGGGCCAATCGAGATTGGTTACGGTAGCCACCCAAGCAGCTCTGAGTTCATCGGGGGGATTGTTTTGGGAACTAGCGGTATAAGAACTAAATAGAAAGAATATAAAAACACAATAACTAAACTTCATATATCAATTTTAATATTTTTATCAAATATAATGTAATTTAAACATAAATTTGCATATTTTCGTTGGTATAATACCAAATTAACTTTAAGATGTCGTATAAATATTATAGAATTAATTTTTCAAGATTGAGTTAAAAAACACAGGCATAGCCTAGCTATGGCGAGTATTTTAACGAAAATATTGGAAAATTAAAATGTAATATATGCGTCATTTTATAGTTAAATTGGTATAATATAAAAAAAATAAACAGATGAGAAATACTTTAATTTATGTATTTGTGCTTGCATTTTTATTTTCCTGTAAAAATGATGATAAAGTCAAAGAGGTGACGATTCCTTCCGACCCCACCTTGGAACAATTAAATAAACTCGTAGAAACAAAACCAAACGATGCTAAAATCCTATACGAAAGAGCTAAGTATTTTTACAATAACGAGAAATATAAAGATGCTATTAAGGATATGAAAAGAGTTATGAAAATAGATTCTGTAAATCCGGTATATTATCACACTTTAGCAAATATTTACCTTGATGATGCCGATTCGAGATATGCTATTAATACTATGGAAAAAGTGGTCAGTCTCTATCCCGAAAGAATACCGAGTTTGCTCAAACTTTCGGAGTTTTATTTTATAGTAAAAAACTATGATAAATCCCTTAGTACAATAAACAGTATTCTGTATCTATCTCCAGATAACCCGGAAGCATACTTTATGCTAGGTGTAAATTTCAAAGAAATGAACCAATTAGCAAAAGCCAAAAATAGTTTTCTTACGGTAGTTGAAAATAATCCTGAACATATTGATGCGTGGCTACAATTAGGTAAATTGGCGGAAGAGCAAAAGGATTCTACCGCTGAGACTTATTATAAAAACGCTATATTAATCGACAAAAACAATGTCGAAGCAATGCACTACCTCGCCTTTTATTATCAGAATAATGGCGAACTGCAAAAAGCCTTGGACACTTACAAAAAGATTGTATTGATAGATCCGTCATATACCGCTTCATATCTTAATTCCGGGATTATTTATCTTAAGCAGGATTCATTACAAAAAGCTTTTGATAACTTCAATATTATGGTAAATGTTGATAAATCTAATCCCAAAGGATACTATTTTAGAGGCCTGACCCATTACTTAGGTGGAAATAGTGAAGCGGCCAGACCAGATTTTGAGCAAGCCCTAAAATTGAATCCAGAATATGAAGAAGCAAAGCAAATGTTAGGGAAAATGGAGTAAAAAGAAATTACACCAAATTTACTTTAAGGTGTCGAATAAATATTGGAAGATTAAAATGTAATATATACGACAATTTAGAGTTAATTTGGTATTATATTATCTCCCAAATCTAAAACCCGAACCAATAGAAATTCTATTAATCCTATCGGCTTTTTCGTTATTTAGGCTTGGTATTCTAATGAAACTGTAATTTATAATAATAGTGAAAAGTAATTTGTCTTTAATTCTTCTATTCAGACCAATACTAAACCTTGTTTGATGCCCCATATTGCTTCCCTTTATTTTATCGAACCAAGTCTGATTCAGTAATAAACTATATGAGAGAAATGGAGTCCATTTTTTATTTTTTCTCAATTCATGTCTAACCGACCAGCCGTAGAATAAAACTTTTAGATCTTTTGTTTGGGCTGAAATAAACTGTTGATATCCGATTGGAATTGATAAATAAACGTTTTTTTTCTTATTGTATCCCGATAATTTCCAAGCGTAATCCAATTCAATTCCAAAGCCTGTCTTGCTAATATTATCGTATGTACTTTTTGTATTATCGACTAATGACAAAACTAGACTGTATTGTTTTGAAACCTTTTCAAAAGAGCTTTCTTGACTGTTTGCAATTGTTGTAAAAAATATAAGTGAGAAAAGTATTGAAATATATTTTAATAATAACATTTGATAATTTTTTATTTTAAAATGAAGCTAGAAAGTATTAGCTTAGATGTCCAGTAAAAGACATCAATCTAATACAGAATGAAATAAAAATACAACTTAATTAATTTTCAATTTTCGGGCTTTGATATAAGCGAAGAAACTTATTGCAGCAAAAATTAAAGCGGTATAATATACTGATGGTGGAATTGGAATAGAATCTCCTGCTGCATAAGAATGTAATCCTGACAAATAATAATTTACTCCGAAATAGGTCATCATAACTGTTGCAAAACCAAAAAGAGTTGAAAAATTGTATGTAAAGATCCCTCGCATACCTGGGATAAAGCGTAAATGCAAGATAAAAGCATATACCAAAACGGTAACTAGAGCCCAAGTTTCTTTTGGATCCCATCCCCAATATCTACCCCAACTTTCATTTGCCCATACTCCTCCTAGATGTGTGCCGATACTTACCATTACCAAACCTGCAAGAAGAGTCATTTCACTGATTATTGTTAGTTCTTTTATAGTCTTCATTACTCTGGATTTATTTGACTCTTTCATAAAAATCATCAATAACAAATTGATAAATCCTAATATTGCTCCAAGCAGTAAAAAGCCATAACTTCCTGCTTCCAAAGAAACATGAATAGTCAACCAATATGATTTTAGTACAGGAACTAAAGGTGTGATTTCAGGATCAAATAGACTTAATCCTGCTACCATTAATATAACTGAAGATAAAATCAAAGCTGCTGCTAATCCTCCCCAGGATTTTCTACCGAATATAACACCTGCCAACATTGTAGTAAAGCTGATATATACTAAAGACTCATAGCCGTTGCTCCAAGGAGCTCTACCGCTTATATACCACCTCATTCCTAAACCAGTCATTTGGAATAGAAATGTGAGAAAAACCAATACATAGACAATTTTAAATGCTTTATCCAGAAAAATTGAGGGTTTGAATACTTTAATAAAAAATAGGATTAGAACCAAAAATCCCAATAGACCATAAATATTTCTTACTCTCTGAAAAATATTCAGTTTATTTAATAATAGCTCAAATTTAAATTTTGAATTACTTGGTATATTTGTCGCATTTGAGATTTGGTTCTCTCTAAATTCATTGACAATTTGATTTGGCAAATCCCAATTATTTGTTTTTATAGCTTCGCCAATTGAGGTATTATATGCAGGAAAAAGTTTTGAATAATAAGTATATAATTCATCATTATTGTTACTGTCAGCATCTTGTTTTATTTCATAAGGAGACATCCATTTTTGTGAGGAATTATAAGGTATAGGATAAATATATAGAAGTCTCTGATTTACCAGCATATTAAAGATATTTATCCTTTCATCAAGTTTCAACAGTTCTTTTTCAAATTTTCCTCGGTCTCTTGTTTCGGTCTGAAATGCTTTTCTCACAAGGTCTTTGAAAATATAATTCCCGTTTTTATCAAAAAAATCATCATAAGCCCCTAATTTACCCCTCTTTTTTATAAGGTTTCTAATATTTTTGTGCCTTCCGATTTTGATAAGAGGTACTTGACTCCATTGATTGGGAAACATTATAATTCCAAGAATTGCCTGATCGGCATTTTGGTCGTAAATCTCACTTTTTCCACTCAATTTACGTAAAACCTCCAAATCCAAAGTATTCATTGGCTTTATTCTTCCCTTGAAATCTCTTACTATAATTTTTCCGTATTCCTTGGCATGATCTTTTGAGATTTCCGGTAATTGTTTTACCGGATCAGCAGCTGTACTCACGTGAAAAAATGAGCTTATGATAATCAATACAAGCAATATATTTTTTATATAATTCATTTTATAATTTTTCTAATTTTTCTAATTTTCTTCCAAGGACTCTCATCCTTCCGTTTTTAATAAATAATGATGCAATCAAACCTAAGGTCAGCAAAAAATACCCTAAGTAAGTAATCAAAGTGCCCCAATAATCCTTGTTTACACTCAAAATAGTTCCGGCTTCATCAGGATCATAAGAAGACTGAAAAAATCTGTATCCTCCATAATTGAGTATATGATTCATATAAATATGGTAGTCAAACTTTATGTTTTTTGTTTTATCCAGAACAGTAACTTTGCTTTCATAAGAAGACGGATTATTAGTTCCGGCATAACGTTTTAAAATAAACTTTTTAAGTTTGATGGCAAAAGGTAAATAAATATCCTTTGGCCCGTAAGATGCTGCAATGCTAATACCGTTTACTGTTACTATTTGAGGAGTACCTCTGAAATTTTCACCACCAATAATGGAAACTGTCTTTGATTCTTCTCCGCTTTTAAATGTCATTTTAAGCATAGCATCACTTCGGCTGTCCATTTTTCTGCTCCCCGAAGTCCATTTAATTTCAGCTTTTGGAAAAAATTCTTTAAAAACAATACTTGTTCCGGCTCCGGTATGCAGAGCTTTTAATTTTAATGGATGCCAAATATTCGGTTCTAGAGTAGTCTTTTCTCTTGTTTTCATTACCATTACCTGCAATGGCTTGTCGTACCTTATAAAAAGAGAATCATTTTCATATTTGATGTTTATGCTGTTATTTTGAATTCTTTTTCCGAAATTAAAAATAACACCACCAAAATTATTTATTTCCCCTTGTTTTAAAAATTTGTCTTCTCTTCCCATTTTTCCGGCTACTACCACTTTAAGTACAGGCTTTCCGTTTTTGCTTTCACTTACCGACATTTCAGGATTGGGAATATAATCCTGAAGTTCAATATTAAGAATTTTATCACCTAATTGATAACTTTTTTTGAACCGGTTGTTTCCAAGGGAAGCAAATAAAACTTTTTCATTGAATTTATATTTGTTATTATTATAAATTGCATCGAAGTTCAAATAGGGCTCTCTTGATATCAATTTGTTAGTAGAAGATTTCTCTCTTATGTGCATGGAACCTTCAATGCCAAAATATCTTGTAATTCCTGCACCTACCAATATGAACAATAATGATAAATGAAATAAAAATACAGGCCATTTTTGCATTCTGTACATTTTATATTTGAAAATATTAACTATAACCGTAATTCCAAATAGCCACAGAATGATTTCAAACCATGTAGATTGAAAAATAACTTTTTGAGCGGCACTTGTGCCAAAATCATTTTCTATAAAAGTGGCAATTCCAATAATTATTGCAATTAGCACCATATAAATTCCGGCTGCAGCAACAGAAAATAATTTATTGATGAATATATTTATCTTGTTTTTTAAATTCATTTACTTATATTTTTATTAAATTAATTTTTTCGATATGATTTCATTGTATATTTGAAACGTGTTTCTATTTCTATACCTATTTTCTTTAAAAATATATTAGGCATTTGTCCACCGATAAACACATATACAAAATTATTAGGTAATTCATATTTTTCATTAGTTTCATTGTTTAACATAATAACTTTGTCTTCTTCAATACCTAAAACATTGGTGTTATAATGTATTTCAAGTTTATTTTCTTCAGATGCACGCTGTATTTTCTCCCTGTTTTTGGGCTTTGCTCTTGAAAATGCATCTTTTCTGTAGGATAATACCACATTATTATTGTCCATTAAAAGCATAGCGGATTCCAATGCCGAATCACCTCCGCCCACAACTAAAATATTTTGGTCAATCATTCTTTCAGGCTCAAGCAATCTATAAAATACTTTTGGAGATGCCTCTTCTCCCGGAACATTCAATTTCCTTGGAGATCCTCTGCGACCAATAGTTAGGAGTACATTCTTGGTCGTGAATTCTTCTCCTGTTTTCGAGATTACTTTAAATCCTTCTTTAAATCTTTCAATGATTTCAATTTTAGTCTTTTCTTTGATTTTTATATTGTTTTTATCTAAAGCTTCATTCCAAATATCAAGAAGTTTTTGTTTAGAAGTTTCATATAGTTTCACCTTGCCATAAGTGGGCAAAAACATTGGTTGAGTCATTATTATTTTTGTTCTCGGATATGAATTAACAGTTCCGCCGAGAGTATCTTGATCTACGGTCAAAAAGTTTAAGCCATTTTGTTTAGCGGTAAGAGTTGCTGAAACCCCTGCCGGACCGGCACCGATAATAATCAAATCGTAATCTAATTCGTGGTTTTTTGGAATACCATTAGCAACTATGTTTTCAACAGCTTGCATGCCTTGTTCAACACCGTTACGTATCAGTCCCATACCTCCCAATTCTCCTGCAATATATATCCCTTTTATATTACTTTCAAAAGTTTCATTCACATGAGGAAGATCCACTCCTCTTTTTTCTGTTCCGATAACAAGTGAGATAGCTTCGACAGGACAAGCATGCAAGCAAGCACCATGTCCAATGCATTCTGATGCATTTACCAAAGTGGCTCTTCCATTTATCAGTCCCAAGATATCTTTTTCAGGACAAGCTGAAATACATGCTCCACTTCCGATACAAAAATCCAAATCAACATCAGGATGTAGAGAAACAGGCTCATGGATTTTGTCTTCAATTGCCTTTTCTATTTTGACTTTAACGATTTTTGCTTGTTTCTTTTTCTTGTTTAAATAAATAAAAACAATTATCAAAGATATTAGAGTAAAACCACCGTATATAATTATCTGTTCTATTAAAACTTCCATAATCTTTTATAAATAATATTAAAATTTCCAAGTATAACCAAAAGCGATTGCGATACCAACATGTACGATAGCAATTATAAGCATTATCAAAGCAAAGGGTAAGTGTATCACATGCCAGTATCCGAAAAGTTTTTTCATCAAACTCAAATGTGAAATTTTAGTATTTAATGAAATATCTTTTTTGATTAATTCAATGAATTCATTAAAGTGCTCATTGCTAATTTCCTTTTTCAATAAGGATTTTATCTTAAATAATTTTCTCCTTTCTGAAAAATTAAAATTGAAGATTGTGGCTAATACTCCGGGAGTTTGTTCTTTTGAATCCAATAATGATACCAGTTTTTGATATAAATCTTCTTTCAAGTTATAATTTTCTTTAATATTATGTTTAATCTCTTCTTGCATTTCGTTAATATCTTCAATGTCCAACTCTTTCCCTTCAACGGTTCTGGGAATCTGAATATAAATAAATCTACCCACCACTCCGCTTAGTACTACTGCAACCATACTCCAAAAGCTAATCGATATTAAACCTCCAAATTTAAATGCAGAATGAAATACAACTAATATCGGTCCTAAAGTGCAAAGAAATATATGAAACTCCAACCAATACTTAATTCTACCCCAACGATACATAACTTTAACTCTTTTTCTCAACATATATCCAAATACTCCGACGATCATCATTAAAGTTCCAATAATGCCATATCCGTGTCCTAAAACTCCTCCCGGTTTAAGCGTTTTGTGAACTTCGGAAAAAGGTCTTTCTTCAAGAGGTATTTTATAATAGTCATACCCTTTGTATATTAAATATGCAAGGACTGCAATTTCTGTTAAAACTAATATTGTAATATAAGTACGATGAATCGCTTTGGTCATAATATAATGGTTTTTCCTAACTTATTTTATTTACGTATCAATATTGACTTCGGTTGCTTGAAATATAATTATTTTACTTAAATCACTAAAAAAATGGATATTTTATAACAAAAAGATATTTCGAGGCATCTAAAATAAAAATATTAGCGTAGTCAAAAGTAACGTAGAAATGGAATGAATAGAATTTATATTTTAATATTAATACTTATAGCAAATTCTTTGCTGGCACAAAACCCTCATGGAAATGATTTTTCTATGGAATGTAGTTTGTGCCATACATCGGATAGTTGGAGGGTTAATGATAATTCTATCCGATTCAATCATGATTCTACACTATTTGCATTGGAAGGACAACACAAAGATCTGGATTGTAAATCGTGTCATGCGACATTGATTTTTAAAGAAGCCTCGCAAGACTGTATCTCATGTCATACGGATATACATCAAAATACGCTGGGTTTTGACTGTGCGAGTTGTCATAATTCTAATGATTGGGGGATAAGTAATATTGATGAGCTTCACGATAATCTTGGTTTTCCGCTATTGGGAGTGCATAAGACAATATCCTGTGATCAATGCCATAATGGAGCAAGCGAATTGATGTTTGAACCAATAGGCTTGGATTGTATCAATTGTCATAGCAAAGATTATTTTGGGACACAAAATCCAAATCACGACAAGGTACAATTTTCACAAAATTGTGAAAGATGTCATAATATAGATGATTTTTCATGGTCGGAAGTGAATGTGAATATATCATTGGATGATATGAATCACAATTTTTTTCCATTGGAAGGCGGTCATCAAACGAATGATTGTAAAGTATGCCATGAAGAAGGAAATTATACCAATGCGAGTTCAGAATGTATTTCGTGTCATCAAGGAGAATATGACGGTACCACACGACCAAGCCATTCGACAGTAGGAATAGGTACGGATTGTGCAAGTTGTCATACGACAGAGCCGGGCTGGAGTCCTGCGGAATTTAGCATTCACGATGAATATTATGAATTGACTGGAGCACATATCGAAATACAAAATGAATGTTTACAGTGTCATACACCTGATTATAAAAATACACCTACAACATGTGAAGGCTGTCATATAGAAAATTATAATAGCACACAAAATCCAAATCATTCCGAGTTAATTATCACAACAGATTGTGCAAGCTGTCACACTACCGATCCAGGGTGGAGTCCTGCGGAATTTGCAGAACACGATGCATACTTTGTATTGGAGGGGGGACATGATAATCTTGAGTGTACAGCATGTCATATCAATGGGAATTACAGCAATACCTCTTCGGAGTGTTTTTCATGCCATAGTGATGATTATAATGGAGCGACCTTTCCAAAGCATCAAGAGAACAATTTTCCAACTGATTGTAATGAATGTCACACTACAAATCCCGGCTGGAAACCTGCTGAATATACAGAGCACGATGAGTTTTTTCCACTTACACTTGGACACGAAGGGTTGGAATGTATTCAATGCCACAAGAACGGGACATTTGAAGATACCTCAGATGAATGTGTATCATGTCATCAAATTGATTATAACAATAGTACGAATCCTAATCATAAAGCAGGTAATTACCCGATGGATTGTAAAGAATGTCATACGACAGAACCCGGATGGAGTCCTGCAGACTTTCCGATACACAATGATTTTTGGTTAATAGATGGGGGACATAGCGGAGTAGATTGTAATGAATGCCATAATGGAAGTTATAACAATACTCCAAACCAATGTGAAGAATGTCATACTGAACAATACAATAACAGTACAAATCCCAATCACAAATCTGGTAATTATCCAATGGATTGTAAAGAATGTCATACGACAGAAGCAGGCTGGAGTCCTGCGGACTTTCCGATCCACGATAATTTTTGGTTACTAGATGGAGGCCATATCGGAGTAGATTGTAATGAATGTCACAATGGAAGCTATAACAATACACCGAATAAATGTGAAGGATGTCATACGGAACAATACAATAGTAGTACGAATCCCAATCACAAATCCGGTAATTATCCAATGGATTGTAAAGAATGTCATACGACAGAAGTAGGCTGGAGTCCAGCGGATTTTACGATCCATAATGATTTTTGGGTATTGGAAGGAGCACATTTGGAGACAGAATGTATAGAATGTCACAAAGGAGAATATTCAAATACGCCAAATCAATGTCAAAGTTGTCATATTGAGGATTATAATGGGACAAAAGAACCAAATCACAAGGAATTTAATTTTGAGACAGATTGTGCAATGTGTCATACTGCAGATCCGGGCTGGAGTCCTGCGATGTTTGACAAGCACAATGAATTTTGGGTATTAGATGGAGCGCATTTGGAATTGTCATGTGTAGAATGTCATAGTACCGGATATAATAATACACCAAGCGAATGTGTAGATTGTCATGAAGATAATTACAATAGTACAACAAATCCAAAACATAGTGAGTTGGATATGCCAAAAGACTGTCAACAATGTCATACGACTACAGCTGGGTGGAGACCGGCAAATTTTGATATACACGACAATTACTGGGAATTGACAGGAGCACATCAGAATACTGAATGCAATAAATGCCATACTCAAGGATATTCAGGCACACCCACAGACTGTGAAGGGTGCCATATGGATAATTACAATAATAGTACAGATCCGAATCATGTTACAGCCGGTTTCCCTATTGAATGTGTATCATGTCATACAACAGATGCTTGGCAACCCTCAAGCTTTAATCATGATGAATATTGGGAATTAACCGGAGCGCATGAAAGCACAAATTGTAACAAATGCCATTCAAATGGCTATTCAGGCACACCCACTAACTGTGATGCATGTCATATAGGTGACTATAATAGTAGCACAAATCCAAATCATCAAAGCGGCAACTACCCGACCAATTGCGATCAATGTCATACGACAAATCCGGGTTGGAGTCCAGCGGATTTTCCGACTCATAATGATTATTGGGTTTTGGCTGGAGCACATACAAGTGTGGAATGTGCAGCATGTCATAATGGAGATTATAATAATACACCAGCGAATTGTGAAGGCTGCCATATGGATAATTACAATAACAGTACGGATCCGAATCATGTTACAGCCGGTTTTCCTACCGAATGTGCTACATGTCATACAACGGATGCTTGGCAACCATCAACGTTTAACCATAATAACTATTGGGAATTGACGGGAGCTCATGAGAATGTAAATTGTAATGAATGTCATGCAAATGGATATGCCGGTACGCCAACAAATTGTGATGCATGTCATATAGAAGATTATAATAGCAGCACAAATCCAAATCATCAAAGCGGAAATTATCCGACCAATTGTGACCAATGTCATACGACAAATCCGGGATGGAGTCCAGCGGAATTTCCAATACATAATAATTACTGGGTATTGGATGGAGCACATATTGGAGTGGATTGTGCTACTTGCCATAACGGAAGCTATAACAATACACCCAACCAATGTGAGGGGTGTCATATAGAAGATTATAATAACAGTACGGATCCCGATCATCAAAATGGGAATTATCCAACAGATTGCAACCAATGTCATACGACAAATCCGGGATGGAGTCCGGCAGATTTTCCAATACACAATGATTTTTGGGTATTGGATGGAGCACATACAAGCGTGGAATGTGCAGAATGTCATAATGGAGATTATAATAACACACCAACAGATTGCGATGGATGTCATATAGCTGATTATAACAGTACTACAGACCCTGATCATCAGACCAGTGATTTTCCAACTGATTGTTCAGAGTGTCACACTACAGATGCCTGGACACCTTCGACTTTTGATCATAATAATTATTGGGAATTGACAGGAGCACATCTAAATACAACTTGTAACGAATGTCATGCGAACGGCTATGCAGGAACACCTACTAACTGTGATGCATGTCATATAGAAGATTATAATAACAGTACTAATCCTGATCATCAAAATGGAAATTATCCAACAGACTGTGATCAATGCCATACCACAAATCTTGGATGGAGTCCTGCAGATTTTCCAATCCATAATGATTTTTGGGTATTGGATGGAGCACATACAAGTGTGGAATGTGCAGACTGTCACAATGGAGATTACAATAATACACCAACAGATTGTGAAGGATGTCATATGGATGATTACAATAACACCTCTGATCCAGATCATCAATCAGCAGGATTTCCTACAGATTGTGCCAGTTGTCATACAACAGACGCTTGGGAGCCTTCTACTTTTGATCATGATGGTATGTATTTTCCAATATATAGTGGAAAACATGAAGGAGAATGGGATCAGTGTTCGGATTGTCACTATGATAATACTGACTATTCAATTTTCTCGTGTGCCGGCTGTCATCCAAATAGTGAAATGGATGATGAACATGATGATGTCGATGGATATTCCAATGATCCTGATGCATGTTATGCATGTCATCCTGACGGAGAAGAACCTGATGATTAATTCATGATTAATGAATTATTCAGTTTTTTGATTAAACTTGTAGATTAAATATTACCAGATATGAGAAATATAATCATAATTTTATTCTTACTTACTTCGACAATAGTAAATGTATTGGGCCAAAATAGTTTTGAATGGATCGAGGGGAAAATTTCCTTTGTGACAAAGAAAAATATATATGTTAAATTTGATAAAACTGAAAATATTAAAGTTGGAGATAGTTTATTTTTAAAAATAAATAATGATTTTGTTCCTTCATTGTTCATAACAAAGAAATCTTCCGTTTCGATTTTATGTACTTCTATAAATAATATGAATTTTTCAAAGGGACAAAGTATTTTTGCAAAATCGATGATTTTCAAAAAAGAAGATGAAAAAGTTGTAGACTCTGAAAGCAAAGAGAAAGCGGATATTAAAAAGAATAATCATGGATTAAAAAAAGAACTGATTGCACGGCCAAAGACTAAATTTCGTGGGCGTTTTACTGTTGCAACAAGTTCAAATATTGCTAATCTTGGTGAAAAGATCGGAAATCACAGATTTAGATATATTTTTGCTATGAAGGGTGATAATGTTAAAAATTCCAATTTTTATTTTGATCATTATATCTCGTTCAATCAAACATATAATCCAGATTTTACGCACTCAGAAAAAATCAACGATAAACTAAGGTTTTATCGTATTACATTTGGGTACAAAAATGAAAATTATGATGTATCTGTAGGTAGGCAGATAAAAAACAAAATTTCAGCACTAGGTTCTTTCGATGGCATCTATGTAGATAGGAAGATAAAAAATGATTTTTATACCGGAATTATTGCAGGTTCCAGGCCTGATTATTCAGATTATGGATTTAATTTTGATTTGTTTCAATACGGTGCATTCATAAGCTATTTTCCTGATTATAAAAAAAGCAGTACCAGAGGTACAATAGCTTTTTTTGAACAAAAAATTACAGGCAAAGTAGATAGAAGATTTCTTTATACTCAATTTTCAACAAGTTTCACACCAAAATTAAGGTTTTTTGGAGCATCTGAAATAGATTTATATCAAATTAGAGAAGGTATTGTTAGTAATTCTCCTAAGTTGACCAATATATATGGAAATTTATCATTTCGCTTATCAAGAAAAGTCAATTTAAGTCTTGGTTTTGATTCAAGAAAAAACAGGATCTATTATGAAACATATAAAGATTTTTTAGAAACACTAATAGAAAGAGAAACCAGACAAGGTCTTCGTTTTAGAATCGGTATTAGACCTTTCAAAAAGATTTCCTTTAGCCTTATGTCAAATGTTAGATTTAAAAATAAAAACCTTTCTTCAAAATATTACAATGCAATGGTCTTTTTTAGAAGTATACCAATAATTAAATCAAACATAAGTCTTTCCGCAAATTTAATCAATACAGATTATCTCGATAGCAAATCTTTATCAT
>Ga0256831_1000328_pt1 | contig 25119 bp, 26 predicted proteins | sample 132544metaG_FD_189087 | JGI IMG/M metagenome (GOLD analysis project Ga0256831, IMG submission 189087) | Hydrothermal vent microbial communities from Lau Basin, Pacific Ocean - 132-544 | ecosystem: Environmental > Aquatic > Marine > Hydrothermal vents | place: Pacific Ocean: Lau Basin | collected... | reverse complement strand
CCCTTTAAAGGCATGGCTCAGTTAAGCCGTTCTGCATTCAGTGCCGCCGGCGGCCTGTTTCTGATTGTCATTATTATGGGCGGCATCTACGGCGGTATATTTACCCCGACCGAAGCCGCTGCAGTTGCAGCCGTCTATGCTTTTTTTATCTCAGTATTTGCCTATCGCGATATTAAACTGCGTCATGTCCCCAAAGTACTGGTGGATGCAGGCAAAACCAGTGTTATGCTGATGTTTATTATTGCCAATGCCATGCTGTTCGCCTTTGTACTGACTTCAGAACGTATCCCCCATGAAATTGCCCAGTGGATCGTTTCCATCGGCCTGCCGGTCTGGGGATTTTTACTGATAGTCAATATTATGCTGCTGATAGCCGGTAATTTTATGGAACCTTCCGGTATTCTGCTGATTATGGCCCCTATTTTATTCCCCATTGCCATCCAGCTGGGAATTGATCCCATTCACCTGGGTATTATTATGGTGGTTAATATGGAAATAGGCATGATCACCCCGCCCGTAGGACTTAATTTATTCGTGACCTCAGGGATCACCGGAATGAGTATGATTGACGTGATTAAAGCCACCTATCCCTGGCTGTTAGTACTGCTCAGCTTCCTGATGATTATTACCTATATACCCCAGGTATCCATTTTTCTGCCCAATTTATTAATGGGGCCGGAAACGGTTAATATGTAGTTTATTAATTAAACAAACGACAGGAACAGGACAATGAAATTGATACCCGCTCTGCTTTTCAGCTTTTTTACCGCCATGATTTTCTCAGTGCCCGCTTATGCTGAAGAAGATTTAATGGTCAATTCCAGAAACCTGACCTTATCTACGGCCATAAAAATTGCCCAGGCCGCTATTGTGGAATGTACTAAAAAAGGCATTCAGATTGGTGTTACAGTCGTTGACCGGCAAGGTATTGTACAGGTTACTCTGCGTGATACCATTGCCGCTCCTATCACCCTGCCTATCAGTAAAGGCAAAGCTTTTACAGCGGTTAATTTTAATGCGCCCACATCGGTCCTTGGAGACAGGGCTAATGGTCCCATTGGCCGTGCTCCCGGTATTATTATGTCTGCCGGAGGTTTACCTATCCAGGCCGGGGGCTCATTACTCGGAGGGGTAGGTGTTAGTGGCGCACCTTCTGGAAAAACAGACGAACAATGTGCTCAGGCAGGAATAAACGCAGTGCTTGATGATCTTGAAATGTCCATGTAAAAATTATATGTAGAACTAAGATCAAAGTTGTGTGGGGGAGAAAAATTGTAAATTAAAGCATAAAATTGCCCACTTTTTAAAGCATATACTTGCACTTTCTATACAATAATCATTGTTTGAGTAAACTTGCCGTTAAAACACCAGATTTCCTTTCAATTTGTAGTTTTATTAAAAAATGATGATTCAGTTTTAAAGCCAGTCTGGTTTTGTGTTAGACGGAAAAAATGAACGGCGCGCACCAGCATATAACGGTCATTTGTGGGGAAATCAGAAGTTGTCTTTTATGTCCTGTAAAGCAGACAATACTTCTGACCTAATAATATGCCTGGAGTTAAATGGTAATATAAAATTCCCTAAAAAATTTCACCGGTTATTATAAAAATATTTGCCTGGTTTTATCTATAAACTGTTTATTATCCTAATTTTAGTGTTATCCAGAAAAGAAATACAAACTATAAAGTGAGTTTTTGAGTAAGCTTCAAATATGTGCCATAATTAAACAAAACTATTTAGTAACTTGTTGTCGCCCTCCGCTTTGCGGAGGGCGACAAAACGCTTGAACGGACAATTTTTGATTTTATCTGTTGAGCTATCGCTCACAGATAAAATCAAAAATCGCCGCTCAGCTCCGCATTATGTATCCAATAAAGCAAGTTTGATTTATGCTACATCTTTGAATATTTCTGGATGATGAAGAGCAATTTCAGCTAGTTTTAGCATGACTCCAGGAGGCGAATAACGTCCTTGTTCCCAGTCACGCAAAGTAGCAACAGGCGTACGAATTAGTTCGGAAAAAGCTTGTTGTGATAACTTTAATTGCTTTCGTGCATCCCTGATTAAGATTTGTTCAGGGGTATAAACTCTGCCTTGCTGACCTGCAACCGATTCTTTCAGGCTTTTTTCCAGGTCTGGTAACATTTCGCCAGCGTCATCTTCTATAGCATTTTTTATGTTTTCAATATTCATGTCCGTTTAACCTTTTTTATATCATTGGCAGTCATATTTTCTTGTTTTACCTTTTTATAAATATAAATAAGTTCAATGACGCCCTGTTCAGACAAGTTAAAATAAATTATTAGTGTGCCACCTCTTTTTCCACTACCTTTTACAGCCCATCGAATTTTTCTGGCACCTTCCGCTAGGTTATAACATCGCCTGCTTTGGGGTTATTTGAAATAAAACTTATAAAATCAAGGCGCTCATCTTCAGTCCATATTTTATCTGCTAATTTTGAAAAAGTGGGCGTTTCTATTACTGTTTTTATAAGATAATTATACGGGATACCCGTACAATATCAATATTAACCTAAAGATTATGAATGACGGATTTCCATCCACAACAGTCATTTTTCAAGATTTTACAAGGCAGGAAATATGTCCGTTAATTGAAACAATTTTGCCAATTATATAAAGATAACGCCTTGTGCAAGTTTTAACTAAAATCCAGGCAAGGATTTATCTTGCTTTAAACCATAAAAATACACTTATTTACCAATAATCAAATGGCTTGTTAAAGAAAGCATAAAATTGCATTGCGCCTTTCCGGAAAAACAAGCTAAATAAAATTTTTTCAGGGATAAAACTGCACAAAATGTAATTTTATGATTTGAACTACAAAAATTATTTGGGGGAATTTACTGGATATAGAAAGAGGCTGAAAAATAATGGCGAAGAGGGGGGGATTCGAACCCCCGAAACCTTTCGGTTTACACACTTTCCAGGCGTGCGCCTTCGACCACTCGGCCACCTCTCCACGAATTAAGTCGGGCAGAATAAACTACTTGGGGTATAAAATCAAGGATATTGTTATTTTTTTGCTTCCAGCAGTTCCCAGCGTTGATAGGTATTTTCCAGTTCTTTGTTAAGGTCTTCCAGTTCCGCCAGTTTTTTATTAATAAAAAACTTTTCCTGCTGATAAAAGTCAGGCTCGGCTATTTCGGCTTCTATTTCTGTCTGCTGTTCTTCCAGCTGCTCAATTTTAGCCGGCAGTTTTTCCAGTTCCTTCTGTTCGCTAAAGGTGAGCTTGGCCGCAGTATTATTATTGCCTGATGCCTTTGGTTCTTTATCCGACTTTATTTTTTGCTGCTGTGGTTTTTTGCCTGAATCCTTGCTGCCCACTGGTTCTTTACGCTGTCTGAGCCAGTCGTCATAACCGCCGACGTATTCATTTAGTTCCCCGTTTTCAAATACCAGGGAACTGGTGATCACATTATTTAAAAAAGCCCGGTCATGGCTGACAATAATCAGGGTGCCCTGGTATTCCATTAACAGGGATTCCAGCAGTTCCAGGGTGTCGCTGTCCAGATCATTGGTAGGTTCATCCAGTACCATTAGGTTGGCCGGTTTGGTAAACAGCTTGGCGAGCAGCAGGCGGTTACGTTCACCGCCCGATAAGGCACGAACAGGCACTTTGGCCCGCTGCGAGGAAAACAGAAAATCCCTTAAATAACTGTACACATGACGATCCCGTCCGTTAATGGACACATATTCCCTGCCCTGCCCGATATTTTCCAGAATACTTTTGTCTTCATCCAGCTGATCTCGCAGCTGGTCAAAATAGGCAATTTCCAGCTTGGTGCCGAGTTTGACAGTACCGCTGTGCGGTGCCAGTTTTCCCAGCAGTAAATTTAACAGGGTTGTTTTACCCACACCATTAGGGCCGATGATCCCGATGCGGTCACCGCGCAAAATCAGGGTTGAAAAATCTTTAACAAGGTAATGATTTTCATATTTAAAGCTGATGTTCTCCACTTCAATAACCAGCTTGCCGGATTTTTTCTGATCATCCACTTCCAGTCTGGCTTTGCCCTGCAGATTTCTGCGCTGACTGCGTTCATCCCGCATGGCCTTAAGGGCTCTTACCCGGCCTTCATTACGGGTACGACGGGCTTTAATGCCCTGACGGATCCAGACTTCTTCTTCCGCCAGCTTTTTATCAAACAGTTCATTGGCTTTGGCTTCCGCATGCAGCAGTTCTTCCTTGCGGCGTAAATAGGTCTGGTAATCACAGGGAAAGGACACCAGCTTGCCACGATCCAGCTCCAGAATACGGGTAGCCACATTTTGCAGAAATATCCGGTCATGGGTAATAAACAAAACACAGCCGCTGTAACTTTTAAGGAAATTTTCCAGCCAGAGAATGGATTCTATATCCAGGTGGTTGGTCGGCTCATCCAGCATCAGAATATCCGGCTCATTAGCCAGGGCTTTAGCCAGCATGACCCGGCGTTTTAAACCGCCGGACAGATTTTCAATTAAATCATCACCATTGAGCTGCAGACGGGAAATGGTTTCTTCCACTCTCTGAACCATAGACCAGCCATTAATCGCTTCCAGATCATGTTGAATGGCTTCCATTTTTTTTAAGGCCTGCTCATCTCCCTGACTGACTTCATGCAGCACATGGTGGTAATCCTGTAATAACTGCGCCGCATTGCCCATACCGGAACTGACAATATCAAACACACTGCCGGTTGCTTCATGGGGAACCTCCTGAGAAAGAGACGCCACAACCAGCCCGTCTTTCTTGCGAATATCCCCTTCATCCGGCTGCATCTCGCCCTGAATTAAACGCATTAAGGTGGTTTTACCCGTACCATTACGCCCAATCAGACAGACCCTCTCCCCTCTGTCGAGGGAAAAACTGGCATGATCCAGCAACACATGGGTACCAAAGGCCAGGCTAAGATCATCGATGGAAAAAATGGACATAAATATCAGGCTCAATCAGGGTAAATTTAAAGGAGGCTATTATACCTAAACTTTCTATAACTGTTCAGAATAATTCAGAATATCGTAGAGTGACTGGTTGCAGGTAGTGTATTTACGGGGTTTTGAAAACATGGATGTTTTCACAATCACTGGGATAAGAACTTTTTACAAAACAAGTTTTGAAAAGTTCTAAACCGATACACGGACGTACTCGAGCGCCCCCGGAAATACACTACCTGCAACCAGTCACGATCCGTTTTATAAAAGATATACAACTTTCTTTATAAAATCAGTCTATAATAAATACAGGTTATCATAATCCTGTCAGAGAACTTTTTATGAGAAATATAAGCTGCGCTTTTGTTATTTTAGTCTTTACTGTCCTGATCACTGCCTGCTCCACATCCACCTGGACAAAAGACGATAATTACAACCCGGATACCCGGGAAATTGAAAAAATTGAATTTTCTCCTTATTACCAGTTAAAAACCCAACTGATTCCCGGACTTGAGTTAATTTTAGTGTCTCATCTGCACAAGGAAACCATACCCGGTGCCTATACGCTAAAAAAAGATACCCGGCGCCTGCTGCCTAATGATTATATGGTGGCCAATGATGTCACCCTGTATTTAAGAAATGGTTCAGATAAGCCGGTCAATCTGGAGTTATTGGCTGTGGTGCTGGATCAGAAAAAACTGCCTTATTCTTCCCGCAGTGTTTTTCTTCCTGCACACAGTTCACAAAGTTACCGACTGGGTCAGATAAAAGTTGATTTCAGGCAAACCAGTCTGAATGTAAAAATAGAATATGTGGGTTCAGCACACCGGGAGCAGGAGTTTGATATGTTAAGAGTGCCCGTTAATGATATCAAAAATATGGGGATAGGCATCAGAAAATTCATGGACATGCTGTAAATACTTCAAATCATTCTCATCATCAATATCCTGTTGCCGGGCTAATTCCTGCCAGCTGATCTTTAACTCCTTCAGGCGTTTACGGGTCTGCCGCATGACCTGCTCACTGCCCCAATCAATACCAGTAAAATTTCCGGGAACTGAACATCTGGCACCGACCAGTACATAACCTCCGTCACGGGCAGGTGAAAATACCATATCATGATTATCCAGGGCGGCTATGGCCTGTTCCAGGTCATTCTGGTTTAAAAAAGGACAGTCTGTTCCAATCAGTATGGCTCTGGAAAAATGACTGAGTGACTGTTTCAGGGCATGTGCCATTCTCTGACCCAGGTCATCCCCCTTCTGTGTTGTGATCTGTAATTCTGTAAAAGGATACCGTTTCAGAAAAAAAGCTGTTCTGCTTTCAGGGGTAATACACAGACAAACAGGGGCAAGATGGTAGGTATGGATTTTATTAAGGGTAAAATCCAGTAGAGCGGTATAGAGCTCAGTGGCTCCTGCTGCACCCAGTGCCGGGATCAGCCGGGTTTTAACCTGCCCGTAAACCGGCTCCCTGGCAAAAATAATAATCTGCGTATCAAGGTATTGCAGCTTATTCTGGCTTAAACCACCGTTAGTCATTGGAAGGGTAATATTTTTGATGTAACTTTGCAGGACTGACACCGAAAAAATACTGCAAACGCAATAACCACATGAAAAAAATGGTTTTAAACGTACCGTTCTGCTGCCAGCGACGGGACGAGGTGCAGACCGGTGTTTTTATGCAACAGGATCGGGAAAATTTTTTCAGGCGTCGGGAAAACTCAATATCTTCCATTAATGGAATATCAGGAAAGCCGCCGCTGTTATGATACAGACTTCGGTTTACAAAAATAGCCTGATCACCGGTGGCAATCCCGGTCAGGCAGGAACGGATATTCATCATGGCCGCAATAATTCTGAACATAATGGCTGAACCCGACAGTCGGACATTAAAACGTCCCCATTGCCCCCCCTTCTCCACAGCCTGTAAAATAAGCTGATCCGCCTGTACAGGTAAACGGGTATCGGCATGCAGAAACAGGAAAATCTGCCCGGTGGCCATTTTAGCACCAATTGCCTGCTGCCGTGCCCGCCCTTTCTGCACGGACATCATACGATCCACCCAGGGCCTGGCCAGTTGACAGGTATTGTCAGAACTTTTACCGTCCACCAGTACCACTTCATGTCCCCGCTCTCTAAAAGGCTGCAAATGCTTTAAAAAGGCTTCTATATTATCGGCCTCGTTGAGTACGGGAACGATAATGGAAAGCGGCTGCCATGGCATCAGCTCAGGGCACCACCGCAACTGCTGCCCTGCCCAGCGGTACAGGCATAACAATGTCCTGCAACAATAATGTCCTTATTGTTCAGTTCAGCCAGGCTGACATTGGAAATATGCAGTTTTTCTGTTTTTCTGGTTAAGGGCAAACCCAGCATCTGATTAAAATCACAGTCATAAAGATAACCCTGCCAGTCAACACTAAGCTGGTAGCGGCACATAACACCGTCCAGGTTAGCATCAGAATGAGATTGCTGCAGCAGTTCCATATAAGGATGAAATTCCTTCCTGGACATTAACAGACTGCCGAAACGTTTAACCGGAACATTGGTAATGGTAAAGAGCTCATTAAAAACAATAGCGAACTGTTCTGCCAGAAATTTTTTGTAATCAGTTTCCAGCATTTCCTGTGAGGGTGCCAGTACCGCACCCTGAGGATTATAGACCAGGTTAAGAGTTAATGGACTGTCGGGTTGCCCATAGCCCAGTTGATTAAGCTTCTGCAAAGCCTCGATACTACTTTTAAATACCCCGCTACCTCTTTGTTTATCCACATTTTCTTCCATGTAACAGGGCATGGAAGCCACAATTTCAACACGGTTTTCTGCCAGTATTTCCGCCAGGGATTCATAGCCCGGTTCATTGAGTATTGTCAGGTTACAGCGATCAATAATATGCACCTGCATCTTATTAAGCTGCTTTATCAGGTATAAAAATTCAGGATGCATTTCCGGTGCTCCGCCGGTCAGATCTACCTTTTTAATGCCATTGTTTTTAATAAAACGCAGCGTATCGGCCAGAACTTCGGCAGTCATTGCTTCGGTTCGTTTAGGCCCGGCATTAACATGGCAGTGCTGACACTGCTGATTACAGCGGTAACCCAGATTAATCTGCAGTGTATCCAGTTGCTTTCGCCTGATATCAGGAAAGCTTATTGCCTTTAAAAGGGGTAATGTATCAAGCATATAGGTTCACAGATAAAGTTAATAAAAATAAAGAAGATGATATAACCAAAAGCAGTTGTTTACTGCCCGGCCAGTAAATAGACTTTAGCAAGTAAAAAGCCTTTAGCAAGTAAAAAGCCTGGTCAGAAAAAATCAGGGTAATGTAACCAGTTGATCAAAATTAGCACTTTGAAGGATTTGAGTTACCTCACTATTAGCATTAATAATTTTAATGCGGGTCTTGTCCCGTTCAACAAATTCCCACAGAGCAATGATCATTCCCAGAGCAGAAGAATCCAGGTACTCTGAATCCTGTAAATCCAGAATATAGTTCTGCACCTGGTCAATATCAGTATAAGCTCGACGAAATTCTGAGGCGAGGGGAAACTGAAACTTACCAATCACTTTTATTGTCAAAAAAGCTCCATCATCTGACATGCTGGTAAGAACTGACATTTTTACAGGCCCTCAGTTTAAGAATATTAAGTCATTTTCCGGTATAGATATTCAGTTTAAAAATGAAGCAGAAAATAAACAAACATGAATTTTAGCTGTATTTTACAAAAAACTCTATATCTTTTTTTAACCCAAAACCCTGTCTGTTAAACAAACAGCCCAATAAAAGCAAACCTTAAAAAATACAGGCTTTATAATAAATTTAGTCGTTATCCTGAAAAAGGATAAGTTTTAGAATAATTCAAAAAAACATGTTTATTTTTATCCACAAAAGCTGTGGATAAGTCTGTGAATAAGCTTTTAATATCTTCCTGGAAACTGCATTAACATTGAGAAAAGTATAAATTGACTACTTTTTAACCACTTAATATTACTTATATATATCAGTATGTTACATGTCAATATTATAATAAACATTAACTATGAGCTGTAATATTGTAAAAACAATCTTAAAGTACTACTTTAACAGGGAAATTGCAGCTTATTGTTAGCAAAAAATTTTAAATACATAAAAAAAGCCCCTTTAAAGGGGCTTAAATGTTTTATTATTATGTTTAAAACAGGCATCTGCAGGCGTTATTATAAACCCTCTTTTTGAATCCGTTTCTATAACTATTCTACTAATTACTTTAGCCGCTAAAATAACCCAGTGCAGACTGAATTAGAACCACATTGACCAGATCAATAAAAAAGGCACAGACCAGGGGTACAATCACAAATGCCAGATGCGATGCACCATAGCGTTGGGTGACTGCCGTCATATTTGCCATAGCCGTCGCCGTAGACCCTAATGAAATACCACCAAAGCCGGAACAGATAACAGCGGCATCATAATTACGCCCCATAATCCGAAAAATAATAAACAGGGCTATCATTGCAGCAATAACGAACTGGGCAACAACCATGGTGATAATAGGACCGGCCAGATCAACAATAACCCATAGCTGCATACTCATCAGGGACATGGCCAGAAAAATACCCAGGGAAATATCAGCCACCAGAGCCAGAGCTTTTTTCCGGGTATTCCAGTCCAGCCATGTGACTTTTTTAGAGACATTGGGTGTCAGAAAGCTTGAGATAAGGATACCGGCAAACAGGCAGGTAACAAATAAAGGCAGTTTCAGCCCCATTTCTTCCAGAGTTTCATTAAGTACCATACCAATCATAATGCTGAAATGGATACCTAATATAGCATGTAAAAAACCCATGTAGTCAATTTTGGAGTCCTCTTCTTCAAAGTGTATACCAACTTCCTGCACCGTATTGTTTTCAGGTTTTAAATTATGTTTTTTTATCAGGTAACTGGCAATAGGTCCGCCCATTAAACTGGCAAAAATCAGCCCGAAAGTGGCACAGGCAATGCCAATTTCCATGGCATTGTGAATTCCGAATTTTTCAGCAAAAGTCGGTGCCCAGGCAATAGCCGTACCATGTCCGCCAATAAGAGAAACTGTACCGCCAAGCATGCCGATAACGGGATCAAGGCCGAATACTGAAGCAATGGAAACCCCCACCAGATTCTGCAGGATCATATATATAATAGTAGCGGTTAATAGCACAAGCAGAGGCTTGCCGCCTTTAACCAGATCCATAATATTGGAATTTAAGCCGATAGTGGTAAAAAAGTAGACCAGCATGATATCTCGGGCAGCCAGGTCAAATTCTACAGAGACTCCCAGGATAAAATGCACCAGGGCAAAAATTATGGAAAACAGCAGACCGCCGACCACAGGTTCCGGTATATTAAAATCACGCAAAACGGTGAATTTAAAATTTAATGCCTTACCAATAAACAATACAATTATGGCAATGGTTACCGAATAAAAAGAAGTAAAATTGAGAATATTGTCCGTCAGATCCATAAATTGTCCTTTGATAAAACCCGCTTATTTTTGAGCCGGTGTGCTGATTACTTTGCGTAAAACCAGATAGCCTGCAACGCCCGAGATTAGAGAGGCAAGGATAATTCCTACCTTAGCATTTAGCAAGTAATTCATCTGTTCAGAAAAAGCCAGTCCGGCAATAAATATAGACATGGTAAAACCAATACCTGCCAGCAGAGAAACCCCGCCAATCATGGGCATAGTCACCTTGTCTGGTAAGCTGCTCCAGCCCATTTTTACCACAATCCAGGAAAAACCGAACACACCCAGTACCTTACCTGCCACCAGGCCAATAGAAATCCCCATGGTTACCGGATGGGCAATCATATTACCCAGTTCACTGAAATTAATGGTGATGCCGGCATTGGCCAGGGCAAATAAAGGTACAATAAGAAAGGATACCCACAGATGCATACCGTGCTCTACCCTTTGCAGGGGGCTTTCCATATTATGTACATAATTTTCCATGGTCTGCATAATCGCCTGCTGTTCGGAATTTTCCAGAATGCTGCGTTGAGGATGATCGGCTTTTTTAAAACGAGCCATTAAGGCAGTAATTTTTTCACTGAAATCAGTCCCTTTAAAACGTGAATCCGCTGGTATAGTCAGAGCCGTCAGAACGCCGGCAAGGGTTGCATGGATACCCGACTCCATCATACCCAGCCACATAAAAAAGCCGATCAGCATATAAGGCAGAGGATTTCTGACGCCCAGCCTGTTGATCCCTATCAGCATAACCAGGGCAATACCGGCAAAACCCAGAGCCAGTAAGTTGATATCTGCTGTATAAAACAGGGCAATAACAATCACCGCACCCAGGTCATCAACAATAGCCAGGGCCAGCAGAAAAGCAATCAGCGGTTTAGGGATCCGGTTACCCAGCAGCGCCAGTACACCCACCGCAAAGGCAATATCGGTTGCCATTGGGATCCCCCAGCCGCCGCTGGCATCGGTGCCGCTATTAATAGAAGTATAAATCAGTGCGGGAATAACCATACCGCCGATTGCGGCGCCAATGGGTAAAACAGCCTTACGAATTTCAGCCAGTTCCCCAATCAGCACTTCCCGCTTAATTTCCAGTCCCACCATTAAAAAAAACAGAGCCATCAGGCCGTCATTAATCCAGTGGTGGATTGTCCGGCTCATACTGTAGGGGCCAATATTAATACTCAGTTCGGTATGTAAAGCCGCTTCATAAAAATGTACCAGTCCGGTATTGGCCGCCACCATGGCCAGAATGGCACAGGCCATCAACAACAATCCTGATGAAGCTTCATCATGGACAAATTCTTCAAACGGAGTCAGAGCATCATGCCAGGCTTTTTCAAGGGAAGTTTTTTTATAGTTTTTTGAGTCATCTTTACTATTAGCCACGGACAGTCCTTTATACAGGTAAAATTATGAGTGTTCTTTTATGAGCAATATTTGACTACGACAATTGAACAGGATTCGGAAAATTACTTTAATTTTTTAGGCGGGCATAATTATGCCTCCATAAAGGAGGCATAATTATGTTATTGCTACTTACTTTTTAGACTTCTTTTTATTATTTTTCTTACCTGACTTCTTATTTTTTTTGGCTTTTGCTTTTTTGGCCTTGTCTTTCTTTATTTTGGCTTTTTTTGCTTTTGCCCTGGTTTTTTTCTTATCTGCTTTTTTCTTAGCCAGTTTTAACAATGCTTTTTTGGACTTTTTCTTGTCGTCTTTTTTCTTCTTGTCTTTTTTAGCCATGGTTCAACTCCTTATATCATTATGTTGTTTATATGCTAAATATAAAATAGACAGGCTACCAGGTTATAAATACTATAACATAAAGGCTATAACACAAAAGCCATGTCATAAATTTGTAACAAAGACCTTATCAAGAAGGTAATATAGATCCATCAGAAAGTCAAAGTTATTCGTCGCTATTCTTTGCCTGTTCATTGGCATTCTCTTTAGCCTGTATTCCTTCTTTTGCCACAGCCATGGCTGTAGCACACTCTACTATGGTTTTTGCAGCCAGTTCATTAAACTCATCACTCAGCGCATCATTTTCCAGTTCTTCTACAAAGCTGCTGAAATCCCTGGCATTCTGATCATCATCAACCTTATGTTTTAATTTTAACTGGGCCAGAGAAGTACCCAGCAGACGTATACAGGTAGCAAGTTGTTCCTTACTGGCCTGCTGCAGAGATTCATCCAGTAACTGGTTTAAACGTGAAATATCTTCTAGTGATAATTTTTTCAATTGTTATTCCTGCTTCTTATACTCAGATTATGCTCAGCTTATACTCAATGATTAATGCTTTAACGATTTAGCAACTGAGCTTTTAAACTGGCGGGTAAATCAGTAATAGTTAATGTTTCTTTATCCGGATCAAATATTACTGAATCACCAATGGCTTCTTCATTAATGGTAATACTGATGCGGTCATTTCGCCCGCTGAGTTTATTAAAACGACGAATTACCGTTTTATTGGGGGCAATTTCCTGGCTCAGTTTAAACTGTTCGCTATTAACATAATTTAAAAAATCATCCACGACCCCTTCAGCAGCATAATTGGAAAAATCTTTAATATCTACATTCTGACCTTTGTCGGCCTGTTCCAGACAATATTCTGATGCTTTATGTTTAATCTGAGATTTTTGCTCATCATCGGCAATTTTTTCTTCACAAAACTGGCTGACAGCATTAAATAATTCACTGGTCTCCTGTTTTGAACTGATGGCTTCGTCACTGCCAATAAATTTCCTGAAATATTCTGAGAGTTTATGACTTTCCTTACCACGGATCATAGAAATATATCGATCCGACTGTTCACTGTCCTGCCAGTCGGTTAAATCAATTCGGGCTGCCAGATGCAGTTTGCTCAGTTCCAGATAATCCACGGGATCAATTTCAAGATTTGAATTAACCGCCATCCCAGAAGCATTATTAAGCATGCTTATCATTAAAAATTCACTGCCGAACAGGGTATAGTGAACAAATATCAGATAGCCGCCGGTGGCCTTACTGGCCTGATCAATATAATGCTTTAATAACTGCATAGCCTGTTGTGACAGTTCCACAAAATCAATGCTTTTATCAAGATAAGAGGACAACAGAGTCTGCAGACTTTCCGGTTTATCCTGCTCTTTATCTTCCTGTTCCTCATTTAAAAAAGCACCGAATACCTTGCTGGGTTTGCTATTATAGACCTTATTTAAATCAGCCAGGAAAGTTTCCAGTGACTCAGAGGGTGCAATGGTTTCAGACTTCAGTGACAGGGTGGATGCACCCTGATCAGCCAGTTTATCAACCTGGTGGATTATAAAGTTATGGATCAGCATTTTCAGGTTTTAGTCGTTATTGTGATTGGGAAGTCAGCATTAAAGAAATTTTGCAGGGCCTTAAACAGGTACCAGCTATCTTTGCTGCCGGCCAGTTCACGGATTGAATGCATGGCAAATGTGGGGACACCGATATCCAGGGTTTTTACACCGATTTCTGCGGCCGTAATTGGACCGATGGTACTGCCGCAGCCCATATCGGTGCGTACCACAAAATTTTGCAGAGGCACTGCCGCCGCTGCAGCCATCACTTTAAACAGAGCTGTGGTCTCACTATTGGAGGCATAACGCTGGTTGGCATTGGTTTTAATAACCGGGCCATGGTTTATCAGAGGGCCGTGATTTGCATCATACTTATCAGAAAAATTGGGATGTATGCCATGAGCATTATCCGCAGAAATAAGCATGGAACGGTCAATCAGACAGCTTAACTGTTCATTAGTATTGACCATGCGTTCCAGTACGGATTTTAAAAATGGCCCCTGTGCACCGGAGCTGGAGGTACTGCCTACTTCCTCGTGATCACTGCAGATCAGCAAACTGGTTACTGCATTATCGGCCGTCATTAACGACCGGCTACCTACATAACAGCTTAGTAAATTATCCAGGCGACTGCTGGCAATAAAATCATCTTCCAGCCCCACATAGGCAGCATGCTGGGTATCATAGAAACTCAGTTCATAATCCAGGATTTTATTAATATCCAACTGTGCATCCTGTTTCTGTAGTTGAATTCGTAGAAAGTTATTTAATGTGGTGTTTTTATTCTGGTCTGAATCCTGCACCAGAACTATCGGCGGGATATCCGTCTGGGCATTGATGGAGCGGTTTTTATTGGCATCCCGATCCAGATGTATAGCCAGACTGGGAATACTGGCAATCGCTTTTTTAAAATTAATCAGTACAGATTTAATCTGCTGATGTGAATCCTGGTAAACCACCTTCCCCGCAAGGGACAGGTCGCGATCAAACCAGGGGTTTAACAGCACACCGCCATAAACTTCAACCCCCAGTTTTAAACAGGAGTAACTGGAAATTTCAGCATTAGGCTTAACTTTCAGACAGGGACTGTCAGTATGTGCACCAAGCATACGGATACCGGTCTCAGTAATGTTTTCCTTACCATAAATAAAGGCAATAATAGACGCGCCATTACGGGTAACATAATAACGTTCTCCCGGTTCCAGTTTCCATTGTTCAGATTCACTTAATGCCTTAAAACCATAGCCTTCAAGCAACTGGAGCTGCTGCTGTACGGCATGAAACGGGGTTGGCGAAGCATCCAGGAAATTAAACAGCCCCTGATTAAAATCAGTCAGTTCCAGTGGCTCAATCTGTGCTGCTTTTTGCGGTTCTTTATGCATAGCTTTTTTATGTATATTAGGGCTTATTGTTCCGCATGGACATTATAAGCTGAAGGATTCACTTTAGCCGGTACCACATATTTTCTGCTGGGCAGCAGTTTCATGGCTTCCTCTTTAGACACTTCGGTAAATATCGGCTTGCCCCCCAGCACTTCGTATTCGACATCCACCCGGACATAATAGATTTTGCCGGCCTGAACATCCAGAGTGATGGAAGAACCCTGTTCCTCATTACGGTCATCCACAATATAAGTATGCTTACCGGGTGAGACAAAAACATAGAAATAACTGTCCTGCGCCATGGCACCCACAACCTGCTTACCTTCTGAAACCTGAAAGCGATAGGTGGAACCAATAAAGCCGGGGGTGCGGTAAAAATAAATCAGCGCCTGGTCCGGGTTTGCCTCAGGAAACACCTTTTCCTGAGAATAATCAACCGAAGCACAGGCCGAAAGAATAAGCAGTACTGTTAATATTGTCAGTGTTGATACGGTGTTAATTAAGCTTTTCATTATTTCCTCTTTTGCTCACTATTTTAAAATAAGTTTTTTCAGTCTATTAAACAAACATTGAGAATGAGCCTTCAGCCTGATAAAAAGCCTTCAGCCGGATCAATAGCCCTCAGCCCGATCAAAAACCTTCAACTGGAAAGTGCCTCAGCACATTCCTTAATTAATTCATGTCCCCTGTATATAAAGCCGGTATAAATCTGCACCAGTTGTGCTCCGGCTGCTATTTTTTCCTGAGCATCCTGTGCAGAAAAAATACCGCCCGCAGCAATAATGGGCAGTTTTCCCTGTAATTGTTCAGCCAGTACCTTAACCACATGGGTGGACTGCTGATAAACAGGTACGCCACTTAAACCGCCCTGCTCTTCTGCATTGGGCAGACCTTTTACTGCATCCCTGGAAATAGTGGTATTTGTCGCGATAACCGCATCAATGCCTTTTTCCAGTAATAGCTCGGCAATCAGTTTGATATCATTATCTTCCATGTCCGGGGCTATTTTTACTGCCAGGGGAACATAGCGATCCGTTTGCTCTGCCAGAACGGTCTGTTCGGCTTTAAGTGTTTCCAGTAAATGTTTTAGTTCATCACCAAACTGCAGAGATCTTAACCCGGGAGTATTGGGGGATGAAATATTAATAGTAATATAATCGGCATAGAGATACACCGCCTGCAGACAATATTTATAGTCATCCACGGCAGATTCAACGGGCGTATCAAAATTTTTACCAATATTAATACCCAGAATAATATTGCTTCTATCCGCCTGTTTCACCTGCTCAATTAAATGCTCCACCCCTTTATTATTAAAACCCATACGGTTAATAATGGCCTGGGCTTCTGGAATTCTAAACAAACGCGGGCGGGGATTACCCGGCTGCGGCCTGGGTGTTATGGTGCCCACTTCAATAAAGCCAAAGCCTACTGAGGATAGTCCGTTAATAAAATCGGCATTTTTATCCAGACCTGCGGCCAGGCCCACACGATTAGGAAAAGTCAGCCCCATGACTTCTACCGGAGCATACACCGGTTTACCGAAGATAAGCGATGATAGACCCATAGTATGCACCAGTTTAATCATTTTCAAACCGATCAAATGCGCTTTTTCAGCATCGATACTAAAAAAAAAGCGGCGTATAAGGGAATAACTTAAGGACATGAAGAATACTTTTTAAGAGGGCTTTTCTGGACTGTTCATTTTAAAAATAATATAACTCAATAAGCCCATTATTGAGACACAAAGAGATAGATACCGAGCACAGCACCGGTCACTGCAATGCTGAGATTCATAAACAGAATTTTACGAGTAGTGGGTGTTTTTTCCTGTTTCATATAGGTTAAAGCACCAAAAGCCGAAATAACCATGACAATTTCACAGAAAAAAACGGCAATAACCGTTGCAATTTTAACCCCGCCGCCCCATTGCTGGGTAAAGGAAAGCCAGGCCAGAGTTAAACCGATAACTGCCGCAAAAGGAGGTACCAGAGAAGCGTAATACCAGATACTTTTCTTCATTTGTAAACTTTTCCTAAACTCTATTATTCAGCAATAAAGCTTTTGAGTATATTACAATCACGGCTCAAATCATAGAGTATTTTAGCTCGGCTTTCTGACGCTGAGAGATACGCTGCTGGGCATGGAGGTAATTGTCCAGCTGGTGCTGCTGCCTGGGATTAAGGTGTTTTATCTCACCGCCGATAAAAGTGCATCGTGCAGGATAAGGCTCAAAATGAATATAGCGGACATCCACATAACAGTCCAGCTGCAGGAACCCCATATCTATATGACAGGGAACCAGCGGATTTTCATCCACCGGTTGCGGCCAGTAACCTTCTACAGTAAATAATATACCATTGCTGGACAGGTTGCTGACCTGTCCCTGGTACACCGAATCACGGATAGTCACCATGGATGGAGAGTCAATGCTGACCCGAAAGCCTTTACGGCGCTGACCTTTTTCAATACGGGCCGGGATCTGTATTTCATACAGGATATCCCCGTCATCCAGAATAATATTACTGACTCTGGAGTGAAAAGAATACACTTCATGTTCTTTATTGGCCTGAGATTCCACAAAAACAGGATCATTGCGTTCCAGAATTAAAATACCATCCGGTGACTGTTCCGCTACAATCAGACTGCCGCGTTTCTTATCAAGAGTTACAGCCCGGGTTAATACGGGTACACCATCAGAGGAAAAAATGGTCAGGCTGTTCTTATCTTTAAGCTGATAGATAAACTCTTCCCGGAGCAGTTTTTCCAGACTCTCAGTAGCACGATCCCTATGAAACAGTTTTAAATTTAAAAAATCAAATAAAGCCATTTTTATTACCTGCCTTGCGGCAACATATTGCCGTTAAACTTTGCCCCATTGGGTAATTCTTTGAATTTTCTGCTGTCTTGCAAGTTCAGTTTCCGGTGTATATTCCAGATATTTCTGACTGCCCTGCTCCAGTTCCAGTAGCTGAGCAAAAAAAGGATTCTCCTCCTGCTGTAAATCAGCCTGTCCAGTTACCTGCATTTCACCTTCGTTAAAGTCACTGCGGCTTATTTCAGCAATTAAATAGTCTCCCAGATCCTGTTGTGTTTCATGTCTGACAATCGAATTAGTCAGTGCACTGAGGGCCCCGCCAAATCCGCCCATTAAGCCTCCAAAAACCACCCCGCCCAGCAACCTGGAACCTTCACTGGCTTCATCATCCGTCTGTTGGCGATAAAATTTGGAAATAATCGGTAAATGCTGCAGGGGATTGATAATATCCAGAATATCAGCAAAATCAAAGCCGTCATTTCCCCAGAATGGCTCATCTTTTTGCGCCGGTTTTTCAGTTAGCGAACGGGAAATTTGAGAAATATAGGTTTGAAGAGACTGTAGTTCCATAATTCAACTCATTTCAGTACGAATAATTCATTGTAGTTTGAATAATGCAAACTTTAAGCCAAAAAAAAGCACATCATTACTGATGTGCTTTTTTAATGCGGGCAGATACCCGCATTTCTCAATAGAACTCTAATTGTTAATCATGGTGCAGAAGGTTTTCGCTGGTATAACCATCTTTTTCGAGAATTTCCCGCAGTCGTTTCAGGGCTTCCAGCTGGATCTGGCGGACACGTTCACGGGTTACACCAATTTCATTACCCACTTCTTCCAGAGTCGCTGTGTCGTAACCATGCAGGCCAAAGCGACGCTCCACCACTTCTCTCTGCTTATCATTAAGCTGAAGCATCCACTTATCCAGATTGTCACGCATATTTTCATCGCGCAGGAAAGCAAAGGGCTCAGGATTAACAGTATCAGGTATCGCATCCAGTAATGGCCGATCCGCATCGCTCCCCATAGGTACATCAATAGAAGAAATACGTTCATTCAGGTGAAACATCTTCTGAACATCTTCTACCGGCTTGTCCAGGGCCTCGGCAATTTCTTCCGGAGTGGGCTCATGATCCAGCTTCTGGGTCAGTTCCCGGGCAGCCCGCAGGTAAATATTGATTTCTTTAACTACATGGATAGGCAGGCGAATGGTACGGGTCTGGTTCATCAGCCCACGTTCTATGGTCTGACGGATCCACCAGGTTGCATAAGTAGAAAAACGAAAACCCCGCTCGGGATCAAATTTTTCCACTGCGCGGATTAAACCCAGATTACCCTCTTCAATTAAGTCCAGTAAGGGCAGGCCTCGATTGAGATAGCGTCGAGCAATTTTAACCACCAGGCGCAGATTACATTCAATCATGCGCTTGCGGCCTTCATCTATACCCTTTTGCGCCATTCTGGCGTATTTCACTTCTTCTTCCGCGGTAAGAAGCGAGGCAAAGCCAATTTCATTCAGATAAAGACGGGTTGCATCCATATCACCTCTGGACAGGGATCGTCCGGAAGTTTCTTTGTCAGCAATCACTGTTCTTTTTTTTGCTTTAGGTTTCACAGCCGCTTTTGATACGGCACTAGAAGCAGTATCCGTAGTATTAAAAGCATCGGTTTCAACCGTTATATTAGTCGCCTGCACAGCCAGGTCATTATCCTCAGTATCAAACACTTCGATCAGAGTTTCTGAAGACAATGTACTTATTGTATTCAGACCATGATCTTTAGATTCCATAGATTCCATTAAATCACCCCTTATTAATGGTTTGGCAGATACCAGAACGACACTCAACGTTCTGGTATCAGATTCAGACCTGCAAAAAACCGGTTTTTTGCGGATCTGGTGGAAGTTGACAGTTGTTAAAAAACTAGTGCGGCAGGTAACTGATCGGATTAACAGGCTTGCCATTTTTGCGTATTTCAAAATGCAGCTTGTACCGATTGGTCCCTGAACGACCCAGACGGGCAATATTCTGCCCTTTTTTAACTAACTGACCCTCATTAACCAGTAATTGCTGGTTATGGGCATATGCACTCAAATAGGTATCATTATGTTTAATAATAACAAGCCGGCCATATCCGACTAAACCCTGTCCGCTGTATACTACTTTTCCAGCTTCTGCAGACTTTATCAGGGTTCCCCTGGGAGCACTAATATCAATGCCCTTCTTACCACTTCCTGGTGAATAGCGCTGAATAATTTTTCCTTTTACTGGCCATATCCACTTTAAACGTTTATTTCCTTTATACGCTGCGGTTTTATTTTTACTAACCGCTTTTGTCGTGCTGCCATGTTTTGCACGGCTGCCCGTACTTTTTTTACTACTTCGAGTTTTAGTACTCGTTATTGTTTTTTTGCTGGAAGTCTTCTGTTTATATTTACTGCTACTATTATAGCGTCCCGAACTGTCTGAAACTTTAGTTTTTGAGCTACTTTTTGTACTATCTTTAGAGATATATTTTTTTGAACTGCCGGATGATGAAGTCCGGGCAGTTTTTTTGTAGCCTGAAGTTTTATTTCCTGAATAAGCCGCTCGTATGCGAAGTTTCTGGCCCGCATATATTCGATAAGGTGATTTAATATGATTATTATAGGCAATCTGTTTATAATCCAGCCCGTATTTCCAGGCTATTGAATATAAGGTATCTCCTTTTCTGACTGTATGATAATATGGTAAAGGACCGCTGTGGAGATTTTTACTGCTATACTTCGAACCCCGCTGTTCAACCGGTGCATAAGTCGATGTACAGGACGATAAAAAAACCGTTAAAAAAAAAGCCGCCAGAGTGATTAATAAAAAACCCACAAAACCATTCAGATGTCCCATCCTGGGTATCTGTTTTAATGTGAATAGCCTGTGTTCTGTCTCCCATATTTTTAACAAAAACCCAAGATTTATAGGACTATTCATTGTCAATGATAATCCAGTAACTTATACAGGAATAGCAGCAAGCACAGGAACAAGACAGGTTTTGCATCATTTTCTTTCATGTTACACTTATATTTTGTAAATAATATAAGCAATTACCCCAACAAATACAACGAACCAGCCTAAAAAGTCAATGTAATGCTTTAACTTCTGCTCCATCTCATTTCCACCCCATTTCATTAACCCTGCAACCAGAAAGAAACGTGACCCTCTGCCTATAGCAGAAGCAATAACAAAAGGTAAAAACAGCATCCCCATTATACCCGCTGTAATGGTAAAGACCTTATACGGTATAGGAGAAAAACCGGCAATAAAAATGGCCCAGAAGCCCCACTTGTCAAACCATTCTTTAGTGGTTAAATAGTGCTGTTCCCATCGCCCGCCATCAGCTATAAGCGGTTGAATTATATCAAAAAACCAGAACCCTATTGCATACCCCAACATACCGCCGACAACCGATGCCACGGTAGTTATCAGGGCATAACGAAAAGCTTTATCTGTTCTGGACAGAGCCATTGGAGCCAGCATTACATCCGGGGGTACAGGAAAAAAAGACGACTCTGCAAAGCTTAACCCCGCCAGGTATCGTTCCGCATGAGGATGCTTTGACCACTGCATAACCTTGTCATAGAGCCTGGAAAAAAACTTCATTAATAGCAATACCCTGAATTAATACCTGAGTTAATAAAAATATAAATTTACCCGCTTTTACCTTTGAGCAGAGGCACGAAACTTACTTTTTCTATGGTTTTTTTATGAAACTTATTACCAATCCTTCTAAAAAACAACAATTCCTGTTCTCCTTTCCTCCCCATGGGGATAATCAGCTTGCCGCCATCCACTAACTGTTCCAGAAGAGTCATAGGTAGCTCTTCAGGTGCAGCCGTGACAATTATGGCATCAAAAGGTGCTTTTTCAGGCCAGCCCCAGCCGCCGTCACTATAACAGGTCAGTACATTATTTAATCTGAACTGGCGAAACTTGCCCCTGGCATTATCCAGCAGGGGTTTGATTCGTTCCACGCTGAATACCTGCCTGACAAGTCTGGATAAAATAGCTGTCTGGTAGCCTGAACCGGTTCCCACTTCCAGTACCCGGTTAATATTGCCGTCTTCCAGAAGCAGCTCAGTCATCTTAGCCACCATATAGGGCTGGGAAATCGTCTGACCATGTCCAATAGGCAGTGAGATATTTTCATAAGCCCGGCTGGCCAGTGCCTCATCAACAAAAAGGTGTCTGGGCATTTCTGAAATGACGCTTAGAACGGTTTCATTTTTAATATTCTGCTGTCTTAAAATAGCAATTAATCTGTCCCTGGTTCGTTGTGATGTCATCCCTACACCATGAATGGATAGACTCATTGTGCTTTATTCCGCCCTTTTTCTTATCGTTGCTATAAGTCAGCTCTTATTAATAGAGTTCTTATTAATATCGTTATTAACCTGATTCATGTCATTTAAAGTTTCAAGCCAGTTTTCAACAGAATTCAACAGCTCATAATTGGTCAGATCAATCTTAATGGGTGTAATCGACACCCGGTTATTATTTAGCGCATAAAAGTCGGTACCCGGTCCGGCATCGGCTTCATCACCAACCGGCCCCAGCCAGTATACTTTTCGGTTACGAGGGTCAATGGTTTCCACCGCTGGTTCAGCCTTATGCCGTTTGCCCAGGCGAGTGGCCTGAAATGATTCCAGTTGCGAATATTCAATATCTGGAACATTAATATTTAAAATAGTATCCGAATCCAGAGGTTCCTGTTCCAGTTTCCTGATAATGTCCACCACTACCCGGGCAGCAGTAGAAAAAAAATTGCCCTCGAAACTGCCTAGTGAAACTGCAATAGCCGGCAGCCCCAGGAAGCGCCCTTCCGTTGCAGCCGCGACTGTTCCGGAATAAAGGATATCATCCCCCAGGTTGGGGCCTCGGTTTATTCCGGAAACTATTATGTCCGGGGGATCATCTCGCAATAAAGCTGTAATAGCGATATGTACACAATCCGTTGGGGTACCATTAATAGCAAAAAAACCGTTTTGAGCCTGCTCTGGTAATAAGGGTCTGTCAAGAGTCAGTGAATTACTGGCACCACTGCGATCAAACTGTGGGGCAACCACCGTCACCCTGGCAATTTTCTGCAGGTATTCCACCAGGCAGTTCAGCCCTTCAGCCAGGTAACCGTCATCATTACTTACAAGAATATGCATAGAGTTGTATATATTATGTCGATAATTATTTTATTTTGCTCAAACCACATGAGATAATACTTAAAAACAGACTTTTTTCATACATTTACATGCTATTTTTCAGGTATTTTACTAATTTATGAGCAAAAAACACTCAGATAATGAGGATTTTAGTTTTCAGGAGGCAATAAAAGGGGTAAAACCGCTCAAAAATGACCGTGTTGACCTCTATGCGCATAATCGTAATACCCGTCTATTCCGGGACAAAAATGATTATTCCGAACCACAGCAGAGCAGTTCGCTGTCTGATACCTGGGAAACGGCTAATGTTACCGGTGAAGAATTTATCTTTTTTGCCCGCTCCGGTGTGCAGTTAAAACTTCAGAAACAGCTTCGCCAGGGCAAACTGGCCATTGAAGACCACCATGATCTACACGGTTTAACCAGTGATGATGCCCGGGAAGATCTGCAGGCCTTTATTCAGTTTGCCCAGCAGCGGCACATGCGTTGTGTCCTGCTGGTACATGGTAAAGGCTACCGGGCCAATTCCGAGCAGCCAGTATTAAAAAATAAGGTTAACAGCTGGCTGAGACAGCATCCCGATGTGCTGGCTTTTTCATCTGCCCAGCCCAGGGACGGAGGAACCGGAGCCGTTTATATTTTAATCAGAAAAGGTTATTAACGTGACAGTCCTATTTCCATAAGTCCACTTCCTTGCCGTCTGCCCGCAGTTTCTCCGCATAATCCTGAACGTAACGCTGAAATTCGGGTTCTTCAAGATAAGCCTGCTGCAGTACGTAATCAAACAGAACCTGCATATGAAAGGATTTTAAATAAGCCTCGGCTTTAAAAACCGGCTTATGTTCGGCTCCCTTCTGACCCGGCTGGTAAAAATAAATCGAGGGAGTGTACTGTATGCCCAGTTCTTCAGCATATTCCTGCTGAGACATTTTCCGGCCATCCGGGGTAATTATCGGCTCAGGGGAGTTAATGTCCACCTGGGTAATGGTGTATTTTTTTAACTTCTGATAAACCGGTAAGCGTCTGAATACATTACCATGCAGTTCCTTACATTCATCGCAATCAGCCTGCTCAAATAAAACCATAACTGGACGCTGACTGGATTCTATCAGCTGTTTAAGATTGTCTGTTTTAACAATAAACTTTTCTGTAAACAGACCGGATGACGGCTTTGCAGTTTTCTGCTTATTTTTCTGACTGTCTTCTTTCTGTTGTTTTTTCTGTTGATAGTATTCTTTAAACGTCGGGATAACTTTATCACCGCTGGCCAGTTTTAGTTTTTTTAATAATAAATAATCAAGCACCACGGTAAACCTGTCTGGTGCATAATAACCGTTCATACGGAACATGGGCCTGCCCTGGGGATCCAGTGCCACCAGAGTGGGGGTAAACATCACTTTCATCTGGCGGGCAAATTCTTTTTCAGTTACTTCGGTTCCATCCATTAAGGTAACAGGACGATCACCCCACATATTGATTTCCAGCACGTCATAATGCTGTTTCATTTTATTGACAATGTCTTTATCGGTAAAATTAACTTCCAGCATTTTTTTACAGTATGGGCAGCCATCCTGATGAAAATATAAAAAAATCGTTTTATTACTGGCGTTTGCATCATCCAGATCATCAGGCAGATCCAGAAAGCTCTGTTTAAACCAGGAAGGCTTATCATAAAAGCCGGGATTAACCAGACCGTCCTTAAGCTCCCCTTCACCGGCTGCATTAACCGGATTCATAAAAAACAGTAATGGTAATAGCAATGTTGACAGGCATGTCGGTAGTAAAATTTTTTTCATTATTATTTTTCCAGGTTTATTTTTAATTTTATTGTAACTACTCAGTATAAATTAAAGTAACGTAGAGTGAATGGCTGCAGGTACTGGATTTACAGGGTTTTGAAAACATGGATGTTTTCACAAAGCGATACATGGATGTACTTGAGCGCCCCTGGAAATTCAGAACCTGTAGACAGTCACGGTCAGGTACACTGAATAGTTACA
>Ga0256831_1000327_pt1 | contig 25157 bp, 23 predicted proteins | sample 132544metaG_FD_189087 | JGI IMG/M metagenome (GOLD analysis project Ga0256831, IMG submission 189087) | Hydrothermal vent microbial communities from Lau Basin, Pacific Ocean - 132-544 | ecosystem: Environmental > Aquatic > Marine > Hydrothermal vents | place: Pacific Ocean: Lau Basin | collected... | reverse complement strand
TAAAATCTGGAAAAACACTAAAAGGAATATTTAAATATTTATAAACTTCTTTAATCTCAAGTGAATCTTTATTTGAATTTGTAACAATTGAAGCTTTTTTATCTTTTAAAAATTCATATACTTTTGCCTGCATAATACTCCTTCAAAAACTCTTCAACTACACTAAAACTTCCAAAAACAAGCATTGGCTTTTTAATTTCACTAAATTCTTCAACCTCAATTCCTAAGTCTTTTGCTACTTCTTTTATTTTTTCTTTATCTTCAATTCTAAGATTTTCTACATCTATCAAATAGAGTTTATTAATCTTTGGTTTTAAGATTTTTAAAATTTCTTGATAGTTTTTGTCTTTATATGTGTTATAAACTAAATTTACTTTTTTTTCAAGCGAACTTGCAATCGCCCTTGCCGCTAAAGGATTATGCCCTACATCAATCCACAAATCTTTTTCAATTTCTTCAAATCTGCCTCTAAGAATTAAATCTTCAATATCACTAATATCAAATTTAATTCCTTCTTTTTTTAAGAAACTCATAGCCAAAAGATAATTATCAAATAAAAACTTAGCAAACTTAAAATTTTCTCTTAAATGCTCAATTTCATCAAAATCAAAAAAATCTTTATAGTAGTAAAAAATTTTTCCTATATTTTCTTCTTTTAATAATACATTTCCAATATTGTGAATTTGCTTTCCAATTATTGCTTCTTTTTTGACACTTGCTATTTTAGTAGAAGCAATTTCACTTATACTTTCTCCTAAAAAATCCTGATGGTCATAATCTATTGTAGTTATTAGAGATATTTTCTTATCAAAAACATTTGTAGCATCAAACTCTCCCCCAAGCCCAGCTTCCATTATAACAAAATCAAGCCCTTCAAAAGCAAAAGACGCTAAAAGAGTAGTATATTCAAAATAGCTAAGCTCCTCTAATAAATCACTTGGTAAATATTTTTTTAATTTGTAATGAGCTTCTTCTAACTTTTCATCACTAATATCTTCTCCATTTATCCAAATTCTTTCATTAAATTTTAAAATATGAGGAGAAGTATAATGCCCTACTCTAAAGCCTCTTTTTAAAAGGGTATGAGCTAAAAATCTTCCAGTAGAGCCTTTCCCATTTGTTCCAATTATATGAATTATAGGAGGGATATTGATTTTATCTTTGACATAAGAAAATGCTCTTGGCATTCTTAAATAATCAATCTCTTTATAAAAAAGAGGTTTTGAATCTAAAAACTTATTTACTTCCAATAATCAAATCCTTAATTTTCATTTTTCATTTCTTCGCATTTATCATCTGCACATACTCTATTTCTACCACTTTTTTTAGCAAGATAAAGTCTCTCATCTGCTTTTTTTAAAAGCTCTTCTTTTGAATTTACTTCATCTCTGCTTGCAACTCCAGCAGAAACACTTACATTAATCCTAGTATTTTTATACATAAATTTAGTTTTTTGTACAATTTCTCTTAATTTTTCAGCAAATTTATATGCGCCTTCTTTATTAGTATTAGGAAGTATTGCTACAAACTCTTCTCCTCCAAATCTTCCTATTGTATCAACTTCTCTTGCATATCTTCTAAATAAAAGTCCTAAAGATTTAAGTATCACATCCCCAGCATCATGTCCATACGTATCATTAATATTTTTAAAATGGTCAATATCAAAAAATACTACCGAATAATTAGTTCCATACCTTTTATAAGCTGCTTCTTGTTTTCTAAGCTCTTCTTCAATTGCTTTTTTATTAGCCATATTTGTCAAAAAGTCTGTTTTTACTTCTTTTTGAAGTTTTTTAACCTTATTTTCAAGTGCGCGTATTTTTGCTTTTAAACTCTCAATTTCTTCATCTTCTTTTTTCATATCACCTATAAATTCATCTATCTCTTCATCAAGAGAAGTTGCAATTATTAAAAGCTTTTCTTTAACACTCTCAAAATCTTCTTTAGAATGTCTCCAGTTTTGAAGCTCAATTCTTATATTTTTAATCTCTTTTGAAGAATCTCCACTTTTTTGTAAAATTTTAAGGATTCTAATAGAGAGTCTCTCAGCGATTTGGTCTAAATCTCTTAATTTTTTTCTAAGCTCTTCTTTATCAAGCTTTATTCTCTTTTTTGTCAAAAAAATTAAATCATCCGCAAATGCTTTTGTAAGTAAAATACTTGAATCACTTTTTAGCTGTTTTTTAAGCAAAGCCACTTCATCAGACATAAAAGGAGCATAGCTAGGTGTTAGAGAAAAAATAATAGCATCTACTAAATGAGACAAATCAATTTCATTATTTTCTACTTTTTTAATTAAAGCTTCAATAACTTCTAAAGCATCTTTAGAATTAATACCAGCTACTTTTGCCCCTTTTTTTACTATACTATCATCAAAATTATCCAAAAACTCTATCCACTCGCTTCTTAATCTCTCCCAATCACTATTTTCCATATAAGGCTTTAGAAAATCAAGATGTTTAATAGCAATTTTTTGAGATTTAATAATTGGCAAAACAACTATCACATCAAGCGCTCTTTTTGTGTATAAAAAAAGTTGATTTAAATTTTCTTTTTCTTTACTGGAATTTTCTCTATTTAAATAATTTATCAAAAATACTACTAATTCATCTAAATTTTTAATGTTATAACTTTTAGCAATTGCTTGATATTTATTGTCTAGTTTGCTTAGATGTTTAGCTATTTTATTACAATCTTCAACAACCACCCCATATTGCTTAGCAATCTTACAAAACACTTCTTCATACTCTTTTGGAGTAAAAACATAATTATTTTTCTTAAAATGCAAAAGAGCTTTTTTAGCTATATCTTTAATTGTCATCTCTTAACTCCATCTTTTACAATCATAGCAAAAAATTTATTAAGTGCGTTAATACTTGCGTTTTTATAAGCATTAAGCTTTGCTTCATCATTTAAAATACCTTGAGAGCGGATTTTAAAATCATAAGTACCATTTACATCATATTCTCTTTTCATTTTATTTTTATCAATAAGAGTAACTTTTAAACTAACTATACTTCTATAAAGGATAGGATATCCATTCTCATCATAATCTAAAACTACTAAAGAAGAGCTTTTTGGATTAATTTTTATTATACTATCACAATTTTCAAAGCATACATTTTTGCCAATAATAGTATAAATTGCATCATTTAAGGCATCTTTTAAAAAGATAGTCTCTCTTGGATTTTTAATATCTATTTCAACTTCTGATTTTATATTATTTCCTAATAAATTTTCTTGATATTTTACACTAGGTTTATATCCACAGGCTATAAAAATTAAAGGAAGAAAAAAAATTAATCTCAAAATTATCCCTTAACTACAATATTTACAATTCTTCCTGGAACAAAAATTTCTTTTATAATCTCTTTTCCTTCTAAATATTTACTAACTGCTTTTTTAGCTTCTTTTAAAACTTCTTCTTTACTTGCATCTGCACTTATGCTAATTTCTGCTCTTTTTTTACCATTAATCTGTACTGGATAATTAATTTCGTCTTTTTTTAGGGCATTTTCATCTATTTTTATATCTTTAAAATTATTTAAATTAAAATATTCCTCACTTATTTCGCTTGTAATATGCGGAATAATTGGCTCAAGCACATTCATAAGAACCCAATAGCCTTCTGTATATACATCTTCATTTTTAATTTTATTTAATGCATTAAATGCTTCCATAGCACTTGCTATTAATGTATTAAAAGCAAATGTTTTTTCATATGTTTCATTTGCTCTTTTTAATGTTTCATAAACTTTTCTTCTAGCTTCTTTTTCATCTTTATTAAGTTTTTTTGTATCAATTTGAGGAATAGTATCTGTTTTTTTACATTTTGATGCATTTTGATATATTCTATTTAAAAATCTATAAGCTCCCTCAACCCCGCTATCACTCCATTCAAGCTCTTGCTCAGGTGGAGCAGCAAATAATATAAATAATCTTGCAGTATCTGCTCCATACTTTTCTACTATTTCATCTGGGTCAACTACATTTCCTTTAGATTTGCTCATTTTAGAGCCATCTTTAAGTACCATTCCTTGAGTAAGAAGCCTAGCAAATGGCTCATCAACACTTACATATCCTAAATCCCTCAATGCTTTTGTAAAAAATCTTGCATAAAGTAAATGAAGTATCGCATGCTCTATTCCACCAATATACTGGTCTACTGGCATCCAATATCTCTCATCTTCTTTTCTAAATGGCACATCAGGGTATTTATGAAAATCAGTTACATATCTAAACTGATACCAGCTACTCTCAACAAATGTATCCATTGTATCAGTCTCACGAACTGCATCTGAGTTACATTTTGGACATTTTGTATACTTCCAAGTAGGATGTCTTTCAAGCGGATTTCCACTTCCTGTAATTTCTACATCATCTGGAAGAGTAATTGGTAAATTTTCTATTTTTTCAGGCACAATACCACATTTTTCACATTTTACAAAAGGAATTGGAGCTCCCCAATATCTTTGCCTACTTATTCCCCAGTCTCTAAGACGGTAATTTACTTCTTTTTTACCAATTCCCATCTCTTCAAATTTTTTAATAATAGCTTCTTTTGCCTCAGTATTCTTCATACCACTAAATTCGCCAGAATTTATTAAAATACCATCACCTGTATAGGCTTTGCTTTTATCAATCTCTTCATTTTCTGGCTTAATTACCCATTTAATTGGAAGATTATATTTTTTAGCAAATTCAAAATCCCTCTCATCATGAGCAGGAACTGCCATAACAGCTCCACTTCCATATTCCATTAAAACAAAATTAGCAAGCCATACTGGAATTTTTTCTTTTGTTAGAGGATGAATTACATCAATTCCAAGATACACACCCTCTTTTTCCATTGCTTGTCTATCTTTTGGCAGGATTGAGCGAATATGTCTTACTTTCTTCTCAGTCTCTTCATCTAGTAATTTATTCTCAAGCATATAATCAACTATTGGATGCTCAGGCGCTAAAGCAGAATAAGTTACTCCATAAATTGTATCAGGACGAGTTGTAAATACTTCATATCCATCAAATTTATTATTTAATTTAGCTTTGCTCTCTTCACTCAAATCAAACTTAAATTTTAATCCCTCTGATTTTCCAATCCAATTTTTTTGCATTGTAAGCACACGCTCAGGCCATCCATCTTTTATTTTTTCCATATCTTGAAGTAATTCTTCAGCATACTTTGTAATTTTTATATACCACCCCGGAAGCTCTTTTATTTCAATTTCATTATCACATCTCCAACACTTTCCATCAATTACCTGCTCATTTGCTAAAACCGTATGGCAATGCTCACACCAATTAACTTTTTGAGTGCGTCTCTCAAGCAATCCATTTTCATACATTTTAATTATAAATTCTTGCTCCCATCTAGTATATTCAGGGTCACTTGTAGCAAACTCACGAGTTTTTGAAAAACTAAGCCCTAATCTTTTTAGCTCTTTTCTCATATAATCAATATTCTCATATGTCCATTTTTTAGGATGTACTCCATGTTTTATTGCCGCGTTTTCAGCCGGCATTCCAAAACTATCCCACCCTATTGGATGAAGGACATTATAACCCTTTTTTCTATAATATCTTGCAAGAGCATCTCCAATTGTATAGTTTCTAACATGTCCCATATGAATTCTTCCACTTGGGTATGGAAACATTGATAGGATATATTTTTTTGGTAAAGTTTTATCTTCACTTGGCTCAAATGCATTTGTTTTATCCCAATGCTCTTGCCATTTTAATTCAATCTCATTTGGCTTATATTCTATCATTCTCTCTCCTTACCACTCTACATCTTTTGATTTTGCAATTTCTATAAAACTTAAAATAATAGTAACTATATTTGCAATTAATGCTCCTATTGCCATAGCAACAGCTGCTTTTGTATTATGCTTAATTACATCATAAATAAATGCAGGAATTAAGTGCAAATCAGCAACAAGACTAGCTGCAAAAAGCTCAGCCGCTACTATATTTCTAATTCCAATTTTTAAAAATGTTGAAACAAGATTAAGACTTAATGCAATAAAAAGCGCAATAGGGTTATTATCATACAAATACCCTGCAACGCTTGTTAAACTCATGAGCTGAAAAAAGACATAAATTACTTTTCCCCAATCCATTTTATCTCCTTAAGATTCAAATTGTTATACCACCCCGCCTTCATACATTTTTCTAAGTTTTTCTTTTTCTTTTTTTCTTCTTTCTTTTTCAAGGAGTTTTTTTCTATACTCATTTACATCAAATCCCAGCCAAATTAAAAGAGGTGAAGCTATAAAAATTGATGAATACGTACCAACTATAATACCTACAAGAAGAGTAAAGCTAAATGGTCTTATAATCTCTCCACCAAACAAAAACAATGTAAGCACAACAAAAAACGTTGTAAGAGATGTTAAAATTGTTCTACTTAACGTTTTTGAAATAGCTTCATTAATCAAAAACTCTAAATCATTTATCTTTGTTTTAATAATTTGCTCTCTAATTCTATCAAACACAACAATTGTATCATTTAAAGAATACCCCATAATAGTAAGAATTGCTGCTAAAACATCTAAATTTACTTCTATATTAAAAAAACTAACAGCCCCAAGTGAAATTATTGTATCATGGAAAAGTGCCAATACACTAGCTACCGCAAATCGCCACTCAAATCTAATTGAGACATAAATTAAAATACCAATAATTGCAAAAATAAGTGCTTTTAAACCTTTTTCTCTTAGCTCACTTCCAACTTTACTTCCTACAATATCAACTCTTCTAATTTCAACTTCTCCAAGTGGAGAGAGAAGTTTTTTAATCTCTTCTCCAATATCCTTTTGAACATCAGGAGAGACTTTATCAACGCTTAGTCTTATTAAAATTTCCCTAGGAGAGCCAAAAGTAGTAATTGATGCATCTTTAAATTCTTTTGAGACATATTTCCTAACTTCTGCAATATCTACAGGCTTAGAAAATCTAACCTCAACTTCAATTCCACCTGCAAAATCAATTCCCCAATTAAACCCTTTTGTAAAAATTGAAAATAAACTTAACACTATTAAAATTAAAGAAATTGATATAAATATTTTCCTTTTTCCCATAAAATCATATATTTTATCCCCACTAAAAAGTTCCATTTTATACCTTCATTCCAAAATGTTTTGGAGTAATTTTAAATCCTCTATCAAGCAAAAATTGCCAAATACCATGAGTTCCAAGAATAGCTGTTAGCATACTAGCTAAAATACCTATTGTAATAGTTATTGCAAAACCTTTTATTGTGCCAGTACCGTATGCAAAAAGCGCAATTGCTGCAATTAATGTAGTAATATTTGCATCTAAAATTGCACTCATCGCATTTTTATATCCACCTTCAATTGCTTGCCTAATAGGCTTGCCTTCTCTTATAAGCTCTCTAATTCTTTCATTTATAATAACATTCGCATCAACAGCCATACCAACTGTCAAAACTATCCCAGCCATACCAGGAAGTGTTAGAGTTGCTCCAAAAATAGCCATTATTGCAATAATTAAAAATAAGTTAGTAATTAAAGCAATATCAGCAATAATACCAGCTAAATTATAATACCAAGCCATAAAAATTACAACTATAATAAATCCGCTAATTAAAGCAATCATTGATTTTTTAATGCTATCAGCTCCAAGACTTGCTCCAACACTTCTTTGCTCAAGTAATACAACAGGTGCTGGAAGAGAGCCACTTCTTAGAGCAATTGCCAAAATATGAGCTTCTTGCGGGCTTCCTACGGTAATTTGTCCGCTTCCTCCTCCAATTCTCTCTTGAATTACAGGAGCAGAATAGACTTTATTATCAACTACAATAGCTAGTCTTTTTCCTACATTCTTCCCTGTTACATCTGCAAAAATAGCAGCTCCTTGAGAGTTAAGTGTAAAAAAGATTGCTGGTTGATTTGTTTTTTGAGTAAAACCTACACTAGCATCAGTAATCATACTTCCATCAAGAACAGGCGGAGTTTTAAGTAGCCACATTCTTTTTGGATTGTTTTTATCTGGCAAAAGAATATCGCCATATTTTTTAGCTTCTGCTGGAGTTGTTACTTTATGCTCATCATCAACTAAATAAAGCTCTAAATGAGCTGCTGATGATATAAGCTTTTTAATATTTCTTTTTTCTTCTTCTGTTTTAATACCCGGAAGCTCAACTACTATTTTATCTTTTCCTTGTTGAGTTACACTAGGCTCTGCTAATCCATATGCATCAAGCCTACTTCTAATCGTTTGTATTGCTTGTTTTAGAGCATCTTCTTTTGTTTGCTCAATAGCCTTTTTAGTAAGAGATACAGTATAAATTACACTTTGATTTTTTATCTTTTTAGTAACTTTAATACCTTTAAATTTTTTTAACTCTTCATCCATTTTTTTAGTGTCATCTTTATCAATTAGCTCAAAACTAAATTTGTCTTTTCCAATTTTTAAATTATCTATAAAAAGCTCTTTTTTTTCAGAAATGTATTTAATTGTAGAAGCAATCGATTTTATTTTATTCTTAACAGCCTCATCTCCTTTAACACCTAAAACTAAATACATTCCTCCTTGTAAATCTAGTCCTAAATTAACTTTTGGATTTTTGCCAAGGAAAGAGGGAATAGTAAAAGCTATCCCAAAAATTGTAGCAAGTATAAAAATTACTAATCTATAATTTAATTTTGTTTTATGCTTCTTCATCATTTAGCTTTCTAGCAACAGCAGCTTTGTCAACTCTAACCTCAGTATCCTTTGAAATTCTAACTACCAAATAATTTGGCTCATTTCTTACAACTTCTCCAATAATTCCACCTGTTGTTACAATCTTATCACCTTTTTTTAAAGACTCTACCATCTCTTTGTGCTTTTTTGCTTGTCTTTGTTGTGGTAAAATAACAAGAAAATAAAAAATTACAAATAAAATAATAAGAGGTAAAAGTGATGCAATCAAACTTGGTTGTTGTTGAGCAGATTCTGCAGCGTATAAGAAATTCATTTTCTTCCTTTTTTAGACGATATTTTAACACAAATTCATTAATTGTAGCAATTTTTTTATCAATTCCTATATATTTATATGCAATTAGTGAAAATATAGCAATTTTAACTCTAAACTTTTTTTTGCTTTTTGTTGGAATCTACTTTTTTTTATATAAAAAACACTCATTTTTTCAAACCGGCTTTTTTCTAGGAATATTTTGGTTTTGGTGGATAAGCCTTAGCTTTAGATATTATAACCTCTCTTTTTTAATTCCAATTATAATTTTATTAATTGGAATTGGGTATGGTATTATTTTTTGGGCTATTAATAAATTATTTTTTAAATTTTCTACTTATTTATGGGCTTTATTCATTGTTTTTGGATTTGATTATATAAAACCTTTTACATTTGATTGGCTAAAATTTGAAGTTTTATTTGCATCTACATTTTTAACCCCAATTAAAATTGTAATGATTTTATTTATTTTATCAATAATTTTCTTTCACAAAAAAAACTATATTCTTGCTTTAATTTTTTTAATTTTTGCTACTTTTATAAAACCTCAAGAGATAAAAATGCCAAATTTAAAAATTAATTTAGTATCAACCTATGTTCCACAAGATAAAAAATGGGATAAAAATTATATTCCAATAGAAATTCAAAATAATTTTAAATACATAAAAGAATCTATCAAAAAACATTATGATGTAGTAGTTTTGCCTGAGAGTGCTTTTCCTTTATTTTTAAACTTACATCCTGATTTAATGCAAAAATTAAAACAACTCTCATCTAAAATTACAATAATAACTGGCGCACTTCATTACAAAAATAAAAAACTCTACAACTCAACTTACATTTTTGAAAATCAAAAAGTAACAATCTTAGATAAACATATTCTAGTGCCATTTGGAGAATATATTCCGTTTCCCATCTTTCAAAAAGAGATAAATAAAATTTTTTTTAATGGCGCTAGTGATTATGATGTCTCAAAAAATTTTGGAATATTTAGTATTAAAAATTACAAATTCATAAATGCAATATGTTATGAAGCTACTATCAAAGATTTATATAAACTCCCACCCCCATATATAATAGCAATGAGCAATATGGCGTGGTTTATGCCATCAATTGCTCCTATTATTCAAAAACTTCTAATAAAATCATATGCAAGTAAATACAAAAAAATAGTATTTCACTCACTTAACGGATATAAAAGCTATGTGATAAAGGAGTAGTATGAATATTTTCATAACTGCTAATAATACAAATTGTGGAAAAACATATACAACACTTAAATTAATCAAAAAATTTAGCAATATGGGATATAAAGTAGGAGTGTTTAAACCGATTGAAACAGGAGTTGAAAATTACCCTCTTGATGCTAAAAAACTTTTTGAAGAAGCAAAAAAATATAATCCTGCTTTAAACTCTTTAACTATAGATGATATTGTGCCATTTAAATTTTCTTTGCCTGCTGCTCCTTATGTAGCTGGAGATGTAAATATAAATCAAATAAAACAATCTATAAAAAAGATAAAATCTTTATGCGATATTTTATTAATAGAAGGTGCAGGAGGCATTAGAGTTCCTATAAAAACTAAGAATAAAGATTGGATTGAAATGTGGGAGTTAGCAAAGATTTTAGATGCAAAGCTTTTTTTAGTTATATCTTCAAAACTTGGAATGATTAATGATTTTTTGCTAAATAAATATTTTCTAGATTCACAAAATTTAAATTATATTTGGGCAATTAATTTATTTGATGAGAGTTATTTCAAAATTACACATCCATTTATGAAAAAATTTAATCCTTTAATTATTCAAAAAGATTTAGATACAATAGCTAAAAAACTTATAGGAGAATAAATGGAGCTTAAAACTCATTTAAAATTTAATCCAAAATTTGGAAGATTAGTAGAAATAACAGAAAATGGTGCAAAAGTTGTGCTTGAGACTACTCCTGATATGGCAGTTGATGAAGAAGGCTTAGTTCATGGGGGATTTACTTTTGGAGCTGCTGATTTTTGTGCAATGGCAAGTGTTAATGAGCCATATGTAGTATTAGTAAGAGCTAGTAATTGTGAATTTATGGCACCTGTTAAAGTTGGAGATGTAGTTGAATTTGAAGGTGAAATATTAATGAAAGAAAAAAGAAAAGTTGAAGTAAAAGTTGTAGGGATGTTAAATGAAATTAAAGTATTTGAAGGATTATTTAGTTGTGTAATTTTAGATAATCACGTACTTAAAAGATAATTATCTTCTTCTACCTCTTTTATTTCTTGAATATCTTTTACCTCTATTGCTATCTTTTTTACTTCTTTCAATTAGTCTTTTAGCTTCTTTTATAGATTTTCCTATTTTTTCCCTGCCATCTACCTCTTTTTCAAATAACATATGGGCAAATTTAGTAGCAATACTTAGCAAATCATATTCATTTTGTAATTCTTCTACTATCTCTATTGCTTTTTCACTTGGCTCTATAGTAGATAATTTTTCAATTATTTTTTTAATCTCAGAGCTTTTTACATCTTCAAGAGTTGGCACCTCTTTTAAAACAATTTTAGAAATTTTTTGAATTCTATTAAGCGCTCTAAATTCATGAGGAGTTACAAGCGAAATTGCCATCCCTTCTTTTCCAGCTCTTCCAGTTCTTCCTATTCTATGTACATAACTCTCAGGGTCAAGTGGCAAATGATAATTAAATACATGAGTTACATTATTTACATCAAGTCCTCTTGCTGCAACATCTGTTGCTACAAGTATTTCAATTTTATCGCTTTTAAAACCTTTAATAACCTCTTCTCTTCTTCTTTGCTCCATATCTCCATGAAGCCCTTTTGCATCAAATCCAGCCCCAGATAAAAAATCAGCTATATCATCAACATCTTTTTTTGTTCTACAAAATACAATTGATTTTTGAGGATTTTTATAATCAAGAAGCCTAATTAATGCATCTTTTCTCTCATTTTCATCAATTACATAAAAATATTCTTTTATATTTTCATTTGTTACTTGTTTTTTTGTAATTGTGATAAATTCCGGCTCTTTTAAAATAGTTTTTGCAAGCTCTTTAATTGGCTGAGGCATTGTTGCACTAAAAAGAAGTGTTTGTCTATCATTTGGCACAAACTTAAATATCTCTTTAATATCATCTAAAAATCCCATATCAAGCATCTCATCTGCTTCATCTAAAACTACATATTTTGGAGCTATATCAATTTTTCCTGATTTCAATAAATCTAGAAGTCTTCCAGGAGTTGCTATAATAAACTGAGAATTTTGAATATGTTTAATTTGTCTATTATAACTGCTTCCTCCATAAACTGTTGCAGTATGAATCCCAAGATATTTACCAAATCTAAAAATCTCTTCACTAACTTGAATAGCAAGCTCACGAGTTGGAGTAATTATTAAAGCTTTTTCATCTGGTTTTATTTTATTTAAAATTGGCAAACCAAAAGCTGCAGTTTTCCCTGTACCCGTTTGAGCTTGCGCTACCACATCACGTCCAGCTAAAATTACTGGTATTGCTTTTTCTTGAATAGGTGATGGTTTTTCAAAACCTATCTCTTGAAGTCTTTGTAATATCTCTTTTTTTAAATTAAAATCATTAAATGTCATTTTTTTCCTTATTTTTATTAATGGCAGTAAAGCTTATAATTTAGGTAAGTATTTTTAAAATATGGAGGATAAGGTATTATTGCAGTAAAATTTTTAATCTCACCAGGTCTTAGTCCATCTGTAATTATATACTTTGTAACTTTTACTATATTAGGCTTTTTTTTCTCTTTACTTCCAAATAAATTTAAACCACCAGGTTTAAAAAAAGTTCCCTTTTTAAAACCTCCGCCCCATCCATTATTTACAAGCTTAATATCAAGTTTGCAATAATTAATTTTAAACTTACCTATATTTTTAACTCTACCTTTTAAAACTAACGTTTCATTGATAAGCACTCTTCTTTGTTTTACATCAATAAGCTTTGCTTTTTTTGTATACTTCTCAAGTATTACAAGACCAAGTATTGCACCAAAAGATGTAACCAAAAAAGAAGCAAATATCATACTAAGTAATAATTTTACGCTGTTTTTTGCAGCTTTGAGAGATAATAATATTAAAAATATAAATAAAATTAAAAAAAAGGCTATATCTAGCCAATGCAAGATAGTAAAATAAGGCAAATGCATTATTTTTTCCTATTTTTTTTCTCTTCTATCCCACTTATGCCTTCTCTTCTTTTAAGCTCTTCTAAAATAGCTTCAGGATGAATATTTTTATAAGCTAAAGCTATTAAAGTATGAAAAGCCAAATCTGCCGCTTCATAAATAATTTCATTTTTATCATTATCTTTTACTGCAAAACAAAACTCCGCAGCCTCTTCAGCAATTTTTTTAAGGAGCGAATTTTCACCTTTATTATATAGCGAAGCTACATACGAAGTTTTAGAATCAGCATTTTTCCTCTCAAGCAAAGTATGATAAAGCTTATCTATAAAATTATACTCTATTTCTTGTGTCTTGTCCATAGTAACTTCATTTGTCTTTAAATTTGTAAAAAAGCATGACTTTCTACCTGTATGACAAGCAACTCCATTTTGTTTGACTTTTAGCAAAATTGTATCATTATCACAATCTACTAAAATTTCTTTTACTTCTTGAGTATTTCCACTGCTCTCACCCTTTTTCCATAATTTATTGCGAGAGCGGGAAAAATAGTGAGCATACCCACTCTCAATAGTTTTTTTAAGAGCCTCTTCATTCATATATGCAAGCATCAAAACTTCATTAGTATCTACATCTTGCACTATTACAGGAACAAGACCATTATTTTTACTAAAATCAATTTTATTTACCACTGCTTATAGCCTTTTTTTCATTTTCAACATTCATCCAAATATTTGGAGTTACTCCTCCAGGAAGTAAGAAAACTTTTGCATTTGGATTTTGCTTTAGAGCTTCATTAAATTTACCTTGAATTTCTATTTGTTTAAGTTTTAAAAGCTCAGTTGTAAGTGATTTTGAAATTAATTCATTAGCTTTTGCTTGAGCTTTTGCTTCAATAAGTTTTGCTTCAGCTTTACCTTGTGCTTCTATTTTTGCGGCATTTGCCTTACCTTGAGCAATAGCTGCTTCTTTTTGAGCAATTTGCTGTGCTTTTAGCACTTCATATTTTGCTCTCTCAGCCTCTTGTTTTGCAATTTGCACTCTTTCAATTTGTCTTTTAATATTTTGTGGCAAAATTATATCTCTTAGCTGGAAACTCTCAAATATTATAGGTTTATTTGGTATTTTATTTAATTCTTCTCTTATCGCATTTTCTATCTTAGCTGCTATTTCATTTCTTTTTACAGGTATCTCTTCTGCTGGATATTTACCAATAACGTTTCTTACTACATCTCTTACTATTGGATTGATAATTTTATCTTCCCAGTTTTTACCATAAGTTTTCATAACATATGCAGCTTTGCTAGGGTCTAATCTATAACTAACCGATAACTCTACTTGAATAGGAAGACCTCTTGCATCTAAAACATTAATAGCAGGATATACTTTTATAGTACCATATCTATCTGGCATAGAGCCTAGCTCTTGATTTCTTTTGTAAGTAATCATATGAACTTTTGTATCTACTACAATAACTTTTTGCACTAAAGGTATATAAAAATGCATCCCCGGATATAAAGGTTTTGGGCTAAATTTACCTGTAGTTGAGAGTATTCCAACCTCACCTTCATTAATAATTACCCAAGGTTTAAACATAAATAGAAAAAACAACACAATCAAAACAACAATTATTGCATTTCCTCCATTTTTTAAAAACTTAGGAGGCTCAAACTTTGGCGGCTCAAATTTTTCTTTTTTATTATTATTCCATCCATTCAAATCTGCTGGCATTTAAATCCTTTTTTGTAAAACATTAACTAACTTTTCTTAAATATAAGTTAAATAATGCTCGTAATTTTTATCTCTTCCATACACTACATCAAAATATGCATCTTGCAACTCTTTTGTAATCTCACCTCTTGCTCCATTACCAATAACTCTTCCATCAACTTCTCTTATTGGAGTAATTTCTGCTGCAGTTCCAGTAAAAAATGCTTCATCTGCAATATAAACTTCATCTCTTGTTATTCTTCTTCTCTCAACCGGAATACCTCTATCTTTTGCTAATTCAATTACAGTAGCTTGCGTTATTGATTCAAGTGAATTATCATTTGGAGGAGTAATTAACACTCCATCTCTTACAATAAAAACACACTCTCCACTACCTTCTGCTACAAATCCTTCATCATCAAGCATCAATGCTTCTTCATACCCACACTCTATTGCTTCATATTTTGCCATTTGAGAATTTAAATAATTTGCCACTGCTTTTGCTTTTCCAAAAGTAGATTTTACTGGATTTCTTACAATTGAAGATACTTTTACTCTAATGCCTTTTTCAAGCCCTTCTTCTCCAAGATAAGCTCCCCACTCCCAAGCCGCAATACTTACATGAACCGGTGCTCCAATATGATAAAGCCCCATTTTTCCATACCCTAAAAAAACAAGAGGTCTTATATATACATTATCTTTAAATTCATTTTTTCTAAGAAGCTCTATTTGAGCATCTTCAAGCTCTTTTTGAGTAAAAGGCACATCAAGTTTTAATATTTTTGCTGAGTTTAAAAGTCTTTTTGTATGCTCTTGCAGTCTAAAAATAGCAAGACCTTTTTTAGTTGGATAAGCTCTTGTTCCCTCAAACGCTCCATTTCCATAATGAAGCGTATGTGTTAGGACATGAACTTTTGCATCATTCCAAGGAACAAACTCTCCATCCATCCAAATATATTTAGCTTCATTCATTTTTTTCCTTTTTTACGAAATTCTATCAAAAATTTGTTATCATTACTAAAAATTCAAGGAGCAAAAATGGAGCTATTTTCAAAACTATTTAAAAAATCTAAAAAAAATGAGCTCATTGCCAAAAAATTAATTGGAAGCAAAGAATTTGACGGAGAGCTTGTTGAGGTTATAAACCCATATACAAAACAAGCTGAAACAAAATATGTAAAATGTACTCCAGAAGATGCAATTGATGCACTAAATACCGCAAAAGAAGCTTTTAAAAACACAAAAAATTCTCCTCTTCATCAAAGAATAGCATGGATTGAAGATGTAGCTAAAAAGCTTGAAGAGAGAAAAGATGAATTTGCAAAATATATAACTTTAGAAGTAGCTAAACCGATTTCTCAATCAAAAATAGAAGTACAAAGATGTATAGAAAATCTAAAAATCTGTGCAGCTGAGGGCTATCATATTTTAGGTGAGACTATTCCAACTGACGCCACTGCTAGTGGAGCTAAAACAACCAGTTTTTATAAAAGAGTGCCAGCTGGAGTAGTTGTAGCAATAACTCCGTTTAATTTTCCTTTAAATTTAGTAGCTCATAAAATTGCTCCGGCATTAATCTCTGGCAATAGCGTAGTTCTTAAACCAACTCCAGAAGCTCCATATACTGCATATGCATTTGCAAAACTCTTTATTGATAGCAAATATGCAATTCCTGATGCTCTAAGCGTAGTTTATGGAGATGCAGATGTCGGAAGCACACTTGTAAAAAGCCCAATTCCTAGAGTTATAAGTTTTACAGGAAGCGTTCCAGTTGGTAAAAGCATTATGCAAAATGCAGGAATAAAAAAAGTAACTCTAGAGCTTGGTGGTAATGCTGCAACTTTTGTAGAAAGCAGTGCTGATTTAGAGCATGCAGCTAAAAGATGTGCAATTGGAGCTTTTGCAAACAGCGGACAAGTTTGTATAAGCCTTCAAAGAATTTATGTAGATGAAAAAATTTATGAAGAATTCGCACAAAAACTAGGTGAAGAAGCATCTAAATTAAAAGTTGGAAATCCTTTTGAAGAAGATACATTTATGGGACCATTAATTAATGAAGATGCAGCAATTAGAGCTGAAGCTTGGATTCAAAGCGCAGTAAAAGAAGGTGCTAGAATTATTGCAGGTGGTAAAAGAGAAGGAAATATACTTGAGCCTACTATTTTAGCTGATGTAACTGATGATATGAAAATTGTATGTGAAGAAGTATTTGCACCAATTGTATCTCTTGTAAAAGTTAAAAACTATGAAGAAGCAGTTGAAAAAATGAATAATTCACCTTATGGTCTTCAATATTCAATCTTTACAAATAGAATTGATTTAATGCAAAAAGCAATTGATGATTTTGAAGCAGGAGGAGTTATAGTTAATGACATTCCAACACTTAGATTTGATATCCAGCCATATGGAGGAATCAAACTCTCAGGAATTGGAAGAGAGGGTCCAAAATACGCAATTGAAGAAATGACTGAGATTAAAACAATTATAATTAAATAGAGTCTATAAGCTCTTTTACTCTTTTCCTCTCTCCCATTTCTAAATAAACTTTAATTAACTTTGATTTAAACTCTTTATTTTTTGATAATTTATTAAAATAATAATTAGCCTTTTTCTTATTGCCTAATTTATAATAACTAACTCCTAAATAATAAAAAACCCTCTCATCATTAAAACCTTTTAAATACTTCACACACATTTTATAATCACCAAGCTTAAAATATAACTCTCCTAAAAGTAAAGAGCTTTGCATAGAAGGAAAAACATCATAAGACTTTTTAGCAAATATTAATGCATCTTTATAATTTTTACTATTATAAAGCTTATTAGCTTTATGTAAATATACTTTAGAGAGAATATATGGATAATTTTTTAATTCTTTTAAATAGTTATTTAATCTTTTATAGTTTTTAGTTTGCAATAAATGCAAAAAAAAGCTTTTTTTATTTAACAAATAAGCCTTATGATAATAAAAATTAGCTAAATATGATTTGCTTTTTTCATAAACATCTCCTGCTAAAAGATAGATATTAAAATCATTAGGATAACTATTTATTAAAGTAACAACTTTATCTCTTGCACATTTTAAATTATTTTCCTCAAGGCATTTTCTTACTTCAGATATATATTGCTCTTTTCTAAAAGAAGATACAAGATTAGCAAAATGTTTATATTTTAAAAGTGCATTTTTATTTAAATTGTCTTTGTTAAATAGTGCAAAATAAAAATAAGAAAACTCACTATGAGGATTTATATTTCTAAGCGATGAAATTTCTTCATTTGCAACAAGATAATCATTTCTTTTTAAAGCATTTTCAATTTTTTTAATATTTTTTAACAAACGCAATATATCTTTATCGTTAGTTTTCATTTTATTTAAAAAAAGATAAATATCACTGCACGTATTTATCTTTTTTAATGAGCAAACTTCTTCTATTTTTTTAATCTCTCCTGCAAATAAAAGAGTTTTTAAATATTTTGCATACTCTTTATCTTTTAATTTATTTATATCTAAAGAATTTATGAAATTTATATCCACATTTTGAAAGTTTTTAGCTTTAAGATAATTTAATTCTATTAGATTTTTAATTGAATATTTATATTTTAATGCACTCTCTAGCTCTTCTATTTTATTAAATTCGTTATATACTTTTTTAAAATTGCTAATATGATACTTATAACACGCTTCATTTCTTAATTTTTTATATCTTAAATTATCTTTTACAATAGATAAAATCGTATAAACATCACAAGCTTTTTTGTAATTTTTACTTGATTTAACATTACCTTCTAAATTTTTAGTAGAAATATTAAATTTTCTAAATAAAAAGTTTGCTTTTATTATTCTATTTAATTTAATATCTGCTTTTCTTAAAAAACCTCCTCTACATTGTTTTAACAAAGGTTTTAAACTATTTTTATTAGAGGCTGCACCTACTCTTAGGGTATAATAACTTCCTATTTTTTCAATACGAGCATAAGGAAATGACTTATACTTACTAAATAACTTCTCTATTGAATGCAAATTTTTTGAAGATGCAATCTGGATACTATAAACATTTATCAAATCTTTACTAAGCAAATTATAAATATCTGCTTTGATACCATTTTGTTTTGCAAAATGCACAAATCTTTTTATCTGAGCTTTATCCTCACTTTCACTGCATATATACTTATCTTTGTATTTATTGCACTGAACTCCTAAATTTGTCATCTTTTGATAGTAAATCGGTTTAATAGCAGCAACATAATAAGCATTTAAAAATGAAAATAATAATAAAATTCCCCCTATTTTCATCCTAAATACCTTAAATTAGCCCAACCTCATTTAATATTGGTAATACTTTCTCCCAAATTTCTTCGATTTTTTCTTCTAAAAAAGCTATAGATTTTTTCTCATTATACCACTCTTTTAAATGCTCAATAACGGTTGCTTTTTCAACATCGTTTAATTCTTTTGAATTTTTTATTTTTTCAATCGCTTTATTTAACTTCTCCATCTAAAATCCTTTTTTTCCGCACTTCCATCCTCTTTTATTTTTAAATTCACTTGGTAATATTATATCTAAATTAATCTCTTTTAAGTCATCTAATGAATTTATTTTAAGAAATGTAATGCCTCTATCTCTTAACTTTTTAATCAGCCCGCTTGGGAGATATTTTCCTATAACTAAATTTATATTATGAATTTGACATTCAAATTCTAAATTATTACTTTTTATAACTTTATCATCTATTAATAAATCTCCCGGATACTCACTAACTTCATTATCTTTAACTATTATTGCTATTTTCTTCATTTTTATCTCCTAAAACATACCTAGCAAAAGCAAAACTTGCTGTAAATGCTGGGCTTACCGCATTTAGTATATGAATTTGATTTTCTTTTTTCTCTACTAAAAAATCCATTACTAAACTTAAATTATTTAAATCTACAAGCTGAGCTCTAATTCCAGGAGGATATGGTTTAAACTCTCCTCTTAACCTATAAACTAATTTTTTAGCTTCATTTATTAAATTTTTTGGAATATAATATCTCATTTCATAAAATGCTAAATCTCTAAACCACTTATGCTTAATAAACATTTTAGCTTCAATTCCTAAAATCTCAATCATCTCTTTAAAATTAAATCTATTTAACCCCCTGTAATGCTCTCTCCAAAAAGCTGGAATTGCAGTAGGTCCAATTTTTATAGTATTATCAGCCATTAATGTAAAGTGAACTCCTAAAAATGGATTTTTTATATTTGGAACTGGATAGATTTGAGTTTTTATTTTATCTTCACCTAAATATTTCAAATAAAGACCCTTAAATGGAAGCATTGTATAATTCTCTCCTACACCAAATTGATGAGCTATTTTATCTGCATATAACCCTGCTGCATTTATTAAATAATCATAACTCTCTTTATACTTTTCAAACGGCATATTAAAAATAAACTTAACTCCTTTATTTTCTAAATCTTCTCTTAATACTTTGCAAACTTCTTTTGGATTAACTGAAGCAGTATTTGGAGAATACAAAGCATATTTATAAGTTTTTGCATTAGGGTCTATTTTCTTTGCTTCTTCTTCTGTGATTAAGTACGCACCTGCATTATTTGCCTTGCTTCTTCTCTCAAGCTCTCTAAGTACTTCTACTTCCTCTTCATTTTTTGCTACTACAAGTTTTCCAGTTTCATTTATTTTAATGCCTTTTTCTTTACAAAACTCTTTCATTAATTTATTACCATCAGCTGTAAGTTTTGCCTTTAGAGAATCAGTATTATAATAAAACCCGGCATGCAAAATTCCACTATTTTTGCCACTTGCATGAAATGCTTCATGTGGCTCTTTATCAATGATTATTACTTCATCATTTGGATTTTTTTCTATCCACTCATAAGCTAATGTCATGCCTACAATACCGGCACCGACTATTAATACTCTCATCTCACCCCTTTACTCAAAACTTCCAACTTCTCTTCCCTCATTCTCCCATCTACCAATCATTACATTCCAAGATTCATAATTTTCCATAGTCTATCTATTTCTTCATCACTAAAAAGTAAAGTTTTTTTATTTTCAAATAAATCTTTTATTTTTTCTTTTGCAAATCCTTTTTCATAAATACATCTCTCATGTGCAGGCAAAAATGCCCTAGCTAATGCCACTTTTCCTTCAATCTCTCTTTCACACAAAAAACACTCAAACTCTTTATGCAGCCTTCCTTCTTTTTCAAGAAGCTTTACATAACTCTCAATTAAAAGTCTCTTAGGCTCTCTATTTTGCATATTTTTAGTAATATCGACTAATAAATTATAATAAAATTCATCAATTTTTGTAACATCACTTAAATGTTTATTAAGAAGCCCAACAAATATTTTAAAATTAAGCATTTTTTGAAAATCAAGAAGAAAAGGAAAAGGAAGTTGTATTACATTTCTAAGTCTTTTTATAGTAGCTTTTGCACTCTCCTCTACCACAAAATCTATATGATATCCTACATTAATATATGAATGCCTAGCTCCATAAAACCTATAAAGAGTTAATACCTCATCTTTTGTTAAAATCCTAACAATTAAATCTTCATCTCTAACTCTAGCTGTACTTAATACAAATCCTCTCATTAAAAATTAAAAACTAAACTTCCTGCAAACACATTTGAAAATACATTTTGGTTATTTTCTTTAAAATTATTTCTTGTATAGCTAACTTTTAATGAAGTATCCTTATTTAAAGAATAAGCCACATCCAAACCAACACTATTTTTATATTCTTCTTTTAAATTGTATGCAATAAATCCTCCATTAGCAACTTTATAAGCATTCTTACCAACAGATGCTCTTATAGTGGTACTAAAAGGACCTTGATGATTTGTTATAGATAAATCTGCATTTATATATCTATCTTTATTAGTTACAACTTTTCTTGAGAGATAAATAAAATTTAAATCAAGAGACATATAAAATGAGCCCATATATGAATTATAATCCCCACAATAAACTCCAAAGTGAGGTGTAATTTGATTTACATGAAAATTATCATAATCAGAGTAATAATAATCAACTCCCATATTATAATCTAGATGTTTGGAATATAAAATTCCTCCAAATAGCACTTTATCATAAGAGTCATTATTATTATCTTGGTCAATAAACATATTTCTAATACCAAGTTTTACTTTAAAGTTTTCAAAAAAATAATTACCAACTAAAGTTACATCATTTTCATTATAATCTGGTGTATTATCTTTATAAGAAATATTTAAATTCGTAAAATCAGCTTCTAATTTAAAAGGTTCTTTAAAATAACTAAAATAAATTCCCCCATTATAAGCTTCGTCTTTAATAGATTCGTTTGAATAATCGATATAACTAAAATATGGCTTAAGTAAATTTGCACTAAAACCAAGAGTTGATAAAAGTGCAATTGATAAAAGCTTTTTCATTCTATCTCCTTTTTAGTTTAGTAAAATATTATCAATATTTTTTGTTTTTTGCAATTAAACATTTTTCCCTAAAATATATTAAAAAGAAGTATAAACGAAAAGTTAACAATAAGTAAAACATATTTTGATATAATTTGAAAATAGGATTAATAAGCTCTTAAAGGAATAGTATGTTAGAATTTAAAGATAATTGCGGTTTTGGAGTTATAGCAGATATTAAAGGAAGAAGCTCTCATAAAATGGTAGAAGATGCCATAACTGCGCTTGAGAGAATGATGCACAGAGGAGCAATAGCAGCTGATGGTAAAAGTGGTGATGGAAGTGGGCTTCTTTTTTCAATGCCTGATAAATTTTTTAGAAAAGTAGCAAAAAAACATGGATATGATTTACCAGAAAAATATGGAATTGGAGTTATTTTTTTAAAAGATGAAAATCACAAAAAGATAGTAGAAGAATATTTAGCAAAAAATGACTTAAAAGCTCTATTTTGGAGAGAAGTGCCTGTAAATACAAATGCTCTTGGAGAATTTGCTCTAAAAACTATGCCAAAAATTTATCATTTATTTATTGTCCCAAATTCAATAATTGCAGTTAAGAGATTTGAAGAACTTTTATACCTTACAAGAAAAGAAATTGAAAATGCAATTGATGATAAAGATTTTTATATTCCAACATTTTCTTCTAAAAAAGTAGCCTACAAAGGTCTACTTATGCCAAATCATATTAAAGAATTTTACCCAGATTTAAATGATAAAGATTTTGAAGTATACTTTGCACTTTTTCATCAAAGATTTTCTACAAATACTCTGCCTGAGTGGAGACTAGCTCAGCCGTTTAGATTTATAGCTCACAATGGTGAGATTAATTCAATTCAAGCAAATAGAATAAATACATTAATTAAATCTGAGAGTATTAAATCTCCTGTATACTCTGATGAAGAATTACAAAGACTTTTGCCAATTGTTAGATTTGATGAGAGTGATAGTAGCTCTCTTGATAGAATGATAGAATTTTTAATTATGAATGGAATGGACTTTTTTAAAGCAATTAGAGCGCTAATTCCAATGCCTTGGCAAAATGCTCCATATCTTGATAGTGAGCTTAAAGCCTTTTATGAATACTTTTCAACTAGATTTGAAGCATGGGATGGACCAGCAGCTGTTAGTGTAAGTGATGGCAGATATATTGCAGTAGTGCTTGATAGAAATGGTCTAAGACCAGCAAAATATATAATTACAAAAGATGATAAAATACTCATAGCTAGTGAATATGGAGTACTTGATATTCCTGAAGAAGATATTAAAGAAAGAGGCAAACTTCAATCTGGTCAAATGATTGGAGTTGATACAAAATTTGGAGTAGTATTAAAAAATAAAGATATTGATGATTATTTGAAATCTAGCAATCCTTATACAAAATGGCTAAATGAAAATATGATTTATCTACAAGAATATATAGAAAATCCATATTCAATTGATGATAAAATAGATGTAAAAGAGCTAATTCCAAAACAAAGATATGCCGGAATTACAAAAGAAGTAATAGATTTAATGATAAAACCTATGATGAAAGAAGGAAAAGAGCCAACTGGCTCTATGGGAGATGATACTCCACTTGCAGCATTTAGTGATTATCCATTTAGAAGCTTTAATGATTTCTTTAGGCAAAAATTTGCACAAGTTACTAATCCTCCAATTGACCCACTTAGAGAAAAAGTTGTAATGAGTCTTAATACTGGATTTGGAGAAATTCATAATATCTTAGACGAATCACCAGAGCATGCAAAAAGACTAAAAACAACTTCGCCAATTCTTACTCAAACAAAATATGAAGTGTTAAAAAGCTTTGGAGATGAGAATTCTCCAAGATTTGAGAGTGATTACAAAAACAAAACTTACTATACTAATTTTAAAGAAAATCTAAAAGAATCTCTTGAGAGATTAACAGATGAAATTGTAAAAGATGTAAAAGAAAATGGAGTAAGAATTATTTTCTTAAATGATGAAAAGCTAGATAAAGAGCATAAACTTCTTCCAATGGCAATGGTTATTGGAAGACTTCATAAAAAACTTCTTGATAATAAAGTAAGACACTTAACTAGTATAGTAGCTGTTACAGGGGAAGTTATAAATCCTCATGACGCGGCTGTAATGATTGCTTATGGAGCAACTGCTATTTATCCATATCTTTTATTCAAAACAGCGTGTGAAATTTGCGATGAAGAAGGTATAAGCAGAGATGAAGCACTATTTAATGTGCACTCAGCTTTAAATAAAGGTATCTTAAAAATTATGTCAAAAATGGGTATCTCTACAATTGCAAGCTATAGAAATTCAGCATTATTTGATATTTTAGGCCTAAGCAGAGAAATCCAAAGTGAATGTTTTATTGGAAGCAAAGCATTAATTCCAGGACTAACTTATAAAGATATTGAAGAGAGAATTAATAAAAAACATCAAGTAGCTTTTGCAGAAGAAAAAATTCCAGCTGGGGGAGTTTATAAGTTTAGAAGAAACGAAGAATATCACGAAGTAACTCCACCTGTTGTAAAAGCATTTACAAAAATGGTAGAAGATGGAAGCAAAGAAGCATACGAAGCATTTAAAAAACTTATAGAAAATAGACGCCCTACTTATATTAGAGATTTACTTGATATTAAATCTGATAGAGCTCCTATCCCTATTGAAAAAGTAGAGCCAAAAGAAAATATAATAAAAAGATTTATCGGTGCTGCTATGAGTATAGGAGCACTAAGTAAAGAAGCTCATGAGGCAATAGCTGAGGCTATGAATAGACTTGGAGCTAAAAGTAATTCTGGTGAAGGTGGAGAAGATAGAGTTAGAAACAAAACTATTAAACAAAGTAAAATCCGCCAAGTTGCATCTGGTAGATTTGG
>Ga0256831_1000326_pt1 | contig 25190 bp, 26 predicted proteins | sample 132544metaG_FD_189087 | JGI IMG/M metagenome (GOLD analysis project Ga0256831, IMG submission 189087) | Hydrothermal vent microbial communities from Lau Basin, Pacific Ocean - 132-544 | ecosystem: Environmental > Aquatic > Marine > Hydrothermal vents | place: Pacific Ocean: Lau Basin | collected... | reverse complement strand
TACAATAACGATATGCACAGGGTTGAGCTTGCGATAGAGATAAGCCAAAAAAAATCCCCTGAATACTATGATTCTATCAAGAGAGGGGAGAGGATTAAGGTTTCGATGGGGGTAAAGGTTCCGGCAGAAATGTGTTCGTATTGCGGAGCAATAACAAAAAACTCTCTGGCAAACAGATGCGAACACCTAAAGTTTATGATGCATGATATTATGCCTAATGGACAGAAGGTATATGCAATAAACATGCCGCCTATGAACTTTTTTGATATATCGATTGTAAGAAAACCAGCTGACCTTCAAGGGCACGCTTTGTTCCAAAAGGTAGCAAGCTCAGAAAACGGAGGTAGCGAAGTAAACGACGACGTTGTTATGCAAAAGGTAGCAGAGCTTGTTAAATATATCGATGCAATAGACGCGCTTCCTAACGGCATAAGTAACGAAGAGCTTGATAAGTTAAAGACCGAGATACCGAGAGACAAGCTGGTAAGAATAATTGCAGCAAAGAGAATCATTCTTAAGCCATCAGAAGCACTGGTTCTTGGTTCAGGGATGCCAGCAGACAGGCTTGAAGAGGCATCATCCGTTTGCGATACGCCTGGGTTTGTTGAGCTAATGTTAAAAAGGCTTGCAATGGATGGTGGATGCGGAGAACTGCAAAAGTACGCATCGTCAATCGACTACACAAATAGCACAATAGAAAAGCTTGCAGTAAGAAGTATGCTCGCAAAAGAGGCCGCAAACTATGTGTCTAACGAGGACGTATTTGGCAACAAAAGAACAGACAGACCTTCAGTAAGAAAGAAGACAGACCTTAGCACAACGAAGTATCCAGAATATAGAATTGTGTTCAATGATGGGAAGGCTGTCGAGGTTAGGCATTCACCGCTATCAAAAAACGGGATACCTAGATACTATATAGACTTAGTTGACGCTGGTCTAGCATCTCATATAGTTGGGCTGACCGTTGCAGGAGACGAAAGACTTTTATATAGAGGAAATGTATGAACCTGCCATATGAAACAGTGATAATTACAGATGTCACAAGCTCGCACATAGCGTTTGATTTTGCGAGCGGCTCTTCAGCTATTGTTCCAAGATTTTATGGAGAACCGCCTAAACCTGGCGATGTCATGCTTGTAGACGTCAGCAATGGTACTCCAATTTTTCACCCAATGCCACCACTAGCAACGATAGAAAGTGCAAGATTCTTCATGAATTTTGGCAAAATATCATCGGCTTCGTACGCGCAAGAAAATTCACAGATAGATGGAAAACCATCAGAAAGCATGGCGCTTATGACTCCACTTGGTTTTGCCGACCTTCCAGTGGGGTCAGAAACAATTATGGCTCCAAACGGGAACGTTGTGTATGCGTCCGACGGCTCTGTTGGGATGGCTGTAAGCAATCTTGGTAGGTTGTCATTCTTTGATGGTGGAAAATGTGAGTTAATAGCAAAAAACTTCGTTTCACTTACTGGGAACAAAGCAATTGCGTCAAACTTTGAACACGGATACCATTTCGAAATTGAGCTTATGCCGACGCACAGCAAAAGCGTGGGGAAACTTGAAGAGTTAAAGCAGGCTGTTGCTGAGCTTATGATTGAAGGCGCGTCGTCAAAAGACGGAAAAAATAAGACTCCTTTGCAATATGATGAAGCGCTAAGAGAAGTCGCGAAAGGCTCAGACGCTGCTGCCCTAATAGAGGTTTTTGGGCTTGGTGTAGCAGACGTTTTGCTATCTTTTAAAATATCAAAGATAAGATTCATAGGAAACATGAAAGTGTTTCAAGAAGTCATGTCTGCTGGTGGAGGAGATGTTCTTATATCTATTGTTGGGTATGTTTCAGAAGGAGTGATTGACAATATCAGAGAAATTGAGATTTATCTAACGCCCGGAAGTTTTTCTTATATGGAGGGGTCGGCACCAGTACCGCCATGCTCTGGCGCAAATCCAAATCTGTACTCACCAAACGGAACATGGGCGGGTGAAGAATATACTATTTCCTATGGCAAAATCATTGAATCTAATGGAAGGATAGTTACATTCACAAAAGACTCAATAGAATACGCAATGCAACATGGAGTTGTTGCTAAAAAAAATTGGGTTGCAGCGGAGCAAAATCAGCTTTCCGCAACAGAAAGCGTTTTAGACGTAGCGTCACTTGGAATCCATAGTTTGAACTTTTCAGGCGGGGCTTCTGATATATGTGGAGTTCCGGTTGCTCTACCAGGGTCAGTTACCTGGGACGGTCAATTCAAATTTTTTGCAACAGGTGACATCACAATGATTACATCAGGGACAATGGCTATCGCTGGTCAAGATTCGTATGTATACGGAGGGTCAAAAGGGTTGCATGTTTCTTCGTCAGGAACAGAAACTGTATCAGTGTGATTTTTCTTCTTTTTTTGTATAATTCGTATATGCAAACAAAAAATAGGAGTAAATCATGGCCACAAACGAAGAACTTGTACAGCAGGACCTACAAAAATGTAATATCACTATGTGGGAGCCTGATGACCTGTCAGAGGTCCAGCTCAGCGCCTGTAGGCTTGGCTGCCTAAGTGAAGAGCTGACGGCACTGCAGCTTAGACTTACAGATGCAGCAAACGCACTTGACGAGATTGAGAATATTGCTACTGCTGATGACGGCTATCCCGATGTCAGATTCGAAATCACAACAACGGCAAACAATAAAATTGTCTGGGATATGGCCCCAACACTCAGTGGCCTGATTGCGTTCTCAATCAATCCGAACTCGAAATTCTTCAAAAGTTTCCTGGTTCCAAATGTCTCAACTCTTCTTGTCCCAACAACAGAGGACGATGGGTCTGGAGGAACTATTGATAGACCATCAGACGTTGTCCAGAGAGAAAGAGAGACGGTTCTGAAAACCAGGCCAAAGGATGCAGTAGAAACAACAATCACTGCAGTGCAGCAGCTCAAGTCAATAGTTGACAACAAAAAAGCACAACTAGAAGCAACAGCTAGCTAATAAACAAGGTTTCAATATGGACGCTATAGCAGCACTCAATAAGCTTATGCCGCCGGAACTGCACTTCAAAAGAAGTGATGCTCCGCTTACAAAACCAAAAATAAACGCAAAGCTTGCAGAGTTTGCCAGGAAGCGTCCAGCCATGTATGCAAGAAACGTCCACAGAATCAGAGAGCTTGGAGAAGAGCTTGCATACGCACAGGGCCACAATATGGGAATAGATGACCTTGAGCTGTCAAACAAGAAACATATTGATAAAATGCTTGATTCAGAAGAGAACAGACTATATTCGCTAGGAAAAGAAAAGAGAAAAGAGCATCTTATCAATCTGTTTAACAAGGTACAAGAAAAGGTACTGGAAAACGACAACAATCTTATTTCTCAGGCAAAATCAAAAGGACGAGGGAACCCAGCGACTGCTTCGAGGGTGTCTGGCAGTGTCGTATATGCTGTAGATATGAACTCAGAGCCCTATCCATTCTTAATCAAGAATAGCCTAGCAAAAGGGCTTGATGCTCATGAGCAGTATGCATCTGGTGGTCAGGCAAGATTTGCTGCTGTGCAGGCTGCAGTATCAACGTCAGAGCCTGGCGCAATGGGAAAAGTGCTCGTGGCAAACACAGAAAGCCTCAAGGTTGTCATGAAGGATTGCGGCACAAAGAACGGCGTCATGATGCCGATAGACTCACCTGCAATAATTGGAAGATATGAGGCCGGAACAAACAGGCTTATTGATGAGCAGTATGTTAGAACCCTCAAGCGTCAAGGAAAAAAACAGATTAAGGTGCGCTCTCCTATTACGTGTGAAGCCAAAGGTGGGGTTTGTGCAATGTGCCTTGGACTCAACTCGTCAGGTTCTCACTACGACATAGGTCACAACATTGGAATAGAGGCAGCTACATCGGTGTCAGAGAAAGCAACACAACTTGTTCTGTCAACAAAACACAATGTTGGCGGTAAGAAAAAAAGTGACTCACCAGAGGGGTTTAAGGCTGCAAAGATAATCTTGAACTCAACGGACAAATTTCCAGGCAAGGCAGCGGTCGCAACAATAGGAGGAACCGTCAACGAGGTCAAGAAGCTCCCGACAGGTGGGTACAAGATAGTAGTTGGCGGTGTCGAGCATATAGCATCACATCAGGTAAAACCAAAAGTTGCAGTTGGAACAAGTGTTGACAAGGGAGACATCTTAACAACGGGATTAGCATCCACAAAAGATATCTTACTAAACAGAGGCGTTCTTGAGGCAAGAAAATATATTGCCGATAAGCTTGACGAAATTCACGGTGGCTCTATAGACAAGAGACATTTTGAGGTAATATCTCGTGGATACATGGATTTAGTTAAGCCGTCAGGCCAAAGCTCAAATGTCGATTTGCGCAGCTTCGATGAATACGTTCCAACGCTAAAGGGCACCCACGAGAAGGAGATGAGCATATCTGATAGACAGATAACAAAAAAGTTTCTAGCAGAACCAGTTCTGCACTTTAGCCCAGGAAGGCAGATAACGAACAAAGTAGTAAAAGAGCTTAGGAAAGGCGGCATAAAGAAGGTCAAAGTATCTCACACCGCTCTCCCATATTCGCCGGTGTTTAAGACATATGAGCAGAGACCAATGGTAAGAGCACCGATTTGGCAACAGATAAACTACAGAGGGATAAAAAAGGGAATCCTCAAGGAACTGCACTATGGCGATGGTGTTAAGGACAGCGACATAAAATCAGACAGAGCCAGGCTTACACTTGGTATACTTTAAAAAACGGAGAAAAAAATGGATAAGTTGTTTCAGTACATAAAGACCGCTTTTTTATACATAAGAAGCAGTAAAACGCTTATGTTTAATGTTGTGCTAGGTATAGTAGGAGCTATCCAGCTTTACTCTGGATTTCTCAGAGATTTTTTTGAGTCAGACAAGGATTTTGGTTTGTTCATGGTTCTTGTCGCAACAATAGGGACAATTTTACGTGCGGTAACTAAAGAGCCGCTAAGTCAGAAGGTTTCTGAAAGAATTCAAGAAGAAAAGGATGCGTAATGATTGGAGGTGATTTATTTATGTATATTGCTGGAGCTTTAGCTGTTCTGCTTGGGGCTCTTGGCTTGTATTCTCGTGGTCAAAAATATAAAATTGAGTCGCTTGAAAAAGACATCAGCGCTGCAAAGTCCCAAATGTCTGCCCTTGAAAAACAAGCCAAAGCAGCAAAGGCAAAAGCAGACCTGCACAAGACTGTGGCAAAAGAGGTTAGCACAAAAAGCGAGGTGACAAGAAAAAGAGTACAGGAACTCCAGGAGAAAATCGATGCTATCAAAGACGGCGAAGACTTTAGTATTACTCTTTAGCGGGGCAATCGTAATTAGCGGCTGCTCGCAGAAAGAGATTCCGGCACCAATCGTTGTAAACAGATGCCCTGTAATACAGTACAGTAAAATTGACACATCAAAAAAAATCACACTCAACGGCAAGGTTAAAAACGGGAATGTTGTGTTGTCAAAAAAAGATTTCAAAAAGCTAACAGCGCAATATTTGCGAATGAAGGGTCAGGTTGAAATGCTGCAGAGCATACTGGACTCGTACAATTCATATGCAAAGACACAAACAAAGTAGGCTACTTCTTTCTACCAACTTTGGATATAATTGTAGCAAAGTAACAACTGGAGATTGATATGGAATTTGCTGATGAGCTTTTGAAGATAGCTGAAGATGTTGAGAAGCACGGTTTTTATGACACCGAGCATGATAGGCTTGTCAAGATAGCTTCCGCAAAAGGAGCACTTGTTGCCGTAAACAGGATTGCTGCCAAGGACGGCTTTGGAAGAAGGTTTGCAGAGGGGTTAGCGCAAACAGCCGCCATAGGGCTTGGTGTATCTGTTGTTGGAAAAGCATTCGACAAGATTGACAAGTCAATTGACGAGTATAAGTTCAATAGGAAATCAAAAAAAATCATCGAATTTGCAAAAGAAGAGAATCCAGCACTAAGAAAAGTGAGCAACCCAAAACTGAAGCGATGGTTGGAGAGTGCGTATGCGGTCGCTCCTACTGTTGCGAAAGACCCGATGCTAGCAACAACATATCTAAGCACTGTACATGCGGTTGGCGGGGTTGACCTTAACACTGCAAAAACACTAGCTGAAATACAGTCCAAAGGTGGGCAAGGATACAGCAAAACATATGATGCAGTGACCGGAGCTACAGGTCTCTTGCAAAAAAACCTTGTAGAGGTATAACATGACACAGCTACAAACCAAAAAAAAGAATAAGAAACCTGTCTTGCTCAAGAAAAATACTAAAGTGTTCGATTTCTCAACGTTCGACCCTGCAACAGGAGAAAAGATTGCAAACTCAAGCATCCAAAGCCTAAACGAAGAATCAAAAAAGAATGCTCTTCTTGCAAGAATGGAAGCTGCCAGCGAAGCCAGAGGAAAGAGAACGTCTCCTATAAGCACAGAAGAGTCTATAAAGGATGCGCTTACAGGAGGTTCTGCTGCTTTTCTTGTAGGAAACGCGCTAATCGGCAAGGACTCAAGCAGGGTAAAGTGGCTTACTGCTGCCAGGAAAAAGGGACTACTTGGTCTTGGTGCAGCTGCACTTGCAGCAGGGATGTCTGTTAGAAAGCAAAAATCTGAGTACAATAAGCAGCAAGGGGCAAGAGAGCTACTTGCTGGAAAGAAAACAAACAGAGCAGAGGCGTACAGAGAGTATCTTGCCTCTAAATATGGGGAAGTTTGATGTTTATATACGCAAATAATACCAACGAGCATCTTAATCTCTTCCGTGATGTCTTTGGTACATACAAGAAGATTATAGAGGCAGGGCTTGAAGCATACGGATTAAGCAAAGATGCCGTAATGCTAAAGAACACATCAGTAAAAAACCCAAACAGAGCGCCACTGATTATAATTCAGCGAGGAGAGATGCCACACACCCCAAGGTCTCTAATGTTGAATGAGAAGCAATTCTATAATCAATCGACTGGTATGTCAGAATACACAACTGAGCATATTATTGACTATCCTATAGAATTTGTCAGCTATGGGAACGAATACCTTGAGGCAGAAAGGCTCGGAAACTTGTGTATTGAGGCATTGTTGACAACAGGAATGTCTGTTGTTAGACACATGCACCCAAATTTTCTTGGTGCAGAGCTAGTTGGATGGTCAAGGACGGACCTTATTGAAGGCTCTGACTCTTCACTTGTTTCCAACACTGTCACAGGAAGAGTCACTCTTCAGATAGAGGGTGTATACAAACTTAAAACCACATAAAGGATAACAAATGGACAAAAACGTATTTGATATTTCTGGAATCGTTGGACAGATTAAAGAAGAGCTCACAGCGAAGGAAATCGAAAAAAAGGCGAGCGTTCTAGGAGGAATGACTGAGAAAGTAGCAGGAAAAAGCCTGGAAAAAACAGCGTCAGAAGCAAACAGTACAGCAGTTGAGCTTGAGGCAGAAACAGGAAGAAAACTGGAGCTTTCGTCTGAGCTTGAGAAGATTGCATCTGATATGGAACATGCAGAGAGTGTTGATGAAATTATTAAGATTGCCGAAGAATATGGCAACTCTGACATTGGAAACCTCGCCGTGCTAGCAAGAAGCATTGCAGATGTTGTTGTTGAGGACATTTCAGAGCGCCTCTCTGACAAACAGTAAAAACAGGAGTTTATAATGGCCTCTACAGTACTAACAGGGACTGATTTTGTCTCAAACTCAAATGGGATTATTGTGGCCAACGATGGCGCACTAATTCTTGACTCAGTGTATTCGAATGACTTTAATATTGGAATTGTATCAAGGGATGCATTTGACTTCTCATCTGGGAACATTGCTGCAAGATTTGTTTTTTCTGTATCTCCAGAAGTAGGGAAAATTAGAGCCGGTAAATATGGAAAAGGCGGGAGCGGAAAATTCGTAGCTGTTATTGATGATGGAGATGGCGCGTCTTGGAAAAACTCCGATGGTACATCAAGCTGCCAGGGTTCACCAAACTGTGAAACGATGTCTCCATATGAATGTGTTTCGTTTTACGACGCAGATGTATCTTCATCTATGAGCGTTGTTAAGACAGGAGCAACTGTATGCGCATCGGGCGGTGATGACACTGGGGCAAGTGACATATCCCAGCAAACAAATGTCGTATCTGTTGCATGTGGAAATGGTTTCAGCGTTGCTGTTTTATCCGATGGAAATGTTGTGCTGTTTGGAGACGATAATGGAGGAGCGCTTGCTGTCCCAGAAAGCCTGCAAACATTCACAGATGATGATAAGCCGATTTATGTAAAAGCTACAGAAAGCGCATACGCCGTCCTAAGAAGAAACGGAACAGTTGACTTTGTTGGTTTTCAAGGAGATGCTCCACAGCTAAACAATGTCGTCTCAATCGACAGTGGCTCAAACTTTATTGTGGCAACAACACTATCTGGAAGATTGGTGAAGGTTGCTGTTGACACATCTGACGTAACAGAGATTCTTGATGCAGATGTAGAAAAAGCCAGCTGTGCAAACGGTACGATAGCATGGATTACCTCAGATGCAGAAGTTGGTGTATCTACAGGGGCAAACACTGAGTTTCCTGTTGCATTGCAGAGAACGGCAATAGATGTTATTGCAGGCGATGGATTTGCCGTAGTTGTTCACCCAGACAGAACGTTCACAATTGTGGGGCAAGCGCCATCGTATATGGACCAGTTTCTTGGAAGCCATATCGGACCAGAGTCGTCTGTTCTTGAGCATTCTCCGGTGTATAAGTACTATCCTATGCTAAAATTCGTCAATGGAACAGCTATTGCATTTGGAGTGCAGAACGACACACTGGATGCATCATATGAACTGTACCAAACTGGCTCTGGTGAAAGTAGACCTGTTATTGTAGGAAAAACAGGGTCACTAAGTGTATTTGAGGCTATTGCCTCTGCAATCAAAGGAGCAATTGTTGCACGCGCCGACAATGGTTCAGATTACGCTTTCGACCTTCAGGCAATCGACATTGCGTCTGGAGCTGCATCCGGGCACATTCCTGTTGGTGGAGACTTTCTGTCGTTTGGAGAAACAGATAAGCTAGAAATTCTTGTTGGGTTTTCATCATTCGGAAAGGCAATCAGACTGCGCATTAACAGAGAAGGCTCATACACAGAACTTCCTATGAAACATCTGTCTGTTCAGGAAGATGGATTTACATCTGGAAGGGTTGCAATTTATGTAAAATCAGCAAGCAATTTCCGGCTGGAATATGCTGAAGTTACTGATGAGGGTGATTTTGCGCTACTTCCTGCGGATGTTGTATATAGAGACATTGATACAGCAATTCTACAGTCTAAAGCGGCAGAAATGGTTACAGAAATCGGAGAGGCGGTCGAGTCTGTATCAGACCTGTCTAAGCTCATTGCTGATAAAGTAATTGAGCTTAACGAAGATTATAAAACAAAGATGACCGACGTGCTCAACAGGTTGTCTGCGCTTGAGGAGCAATAATGAGCTCAAGTCAAGGATGGATTCTTGACGCACTAAATGGTGTCTACACTGCGGACACCATTGGTGATTATGTCAATGAGCTTGCTGATAGATTTGACAGATTTATGAGCAGGCTTACTGATGATGAAAGAAATTACTTGCTGGAGGCTGCTAGTGCTATGAAAGACAAACTTATTACATCAAAAATCGAAGGCGTCATATCCCTGCAAAACCCAGACGATATATCCTCTGGTGATGAATTTTTGCTTGAAGGGGACAAGCTAAAAATCATATCAGACAATTTTGAAGACCCTACAAGTCAGCACAATTTAGGCTCCATAGAGACACTAATGAGCTCTGACTTTTACAAAAAAAGAGACATTGTAAGCGCTCCAGTAAACAAAAACAGCTTCGGAGAGTCTAATACTGTCAGCGTGACAGACCTTAGCATAATGCAGGACGCTGTTTCAAAAAACGCAACAGCTATTGTGTCAACAAAAGCAAGCGTCAATAGTGTTGAGGCATCGAACCCGAATTCTATTGTGAATGTTGGATTTTTTAAGAACAGATATATACTTTCTAGGTTTATAGCAAGCACCGACTCAATTTCTTTGTCTATCCCGGTGGCATATCAAGTAGCAAACCTAAAAAGCTGCTCAATTGGATATGTTGAGCAAGACATCACTGATGGTGAACTAAAAGGTTCTGGCTCAAAACTTACAGATTTCGTTGTCGATACACCGGCGTCGCAGGGGTCGAACTATGTTGACAATATTCACGTAGTTTTGAATTATGAAAACACATACACAATCAATATCGACGGAACAGACTATTCATATACAGCTCAAGAGATTGACACAGCAGAAGATATAGCATCTGGGCTTGAGTCAGAGCTATCAAACAATGCAGAGCTAACAGTATCGACAGATATTGGATACTGGTCAAAGGTGTTCAAGAATGACAATGGGGACAAAGTATTTGGATGGTATGCTCTTGTTGAAGACGACTCAAGAACATTCGCTGTCAAATTTGTAGTGCCGTCAGACACACACGACCTTACAATCGAGGTTGACCCGAACAACCCAGATGGCATTATCATAACATATGAGCATGACGGCTTCGACCCTGTTTATCCGACCGTGGGTGACATTGTAGACCTAGTCAACAATTTCGGAGAAAGCGAAATCCGCGTTGTTATTATGCCTGGGCATACGTCCGATGAAGAATATAACACAGCAGACAATTTTAGCCTTGATATTGGTGCATCAAAGATTATAATCGAGGCATCCAAGCAATTGTCAGTAGGTGTTGATACAACATCTGAACCTTATAAGTTCACATACACGCACGTATCAGACTATCAGGCTCCTGCAACTTTTTCTGGTCATTTTGAGGTCGTAAAATTCAATCCAGCAGACACATACTATGTTGTTATTGATGGGACACAAATCACAATAGACCCTTCGCAGCCAGAGTACTCTTCTGTAACTGATGAGGCATCTCTCGCAAGCGCATTTGTGGCGTCCATAAACTCTGCGTCACTCGGAGTAACTGCGTCTTCGACTGCAACAGTAGTTGCAATAACAGCAGATTCAGGCGGCGTATCTCATACTATCACAACAAGCGGAGAGAATAACTATCAAGTTCCGATTGAAAGGTCAACGATACTCAGGTATGACCTTAGAAATATGCCTAGACTAGGAGAGCCTATTGAGGTGCCTTTAAGAAAAGGTGGCGAACAAATAACGAGCAAGCTTGAGCCTCTATCAAACTCTGATATTAACAATATTGTGAACAGCGGATTTGTATTTAACAGGTTGGCACTAATGCTCCCTAGCGCTCCAGCTGTATTTGATAAAGACAACAATTTTGTCCCAGCAATAAAAGATGTGGCTGGCTCAGCAAACCAATATGCAAACTCTATGCACGAGAGTATTGCCGCCGGAGACACGAGAGTAAAACCTGTCATAAGGAGCTTCGCACGAATAAGTAGCAGGCTAAATACAACCGGCGAAGCATTATCAAACAGATGGTTCTTTGTTGAGGCTGGTTCCAATAGTCTTGCCCCATCTACATCAATTGGAATCGGACTAGAAACCATATCGCCAGAGGATTATGAAAGACTTGTCCTGCAGGATGCAAACAAATCTTTTAGCTCTGCCAGGGAAAATAGGCTGGGAATCCAAGAGGGTACATTCGAGTCTCTTACAAGCCTAGTTACAGAAGATGTCCCTAGTTACAATGCAGGCGGTTTTTATGCAGAAATACCTGTATCTAAAGCAATCATATCTACTGGCCAGCTGGACATCATTAAGGAAGAACTGTCTGACATGCAAATCGACGGCTTTGTCAAGTTTGCACTTATCCCAAAAATTGTTTACTCTGATGCTCCAGATAAAACCAAAGAGGATGTGATAGAGACAACCAGGCCAGACGAGCTCTATAGGGCGCTGATGGAGCTTTCACTTCAGATGAATGATGCGCTTAGAGAAGAGAGGTTTATCTCTCTTGCCGGAGCATATATTATAGACTCGTCAGAGCTCCCAGACTACTTCGGAGATGAGGACTATAGAGGCCTAGTGTTTGGAGTATATGAAGACGAAGTTCCTCCAGAGAACAACTATGGGCTAGGAGGGATACCGATTGACCAAACAGTCACAATGTCTAGTTTGTATTTTAGAAACATGAGAAACTTGTCAATGCCGATAGCGAACAAGTCGGCATCCTCTGCAATTAGCGTAGGCCCAGAAGACGCATATATGCTGTCGTGTCCATCTGGTATTGTCAGTATCGATGTTCTTCCGAGCGGAGAATCGATATATGACATCAGGTGCTCAAATGGAAGGATAGAAAAACCTAGAGATACAAGGTTGGATGACTTCATATACAGAGAGCTTGCTCGCACAGGGTTTTTCACCTCAAAAATAGACGTAGCACTAAACCACTCGGTATATGGGTATTCGTCAGCTTTTTCTGATTCCGTGTGGTCAGTTTTGATGAATGGGGTCGAAATCAGAGACGACGAGACTGTTGTCGGGATAAATAGCGCAAGAACAATCATACAGAACTACTATAATACATTTGAGGGTGGCATATCCATTGACGAGCTGGCAGTACTTATGTCTCCATCGAAAAGAGTGTTCGGAGGTACAGTAATTGCAAAAACAAATACGACGGGTTCTGACGAGACTAACGTTATAACTGATGTCAAAAATGTAAGTCAATACGGAGCAATAACAACCCTGTTCCTAAAGGTTCTGCTTTTCTTTAGAGAGAAGAAGGATACTATTGCATATACTGATTGGGAAGGGAAGTTTAACGGAATCGTTGGCAGGATTTTTCAAGACGATGAACTTGCAACAGACATTCTGTCGTTCGGACTATTCAATGTATTTGTGTGTGAAGTCGGCGCCCATAGTGCGTTTAGCTATAGCACAGACATATACAATACCGCTAAGTCGTACATGGATGGGTTAGACATGTCCGTTATTGCATCAGCCGCATCAAAAAACGTTGACTATACAGCAGAATGGAAGATGGACGCAACCTCTGGAAGATGTGGCGTTGTCTTGACGAAAACAGTATAGGAGCTCGAAGATGAGATTTAGAAAGCTTGAGGGATACGTGAGTGATGCAGAGCTTGAGGACCTGTCAAAAACGAAAGAGATGTTTATTGACGGGTCGTCAGCGTCTAGGCCAGCACTGCAAGATACCGATGCAGCTGTGTCCGGCGATGTTGTCGGTGTTTGCGGATACACACTTGCAATAGGCCACACTTTAAGAGAATACGCAATCCTCGCTGATACAAGGATTGTGTCTGCAGATGAGGACTAATACACAAATAATTGGGGGCAAAAGATGGATTTTCATAGAATGAGTTGCACGAAACTTAGGAATTTTCTCGAATCAAAAAGGGTTGAGTGGATTAGTGAGAATTTAACACTATCTGATATAATTGTCATAGAAAAGCGTCTGCATGAATGCAGCCCGGAGTCTTATGCCAAAACACAGAAACTGATAAGGTTTTTGAAGCACAACATTGCAAGAAGGAAGTAGCTATGGACTGGCTTTCTACAATAGAAAGAGAGCACGAGAGTATATCTGTCCATAGTGAAATTTTTGTATTTGAAGAGACTACTGAGGCTGTAGTCTATGCAGAAAAGCTTACTGAGCTTGAAAACGACAAGTCGGTATTTGATATACAGACAAAAGAGAACTGGGACCAAGCCGGAATATTAACAATACTTGTAACATATAAAAGAAGGAATAGAGGAAAATGAACAGCAATCTTATAAGTGCTGCCCATTCAGGAATTTTAGAAACAACAATGTACTTGAATAGGCTGTCTAGAACACTTGGAATCACTGGTGTTCCTGCTGCACACTACAAGGTTGCAATCGACGGCCTAGACAAATATATCAGGGGTGCTTTCAATGATGATTTTGGCAGAGAAATGTTCTTAACTGCAGTTGGAACCAATGATATAAACGTCACAAAGGTAGAGAGATACCCAAGAGAGCAATATGCTCTATTTACAATAGAGATACAGAAGCCATACGAGAAAGTCACAAAAACAATAAGATACCCACATGGAGGATACTAATGGCAAACATTGTTATAAACGCAGCCCTTTCAAAAGTTTATGCAGACAAGGCGGCTGGAGTAGCATCTGCACTAAGAGGAAAGAATATTATTGGGATAATGGACGTTAGGCCCGTAAAATATACAGACAAGACAAGGCATATCGCCGGATTCAAGTACGACAAAAATAAACGAATGTTCTTTTTGACATCTCCCAAAAAAGCCGACGACGTAAATATTGGGATATTTGTATCGACATACGATGTAGAGGTTGTAGAGGGGCGCGTTCTAGCAAAGGAGGAGCTTACGGAGGTATATGAACTGCCATCCGTAGCATTCAAATATGAGATAGGCGGCTACAAGGATGAAATAGAAAAGGCCGGTAAGTCACTTGCTGAAATACACCCTAAGAAAGTAGATTTAAAGATACTTGTCATCACCGCTCCATCAAGGGCTGTTGTGAGAAACGAAAAAGGTTTCACTTTTGTGTGCGACTTCAAGAGCGGAAGATGGTATACAATGAGACCTGGAACAACAAAAATGGAGGCCTACTCCCTTAGAGATGACGAGCTTCTAAACAAAGCCGTATTTAAAAAAGAGCTGCCGTTCCCCGCACTAGATAGAAAGCTTTATGATGACAGCTCTGTGTTTGAGTATGATAAATTTAACATAGAGAAGCATGTACTAAGTAATGTATAGGAGATAGCATGAGAGAGTTTGATTTCGAAAAATATAAGGCAATCATAGACTACATAACAAATGCGACTGGTTCGGTCACAACATCTATAGACTCTCTAATAAAGGGCACACTTGAGCTGCGCAAGAATGCAGTAACCTCGATTGTAAGGTTCTCTACGTCTGTGAAAGAGGTTGTTATGGGCGTGATTGTCTACACTATAGCAGATAACAAGCTATCGACCGCATCAAGCGTAACAATCGACATAAACGGTTACAGCGCAGAGTTTGAATTTGGCGAATCTTGGCAGCCATCTCAAAGCTCTCTCATGCCGAAAACCATAACAATTGACGTCGTAAACAAGCTGGGAGACTCTTTTGTTCTCAAGACAACCGGAACACCAAAGGTGGTCAGAATATATGCAGATGGCGTATCGTCTTTTGCGGGAGACAATGTTCCAACTGTAAAGTTTTTTAACGAAAACTATCTAACAAAAAAAGACTCTGAGATACCATCGCCACTTACAGTATCATCTGTTTCTCCTGGAAATGACACAGATGTTGTATCAATTGGTGCAGCAAAAACCATGTCTGGAGCAAAAAGAGGAGCGAAAGAAATAAATATAGATGCTAAAAATATTTCGTCGAATTTCTTTGCTGGCGCAGATGGAGAAGTGAGATTCGTGTCGTCAGTGCAATCAGTATCAATTGATGATACAAACACAATATATGATGCGCCGTCAGAAAAATCACTAGTTACACAATCGAACATAGGCAAAGTAGTCATAAAGAAGGACCTGTCTAATGCAAATGAAGTGAACATATCTGGTGGCGAGACAGACGCTTCTTCTGTTGTAACAAAAGATGAGGCCATGTCGAAAATAGTTGCAGCTGGGGCAGTCACTGAGGATGTGATTACTCTTAATAATTTAGTGCAGCCGCAATATGTTCCGTCTAGACTTCATTACAACACATACAGAGACACAGAGTCTGAAAAATACATATCAGCATACTCTAGAGTCGCAGAGATTTTAGACGGAGACATTGATATAGACAAAAATGATGTAGCAGAAAGAGCAGGAGCATTTTATGCCGTATTTATGTCGGGGTACTCGCCAACATCTCAAGAAATTTCCTCATCGCTTGGTTCTTCACTTACAACAATAAAACTTGTGTATGAATTTGTAGCATCTGCTCTGTTTTTCAAAAACAACAACTTATTTATGTCAAATTACGAGTATAATCAGTTGTCAAATATTTCATCATTACTACTAAAGGAAAACTCTTCTCCAGAATTCTATAGGAGGCCAGAGATGCTATCTAATGGCAACACAGTATTGCAAATAGCAGATGTTGAGCAAAAGATTTCCGCTCTTAAAAACACAGGCACTGGACACAAAAACAGGGGGTGGTGACATGGCTGATGCTGGACCTGGAACAGGAGGAGGAACCGGTGGTGCTGGAGGAGCCGGAGATGGCACTGGCGGAGCAGGAGGAGAGGGAGGAGGCTTCAGCGACCTTTTACCAGAGGGTGAGGGGATATATTCATCAACAATAAGCTTTGCAACGGACGGAATGCTAACATGGTCAACAGTTTCCATAGAAAGGTCTCCATCTTCAGGAGGAGCCAATATTAACGGATATGTTATGGTGTCTCGCTCAGAAAGCGTAAGTCAGTCTGGAGTATCAATAACAGAGGTTTTTGTTCCTAAGTTTCTCTTTGGTGTAAAAACACCACTCATCGTTGTGCCAGATGGAGGAGACGGCCCAAGTACAGGTATATATGCTGCCGCTAAAAGGCTTTCTATTACTGATATGAAACATATAGCCGAAAACGCCTTTAACCCGTACGCCGTATTCAACATAATAGTCGAAGCTGCTGGGATTGAAAGCGATTTGGGAGGTGCATCAGTTACAGATGGTGGGATAGATTACCTGCAGGACTTTGCAGATGTATTCAGTACGCCTGTGTATGCAATAATGTCTCTTATTGGTTATGGAAGGCTAACGCTGCAAACAATCCTAGCTACGCTATACAAGGGTGCTGGCCTCATGCTAATACAGACTGGGCCAAACGAATGGAAGCTTATGTCTGCGCTCAACGCGCTGTCTGGTACTGGTGTCTCTATATCAACATCATCTGTTGTGTCGTTTTCATCAACTTTTGACTACACAAAAATACCAAAAACACAGTCTATATATATTTCATCGGAAAACAACGAGGTAACAGACCAGACGCTGGTATCAGACTTCAATGCATCAACTCTTGCAGATGCCATTGCTGCGTCTGGTGGGAATGAGAAGAATATGATTTACTCTCAAAATACAAGAGGTTCAGAACTGTCAGCTGCAATGGGCTCCGATATGGACTACAAGATAGAGCCAGTGCCGCTAATATACTACGCGAAATTGCAAGGAGGCGTTGACGAGTTTACATGCGGACAAACAAAGACAACATATGGCTTAAAGTCTGCTTTTATCAGAAGAAAAGAGGAAGAGCTTCTTGGTGAAGGAAATTATGTTGTTGTTGAAGATAAAAAACAGCTTTTGTATCACGCAAAAAGGTGCATATATATGGCACTTCACAAGCTTGCTGACTTTAGAATAATAATAAATTCATCAAGAAAAGAGATTGTTGTTGATGTTAACGGAATAACGCCCATATTTACCCCCATAGAAATAAATGGCGAAGGGTTTGCTCTTCAAAAGGCTATTATAACAAGCGGAGGGGTTTCAAGTGCTGTAGAAACGGCAAGTGTGTCAGACGAGGGAATAGTCGTAGGCTCGACAATAGTTAAACATGCTGGACTTACAACAGCTTCAATAACTTATGTTAGTGTAGCAAATACATACGGAGGCGCAATGTAATGGATACAGTTAACATTACAATAGGAAATACTGTAGAGATTTCTGTTGAGGTTGAGGAACTATCCGATAGCCCAACAGAGGCCAAGATAGAGATATACAAAACATACTCATACGCTACTGGGCTTACAGACAATGTGCTGACAGTTCAGCCATCATCTATATCAAACGGCGTGATTTCATTTTTGTTTGACACAGACACACTTATGTCGTCGCCAGGAACGTTGTATGGAAGGTTTTTTGTGTTGGATAGCGGAAGAAAAATCAACGCGTACTTCAAGTTGAAGTTTAAATACTAGCGCAGACCACAAACCGATGACTTATGCTCGGTTTTCCTGTATAATTACAAAGTACCTATAGGTATTGCGTGCAACAGCGCGCAAAATTAAGAACTAAAGGATTAGCAATGGGTTTGAGAAAGATTAGAATCCCAAGCGTAGATGGGCTGACAGCTCAGCTGAACCAGAGAGTGCCTTTCAGTGCAGTACAGGCTACAAAGACTGACGTTGAAAATACAAACAACGAGTCAACTGTTCCGTCAACAAAGGCTCTCAACGAATTTGTATCTGAAATCAATGCATCAATTTCAGAGCTGCAAACAGGTGTTGACGGAATCATCGACGACACACTCGATGCCGCAAACGACAAGACGTGGTCCATCGACAAAATTCGGTCATTTGTTGCATCTGTTGACGACACCGTTGTATTCGGAAACATTAGTGAGCGTGACCAGTTCCCGAATCCATACAATACACTCATCGCATATGTCCTCGACACAACAGGAGACTCAAGCCTTGGCACCAAAGAGGGTCAACCAGCCGCCTATATCTATGTAGACGGCAATGGCTGGGAGCTCCTTACGCCTATCACCCAGGATATTGACCTTACGCCATACGTCAAAAAGTCTGACATCGTCGATAATCTCACTGACGGTGGAACGCAGGTTCCTCTTTCTGCCGAGCAAGGTAAAGTTCTCAAGGGTCTTGTTGACCAAGCTCTGAACTCTACAGATGCCGTCATGAAGGTTGATTCAGGTCTGCAAATCACCGGCGATGCATTCTCTACAACCTATACTCCTCTTGGCGACATTGTTGGCATGGAGGCAGAAGTGGAAGTTTCTCCTGGAGTATACGATGTTGTTGACATTGCCCCATCGACAGACGCAAATGCAACAGCAAAAGACTTCGTAATCCTGACCGACAACTCTGGAGAATATGACGGCAAGACTTGCCGGGTCTCATATCTGAAAGACGTGTCAGAATAATTCACGCCAATACAGCAGGGATGCGTTCTCTGCTGTAATCCTCACAAACAACAACCAATCCTCTTCAATTCTTCTCCTTTATATTTTTTTTGTGTATAATATCATCGTGGGCGAAAACCAAAAAACCAACTTAAAGGAATAGTCATGACTAAGTTCGAACAAATCGCTGCTTTTGCAGCTGCTGCACAAGCCAGCAACGACCCCGACACAATTGTAAAGGTCGCCGCTGAATCTGATGTAACAAGAAACGACCTCATCGTACATCACAACCTCACAGAGGGCAACATCTTCACCGGAGAAGGAATCGTGAAAGTTGCAGAAGATGAGGCACCGAGCGCACTTCTCTCAGCCGTCGATGTATATGAGAAGCTTGCAACAGACCAGATTGATGAATCTCAAGCTATGGAGATGCTCAAAGAGGCTGGCCTCACAGCTGACGACTTCAATATCGTAGCAGACCTTCTTGATAAGCAGGCTGCAGAGGCTGGACTTGTTCCAGATGACGCAGGAGATAAGACAGCATCTGATGCAGGCCCCGAAGCAGAAGAAGCTGCTTGGGAAAAAATTGCGGAAGCGTATGAATTCCTTGACCAAGCAGGCCTTGACCCGGTAGCATCGCTTGAGTTTGCAGAGCAGCTCGCTGCAGCAGAATCAGACACTGAGCAAGAAAAAGTCGCTTCTGAGTGGGATGGTATCGACGAAGAGTCTATTGACAAGATTGCGCAAGTTGTAGATTATCTTTCCGACATTGAGGGTGCACCGCTTTCTGAGCTGATGTCAACTTTCCAGAAAGAGGCTGCATCTCTGAAGGAACTCGGTAGTCTTGCAATGGCAAAATCAAAGAAAGCCGGTAGAGCATATCTTGACGCACTTCTTGGCAAGGGTGCAAAAGAAGCAAAAGGCGAAGTCAAGAGACTCAAGAAAATCGTCAAAGAAAAGAACCCGGCCCTCGCTCTTCCTGGAGTAGAAGGCTCTCTCAAACAAGCTAAGTCAAAACTCAGAAAGATTAGAGCAAAACAAGCTCTAGCTGCAGGTGTCCCTGCAGCCGCAGTAGGAACAGCTGGCGTAGCTGCCGCAAACCAGTAACCGTCGGCCAATGACCTACCGCTGTTCGCAGCGGTAGACTGATTGGCTTTGCCTGTCTAAAAAAAGAACAACATAGGATTTCAGCATGGACTTCCAAGAAATTGCAAAAAAAATAGCATCGTCAGAAGACCCTTATATAGAATTTAGCAAGCAAGCCGAGGACCTTGACGATATCAAAAAAACCACACTTGCAAGAGAGGTAAATAGAATACTATTTTTGCAAAGACTTGAGAATAAGGATGGTGATGGCGACATAAGATTTGATGTCGTTGAACCGCCAATCAAGGGCACTCATCAAACAACCAATGTATCAAATGATGTTGTTGATGATGTTGAGAAGACTGCATCAGACAACCAAACCAAAACACACCTTGTTGATGATTCGATGTTTGTCCTGCAAAGGGAAGTAAATAGAGACAGGTACATATCTGTAAACAACGGTGCTCTTGAAAAAGTCGCAGAAGAAAACATGGTTGATAACTACAACGAAAAAAAGGACGACTACGAACGAAGGCTTTCAATTGAAAAGACAAGAGCGATTGGGGAGTTAAATGACATCATGGCATCAGAAATAGAAAAAATAGCCAACGAGATATATGACGCATCTGAAGTAAGAGATGTTATCGCAATGTTCATTGAGGATGGGCTGCCAGAATCTATCGTGTCTGATTTTATTGCCGCAGCAAAACCAACCGCAATGGAAATCGAAAAGGTGGCAACAGTAAAAGTTGGAGACGAGAAAGAGCGTGTTGTGCGCGATGCAATTTCAAAAATAAAAGATGCAATAGACGCAAAAGAGTTTATAGAGAATTCAAGAGACATTTCAGCTGTAAGGGAAGTGCTGAAAAAGATATATTAAGAGTATGGAGGATATGATGCCAAACACTAATGCCTTCACAAAACATGCTGGTATTATAAAATTCAGGCCGAAGGCAGTGAACCTTGTTGCACGGGCAACAGGAGCTGCTGCAAGAAACCTTGCAATTAAACCAACACTAGCCGTTGGTAAAACGATACTAAAACATCCAAAGAGAACATTAAAGGGTCTTGGCGGCCTAGCTGCCGTATACACTATTGGTGGAAATATGTTGGACAAGGCAGATAAGTACGAAAATATCATTACCGGGAGATGATTTGTGAATGTACAGCTTATTGAAAGACGCTTTACGGAGGAAATGCGCGCAGCAATCCTAGAGGACGTATCAGGCTTCGTTAAAAGCAGATTTACTCTGGATGAGTATACAGTAAACAGGCATCTAATAGACGCTTTTTTTGTACAACCAATCTATTATGCCACGCTTCTCAACTACTACACGATGTATGAACAGAGATTCACAATATCTCTTCCGCAAATATACAACGATGATGCAATCACTAAGACAAAAAAGGAGGCGTATTTTCGCTCTCTCGCAGAAACAATAGGCATAAATACAGACAATATGACAATTGATGAAATTGTTGCATCCGTTGAAAATAGAATCACTGTCTCTGACACAACAATGCACTCCGACATGATGAACATTGTAAATTCATATCAACACGGATTCGATGGAGCGACAGGTGCATTTTGGACAATGTTCAGGAATTCTCCAAGAATAGTAGAATTTACAACAACAAAATTCGGAGCGGCATTTATATATGAGAACATGTCATCACCTGTTAAAATAGTTCCTATAGAGACGCAACCTATAACAGCTGAGGATATGAGTGAGCTACCGACGATAAATAATAGTGGAAGGGTTACAAACTTTATTGATATCTATGTAAAGCCAACCACGGACATTGCCAGATATTCAATTGGTTCGCAGAATGACGAGATAGACGTACTCAGGCTCCCGCCAAAGAAATGGAAAAAAATAACAATATCAAACTATAATACGGGCGAACTCTGGTGTAGTGATTTCACCAACGGGTATGTCGGATTCCATGAGAGGGAAATAGAGTTCAAATATGACGGAACTGGTTTGGTTAGATTCGAGTGCGAATACTATATTGATAACGTAGCAGCAGAAAACGATATCATATCAAACCACCCCGAATATGACATAATGTTCACCGGGCTTGTTCCGTTTGAGGCAACCATACACCTTCAAAACAAAAATGCTGTTAGCAAAGTTCGTGAAATGCTTGGAAAAAGCACAGATGGTAACAGTTGGATGTTGAAGAAAAAAGAGCTAGATGGGATATTGAAGAAAAGCAACAATCACATAGTAGATATAACTGGAAAGCTTTATGTTAATCCGCTTGTTACAAAAGAGGCTAGGATTTTCGGTGAGAACCTCACTATAAGCCCTAACTCTATCATGTCATGGGTGGACATTGCAAACACTTCGATATCTGCTGTGTCGATTATTGACATGGAGACAGGCGATGTTATCACCGTTTAATGTTATATATCCATATGTTCATGAGTTTTTCAAGGACGATTCGTATGTAGCGGACACATCTGCGCTCATGCTGTCGCACGAAGCATTTGTTGATACAAATAAGAGCTTGACAAAAAACGGCGAGGTTATAATTCCTTGTACAATAAAAGATGTTGATGACAGTACATACATCTTTACAGATGGGCTTGGAAATGAAATTGCCGCAACAGTAATAGAAGTTAACTATGGGGATGGTTGGGTGCAAATAGGAGCCGCTGGCCCATTTCAAAAAAGCGATACGGTATACAGCAGTGGCAAAAAGATAATCTTTGTGCATCTGCGCATTGAAGACATGCTATACAATAAGAGCCTATGTGGAAGTCACAGTATAGATGCACACATGTTCAGCTTGGTATACTACGAAAGACTTGAGTTCTTATATAACTCAAGAGTAGGCTCTACACTTATCACAGAGGACTCGACTGTCGTGTCATATGACTCGTCTACCGGAGTATTGGAGTTAGATACAGGCACACACACACTCATATATACAGAATGCTGTACTTTGCAAGAGAACGACATTGTACCAGCCATGACATTTGTTGACAAGCCGATAGAGATAGTATTTGACCCCCCATATGTGTCTGTTAGGCTAAAACGTGAGTATTCTCATCTGCGACGCATACTTCGTTTTGACTCAAACAAGAAAATAGAGCTAGTGTAGGATGTAGAAATGTATGACCCGCTAATGCAACAAGTTGAAGCTAGCATGTATATGAATCCGTGGATGGGGTACACTACTCACGCTCCGATGATGTCTGGAACTCCTTTTGGATACATGAGCCCAAGCATGTATCCAGCAATGCAGAACCAGTACGGCGCACCTGCGTCGTCCCCATTCACTTCGCAGTTTGCTCCGATGTACGACTATACAGCGGCTTCTGTGTTTGCTTCGCAGGCTGGAATAACACCATATCCGATGGGAGCGTCTTTTAGTAAATCACTGCTGCACATGGAGGGAGCGAAGTTTGCAGGAACAGCATCTATTGGGGCAGCCGCCGTTGATACAAGCGCCGGTCTTGCCGGAGGAGCAATAGGAACTCTTATTGGAGGAGCAATGCTTGGGCCTCTTGGTGCGCTTGGAGGTGGGATACTTGGAAGTATGGCTGGAGACTCTGTTGGAGGCTTTTTGGCTAGCAACTATTCTCATTATGCTAATCTACAGCTCGGCACATACCAAGCTATGATGACAATGGCAAACCCAAACTCACCAACAGGCCAAGGGTATGGATACAGCATGCATGATGCACGTAGAGTGTTTGAGGGCATAGAAGAAGAGGGGATTAACGATAAGTACTTCTCAGTAGAAGATATGTCTAGGATTTTCGGAGAAAGCGTACGGAGTGGGGAAATAAGAGGGGGAACACCAACCGAAATAACTGACAAGCTGAAAAAGATGAAAGAGACCGCTAAAAGCCTTGTCGAAATCTTTAACAACGGAGATATTTCTGAAATTTTCGACATGTTGCGCAGACTGAAAGCGACAGGGCTTGATACAGAATCGGCCAAAGAAGCAGCAAGAAACATAACGCACACAGCAAAAGTGCTTGGTGTAAACGAAACGGACTATACAAACAAAATTTTACAGAGAGCGGCAACAAGTGGAAGCCCCACTGAAACAGGGATGGGAGTGGAGCAAGAAAAGTCTCTGTTGCTTAGGAATATGCAGCTTAACAAAAAAATGGTTGACGTGTTCGGAACAAGAGAGAACATGGAGAAGTCAATTGAACAAATGGAGAGCAAGTTTACAAAAGAAATTGAGCCGGATTTTCAAAAATACAATATTCTTAGAGAACAGACCGGGTATGCGTCTAAAAGCGAAATAATAGCCATATCAGGTGCGCTAGCAGAAAAGGACATCAGAAAACAAGAAAAAGAGAAGGGCAGATTTCTTACCCAGGAGGAAAGAGGAGAAATCCTAAGAGGAAAAGCAGAGTTCGTATACAAGAGTCTGCAAAAAAATCCAGAAAGCATAAAAGCTCTTAGGGAAGAGGCTATAAATAGTGGAGCATTGTCAGAAAAAGCAGCAACAGCTATGCGGGCTGGTAATCTATCGGTACTGATGCAAGAAACAAGCCACTACCAAGAGGCTCTTAGTAGCAATACCGATATATCAAGAGCAAGCTTGCTTCTTAAGGGCCGAACTATGCAGGGAATAATGAAAAGTCCTTCCCTTCAGCAGGTTATAGGAATGACAAGCTCAACAGAGAACAGAGCTCTTGCAGAAGCTGCAATCAGGTCATCATCGTTTAAGTCAAGAGAGCGAGACAAAAACGCAATGCTTGACGAGGAGGCAGGCAAGTTTACAAAAACAGCGAACCTGTTTAAGCAAGTTGAGAACGTGCTTGAGACATTTAAGGTTTCTCTTGCAAACGCAGTCAATGCTGTGGTGAAATTTGCAGAGACAACAGACACCATAAAGAGTGGCGGCGGTCTTAGCATAGATAACAAAAAGGCGGTTGACGAGGCTCTTTCTGCTGCAAAAAACACAAGCGTTGAAGATTTCAGGAAAATGTTTAACGCAAAAGGCAGTGTTGCTGAAATGGCATACACTGGCTCTGAGTTCTCAAGCCCGCTTACATCATCAAGGAATGTTGCAATACTCAGAGGTATGGCAGCAAAAGCGCAAGACGAGGGCTTCCTAAGAGGAACTTTTGGAGACCCACAGGCACTTCTACATAGAGCAAAAAGCGGCCTATATGAGCGTGAATCTGCCTATAAAAAAACCGATGAATATCTTAAGCTAATTGAAGATGTTAGAAGCGGAAAGATATCAAAGCAAGATGCGCGAGTCAAGCTGTCTTCTATGAGACTAAAAATGATTGATTCGTTTAGCGACATTTACGAAGATATAGAC
>Ga0256831_1000325_pt1 | contig 25236 bp, 31 predicted proteins | sample 132544metaG_FD_189087 | JGI IMG/M metagenome (GOLD analysis project Ga0256831, IMG submission 189087) | Hydrothermal vent microbial communities from Lau Basin, Pacific Ocean - 132-544 | ecosystem: Environmental > Aquatic > Marine > Hydrothermal vents | place: Pacific Ocean: Lau Basin | collected... | reverse complement strand
ATTATTATATCAGCAAAATCGAAAAATACATTCTCCAAAAATGGCAAAAATACACATTCAAACGCTGTTAAACAAGCATTTGAATAGAAATCAAACCAAAAACGAATAATACAACAGTTAGACTACATAAGACACATTGGAGATAATGACGCTTTGATCAGGGTGATACAAACCGACATAACCGCTTGGATAAATAATCAATACTCCTTGTTTTGAAAATGTATCTTCGTCAGTATCATTCAAAGGAATCAATGTTTTAATAGTAGATGTAGGTCTTAGCTTCTCAGGTAATTGAGGAATAATCTCACCATCGAAACTTCCGGTACTTGAATTGATAGAGCCTTGTAGAACCACAATAGCACCTTGCTTAAACGCAATCAAATCACCTGATACATAATCATCAGTTTCTAAAATAGTCTTCGTAGCAAGATGAGGAAGCTGCATAATCTTCTCACCTAGATAAATCCATTGATGAGAGTCAGTTACCTGCAACTCTTCTTGGACACCGGTAGAGGTAGCTATTTTACATTTTCTTACTTCATAGGTGTCTTTACTCACATTGTCAGCAAAAACTTCATTGCCTTGAGCATCATAACTAACATCAAGGACTATAGCTTTGGAATTAATATCTGAAGTAGGAAAAGAAGCTCCGGGAAATTCAAGTATCTCGTAGCTGAGTACAACTAATCCTGGAGAAAGAGTTGTTACTCCACTGTCTTCAGTAATCTCTACTCCTTGAAGAATGAAATTATCTTCATCAGGTGAAAAAGCCTTTAAGAGAAATCTAAATCCTTCAATGAATGCATCCTGCATATATTTCAAATCATCGCCTTCAAATGGCATTCCTCCGTTGGGTATAATTAATTTTTTCATTTGCTAAAAATTTACTATTGAATAGATCGCTCCGGCTTGCTTATATTTATTGGTTGCTGCACGAATACGGTTTTCTAAATATGAAGTAATGGGTAGATCGCTTGGAACATTGATTATAAATTCTTCCTGAACATCATACGCTACTTTATTATATAGGTAAAATGGAGCTTCTCCATCTGCTTTATTATATAGATACAATATAGGTATATTATTGTGCCTGGAGTAATCATCTTTGGTGTACAAATAAGGAGGTAAAACTAATGCTCCATCACTTATGTAAATACGCCTCTGTTCAGCATCAAATAAATCATTGAGGTAGTGCTCTAAATAGATCACTTGACCGGTTAAGTACAAATGATACATAATATCATCAGTATATGCCTTAAATAGCTTGTTGAGTGTCTGAAGAGGAGATAAGAAAGACTTGATCCAATCTAAGTGCCTGGACTCATTTCCTCCGGTACTCCAAAACTCTCCATTTGGAGCTTCCCAAAACAGTCCGTCCGGAGCTTGCCAAAAAAAGCCTTCTCCAAGTTTGTAGAGAAACCAGGGAACAGCTTTTTTTATATACTTAAATATGTCAAAATCGTACCTCATAATTTTTGAATAAAATTAAACATATTCTTTATTTCATCTTCAAGAACAAACCAACCGGCTGCCGGAATAATTTCAACATCAAAATCAATTTCATCTCCTCCGTCAGGTTTATTTTTTGCACTCCTGAAAACAGGGTCAAGGACTCCTTCAGCTTTTTGCAATGCGTCAGTAAAATGAGTGATATTTAGAGCTGCATTAAATGGTAAATTACTGAGATATTCATTAACCATCATCTCACAGTTTTCAATAGCTTTTTCAAGAGGAATTACCGGGTCATAAAAAACATCATATTTCAATGTAATTTGATCAGCCGGTATTGAGATCACAGCGAGCCTAGTCCCTGCAAATTTAATTTTATGAGCATAACTATTGGCAGCATCTCTTTCAGGCGTTGAGAGAGGCTCAGGAACACCGTTATTCTCTTTTGCTAATTTAACTACTACAACACCATTTGAACGCTCTTCTATGGCACATCTTTTGATTATCTGTTTAGTTAAATCGACAGGATTATATACGTAATGATTATTGATGTAAACTAAAGGATCTCCAAATTGAAATTCAAGCATTTTCTTTTGATACCACTTTGGAGTTCCTGCCGGAGCTGCGGCTGCAATAGCATCAACTTCTTTCCGGAATATATCCATCAATATTTCGTGAGTATGTATAGCAATTGACATAAGGAAAGCCCACAAACGCCAAACAGCAACTTTACTATCTGAAGTCAAATCTTTCAAAAAATTGTCTGCATTTTCGTGACTAGGAGCTAAACCCAATAGAGTAGAATGTGTCTCCTTTTCCTTAATAATATCCTCGTATATTTCTAATATAGTCCTTGCCATTTTAATATGTTACTATTTGTTTATTTTTGAAATAATCAACAATCCTTTGATTTTCTATTTCGTCATCTCTAACATACACTTTTTGACCTTCCAATTCATCTGTATTGAGTATGCCAGGATTATCCTTAATAATGCCTCCAATACCTTCAAGAGAACCTATTTGCTCCAGGCAGACATCGAATATCGTTTGATATGGATATACTACAACTACTTTCATATTCTAATCTTTAAAAGTCCCTCCCTAAATATAATCTCTTTTAACTCATAACCATCACTTTCCAATTGTAATCTTATAGTACGTTTTTCAGCTCCGGAAATAGTTCCGTTGAGCATTTTGATAACACCCACTCCAACCAGGGGAAACTGTCTGATTTGTCCCTGCTCTGCCTCTACAATATGAGCCACGTGCTGAAGGTTTGAATCACCAATAACGAAGTCACCATTTTCAATCCTTAAATCAAAATGTTTCTGATCCTTATTAAGTCCAAATAATATGTCTTTTCGTTTCTTCATTATGTAATCTTACCTGTTCCTTTGGCTGTCACCGGGCCACCGGTAGCGGATGCACCGGTAACAATAGTATTGACCGTTCCTAACTTAATATAAGCATCAATAACAATAGACAAATCCTCTGCTAATTCCTCAACGCTTTGAAGAGGATCATCATTGACGCTCTTCTTATTTGCTTGCTTTAGAAAAGCCGCTTTTATACCTTGCTTTAATATGCTCTTTATTAATGTCATAATTATTTCAAAATAGTGTTTAATTCTTTTTTTGCTTTCTGTAAATCAGCTTTTTGTTTCTGCAACTTGGCCATAATTTCAGGCATAACTGTTATCGTAGGCCCGGAAGGAGTTGCAAGCTTAAAAGTATTCAAGATAGACAGCGTTTTCGAGACAACATTTATAACAGAATTCAATGAATCTTTTAAGTCTGCTGAAGTAGATTTCATTTGCAATCCATCTTTGTCATAATTGAGCTTTTGCCCTCCTATCTCACCTATCACAGATTCCACTTCTGAAGTCATTGAAACAAACGCTTCTTCTTTATTGATAAATGTGACAATTACATCAGATCCTTTCTTAGGAATAAAAGTAATTGCTTTGTCTGAAGAAGGTAGTGCCTGTAATCGAACATTGAAGATCTTTGCATCACCATTGACCGGAGATACTTCACAGATGCGTTTGCTTTGATCCACGTATTCGACAGTAGCGATCACACTATACATCTCTTCGTTGTCCTTTGCTAATTTCTTTATTGCTTCTTTAAGACTCATTTATCTTTATATCTAATTCAATAGTCTGTCTATAACCACTATCACCAAATGACTTGTTTACTGACTTCACTAAGTAAGTTCCTTCACGTTCCGGATACTTAGGATCTATCAATTTAACTGCATCACCGTGATTAATCATTGGTTCTCCAAATATGGTAATAGAACCTCTATAACCTGTATATCTCAATCTCTTTATTTCTTCAGCTCCTATCTTCTTTATGTCAGCCTCTTTTTTATCATAATAAGTCAATGTGCGTTGTTCTCCGGTAGTGTCTCCAAACTCATATTCTTGCTTCTTATTATTAGGTAGAATATTGACTATCTTAAGCTTGATTTTTACATCATCTTCAATCTTATAATTAAGATCATCTACACTCACTACATTTTGATTAAACTTCAAAACATGTTTCTTCTGTAGCTTAGGAACATATGCAAAACCTACATACAATTTTCCTCCTCTAAAAAAAGACTTCAAAAAGTATGCACTCTTTAGTTCTTCTAAGATTTTGATAGTAGTAGCGTTTGAGATCCTAAAAGACCCCAGGCTTACACCCGGGGCTTCAAATAGTACAACAGACGGCAGTATATCCTTTAAAAGCTGACTTAACTCAACTTTCTTATATGATTTTGTTATTGTATTTTGCTTGAGTAACCAGGCTGCATCTTCGACTTTGATTTCTACCGGTATCCTTGCAGATACACTGGTAACATACCCTTGGAATATTTCTTTATTTTGGTCATTGTACCCTAATTCTATAACAACTTTATCTCCTTTTTTTATGTGCTCATAAAGATACTTTCCTTGCCATTCAACCTTTCTCGGAATGACTATTGTGGCAGTGTCCGTAAAAGTGTCCCAGGAGCTTGCACATTCAACAGAAACGATGTTCTTAAATCCATAGTTTCCAATGGTAATATTTGAAGTAAGCCTAAGCATCTATTATTAATTCTATTGGTTGATCAGATAATGCTGTAATATCAAATGCTTGAGTATTTTGAAACCCTACTTTTTGAGGAATGGAATAACTAGAAACAGCTAATTCATATATACCCCATATCTCTAAAAATGGAGATAGAACCTTGAGAGATTCATTGTGAGACAATAACTTCTTTAAAGTAGCCACATCTGACCGGGGATAAGAATAATCATCACTGACAATAAGCCCTTGGATGTGTACACTATAATCTCCGTCGCTGACGTATTCTTTAACCGTCCCTTTCTTCCCATTTACAGCAGTGGTAACTATATTCTTTGTCATATTTACAGTAAATAAAACGTCTTGTAAATACAATCTATCTTCATCTTCTATGTATAGCTCCAAATCAGAAAAAACAGGAGATCCAAGCATAGATCCTGTAAACAAACCGTTACCGGCTATAGTAAGATCATCATCTTGATGCAATACATCAAACCCGGTATAAGAAGGAGTCCTGACACTTTGCAATCCAAATACTTTCAATGTAGTTGTTTTATCCGGCATAATTGACATCATTTACTGCATCTAATAATACTCTTGAGACTTCTGCTTTCACTTGATCCAAACTAGCTCCAACGTTATTTGTCTCTATCACAAATTTCTCAATCAATTTTCCTATTGAAATATTTATATTTTTGATAGAACCACCACCTGAAGAAACCGAAGATAATCCCTTATTGATATGCCCTCCAAGGTCATTTTTAGATTTTGTTTTTTTAGTAAATAGACTTTGCTTTTCTCCTGGAGCTTTTCCTAATATTGAACTGACTTTATTATAAGGATTATCCTTTTCTATTTGTGTATCTACTCCGGACTTTGTCGGTACTACTTTCTTTCCCCAAACGCCTGCTAATTTCTTGCTGTGGTCTGCATTTGTCATTTTATTATCAACCCAATTCAACTTGAATGTTTTGGAGATAATTTGCCCCAATACAGAGCCTTTGAGCCAACCCACAAATTTCATTATCTTATCAGTAATATATTCAAATATCTTACTAAGTTTTTCTTTTATACCGGGGAATATATAATCAGCAGCATTTAGCAACATCATAAATGGACTGTGTTTCCAAAGCCATTTACCTGCGACAACCATCAGATCACCTACCCACTTAAATAATCCGATAAGTTTAGCTTTCACTCCCGGAAAGAAATGCTCTATACCTTCGAGTAATAATCTAAACGGATTGATCTTCCACATTAGGGCTGCAAATCCTTTAAACCAACTTAAGATTTTTGTCCCCCAATAAATAAGGAATGTTCTAACCTTATCCCAATGCTTAATAATCATATAGACAGCAGCTCCAACCGCTACGACTGCAATCCCGATCCATACAAATGGATTGACCATTGCCACAGCATCGAAAGCAAGCTGAGCTATTTTGGCGAGAATAGTAGATTTTCTCAATTTTTTATACGCATCTCTAACATCGCTTATAATTCTCACTACACCTATTAGACTCTTTGCTGCGATCCAAATACCTCCTAATACTCCTATGACTTTGAGACTTACTTTTGTCCATTTAAGTATCTCTGTTTTATTCCTATCAATCCAACTGACACCTTCTCTCAATTTCTTGACTAATTTGGTATATGTGGGAAGCAACAATTTACCCATTGATGCTTGTAAATTCTCTACTTGTGCACGTAAGATTCTTTCACTATTGGCACTATCTTCAGATGTACGAGCAAAGTCACCTTGAGCATCTTTGGTACGCTCCAAAATAGCTGCATAGGTAGCCTGTACTTTAATCGCTTTGGGAAGTGTGCCTTTTGTAGATTTGACCAATCCCATATCAAAGGCTTTTTGCTTCACCATCGCTTCATCCAAGACAATACCGAAATTTGTAGCCAATACTTGTGTTTCTCCTTTTATGCCTGCAAAAAGAGCGTCAAATGCCTGTCCCGGATCTAGGTTATTGAATGAAGCTAAATCTGAAGCCAATTGCACAGCTCCTTTAGAAAGATCAGCCGTAGCCTTTTGACCATAGCCTAATTCCTTGAACATTGAACCAAATGCAGATGCATTAGCCAATGCCTGTTCTTTTGAAATACCGGCTGCCAGATATGCTTTCCTGGAATATTTGTCTATAGACGAAAAATAGTCGCCAAAAACGACTTTTGATTTGTTGATACTTTCATTTAGGTCTGAAGCTTTTGTTTTTAGATTGCCAAAGAAATTGAACATTTCACGAGCTGCGAAAACTCCGGCTATTGTCGCTCCAAAACCTCCTAAATTATTTTTTATTTTCTTTAGCCCTGCCCCAATTTTTTTCACGAACCTTTTGCCTCTACGTTCCATCTTAAGAAAATTGAGGGCAACTCGTTTCATCGGTCTATTTAGTGAACTAAATTTACTTCGGATTTTACGAATATTATTTCTAATCTTGACAGACTTTCCTCCGATAGTCTCTAAGACCTTACTAATGTAATCTTTGCCCTCAATCTTATATGTTACTACACGACTCATTTACACTTGTTTCCTTACTGTACTTTATCGTTTAATAATACCTGTTCAAGTGTTTTCTTTTTCTTTACCAATGGTGCTAATATATCATAAATACCCAGTGTCGATGCCAATGTAATAGCCAACATCATAAAGTCAAATCCGTACCAGATAAAACCTCCTGCTATAACTATTCCAAAGGCTATGACTACATATACATACTTAGGAATCATTTCTTTCAGACCGAATACCTTACCTAGTACACCTCCAAGCCAAACTAAGACTCCATACAAGGCGTAATACCATTTACTGAATTTAGAGGCGTCAGGTTTATCATCATCATAAGGTGGATCAGGAAGGTCATTCGACGTAACTTGAGGTGTCGTACTTAATGTAGCTTCTTTTACTTCAGATTCTCTTGATATCTCTTCTTTATCTAAAGGATTCGATACATACGTTACTTGTAAATCCTGTTTATCATTGGATAAATACATATAAGAACCGGTCACGGTTAGATCATCATCCAGTGATGATACATCCAAACCGGAATACTCTTTATTGTCTATCTCCACAATAGCAAAATTATCCGGAACATACAACTCATCATCAACCCCCATCTTAGCAGAATTATCCGGAACATAATCCTCCTTGTAAATATGTGGGTTTTGAGCACTTAGCACAAAGGCTAATAGCAGTAAAGTGAAAAGCGATAAAAACTTAAAATTCTTCATACTTTTAAATAATTTAGTTAAAAAATATCTTTATTCCTCTATGGTTATCATTTTCTTGAATTGAGATATCACGAATAATATCTCGTTGTATCTTTTAGCCCAATCTTCTATCTCAAGCTCTTCAGGTTCTACTTTGTGAAAGAACCTTATAAAAGCATTGGCTTTAAGTAGTTCAGGCGAAGCATCACTCAGTGATGTCCGCCTTAGAAGTTTTTTACGACTACTTTTCTTTCTTCAATTAATTTCTCCAGGTGTGGCTGAATCGACATAAATACATCCACATCATCAACATACGAAGGATCTCCGTGTACTAAACATTCTTTAAAGAATTGTTGAGTCGCTGCAATCACATCTCTCTCTGCGATAGTCTGCACGGCTGCAATCACATTCATATTTGGTTTTTTGAAGAAGAAATGGATATGAGTATCCCCATCTTCAACGGAAATCAAACGAAGTGATCCGTGCTTCTTTTTTAATTTGTCAATTTCTGCTTGAGTTAGCCCGCCTGCTATAATCTCTGCCATTTGAATAATGTTTAAAGGTTATTATAATACTATTTGAATACTGTTTTCCTATATGCCATAATCTACACCGCCAATGATGATTGGTAGAGTAGGAGCTACTTCCATATCACCTTCTTTTACATCATAGCCGTCCTCCAAGAACTCACAATACTTAAGTGTATGAGTAACTATCGTACCTCCTTCAGGAAGATAAGACACTACTATTGTAAAAGGAGCGATGTCTGTCAGATCACCGGACTTTGCATTTTTACGAAGAGACTCCATTGCAGTCATAAATAACTGGATAGATCCTTCATATTCTTTCTTCCCTCGAGATCTGCTTAATGCTCCTGATCCAGCTCCATAGTTGTTTTGCTTAGCTTGTTTTGTCTTATAAGAGATAGCTTTTACTTCAGAGATAACATTGCCTCCTATATTGATTTTTATTTGAGACCAAGAATATGCAGTACCTCTAATAGTTTGTTCTTTATTAAGTGCCATATTGATTAATTTTTAGTAGATTTTTTCAGTTGTTAATTTATAATAAGTCAGATGACTATCTACACCTTTTCCTTTTACACGAACATAGTGCCCAGAACTGCAATATCTTTCATTACAAAAGTTTACATATACTTTCTCCTCATTGGATGCATCGAAGTCGTGAATTGAATGTATATATGTTGGAGTGATAGTAGCTGAACCATTGTATTCTATTTTGAACTCAATATCAGTACTAGATGATCCTGAATATTCAACTACTCCCTCGAAACAAGTCTGATAAGTTCCTGATGCATTATATTCCAGTTTATCATTAGCATCATCAAAAGTAAATTGTCCGGAATTTATTGGATCGTTTCCAAATGGGATCACAGTCCAGGAACTTGTAAGATTGTAATTGCCTGTTGTTCCGAGTATTTTAGCTAAGAAATTACGCGGATCTACATATTCCAACTCATTAGAGGCATTGACCATCATCACCTCGTTGGGGCTTCCATAGTCCGTACCTAATTTTATTTGTCTTGTATCTCCATATAGCGTAATTGATTGCTGATTACTAGAATTATTGACTGAAACCCTATAATTAGCAGGACTAATGCCTACAGCACCTACACCTGAAGAATTAGTAAAATCAGTTGCTCCTGTCACTGTGTTGTACGAATAAATAGTATTACCGCTTTGAGCTTTAATATAATACCGTGTACTATTTGCGTATTTTGGTTGTAAGAATAATTCATCATTACTATCATCAATAAACATCTTCCATTTACCGGGTGCTCCTGAATTATTATCAAGCGTTATAGAAGCTCCTACCTTCTGTACAATCAAATTTCCTATAGTGACATCATTAGTAGTAGTATTGCCTTGTGTAGTAACCTGATCTAGGTTTTGTATTTCATTGTTTGGATCTGCATCTGCATCATTCACTTCATCAGTAAATGAGCCTCCTCCATTACTAAGAGTAACAGTAGATCCGGACTTACTTATCGTCTGAAGCTCGTTTGTAGGATCAGAGTCTGCGTCATTGACATCTATACTCGAGATTGCACGAGATTTTATTTCCTTGCTAGTACCGTCAATGACGAGTAGATTGGTAAGGGTATTGTCTGTAGAAACATCACGGACTTGGAGATTGCCGTTGATACGGAGTAGATCATTGTCGAATTCTCCGTAAATCAGGGGAGTATTAGAAGCTGAAGTCTCAATATACAATTTATGATTTCCTATCGCATTGTATCCAGAAAAATACCCTATAAAAACATTATTATTGCCTTCCATATATTTTCCCGAATAAGCTCCTATTATTGTATTATTAGATCCTGTAGTGGTGTTTAAGCCCGATTCTCTACCAATAGCCACATTATTACTTCCGGATAAACTTTCGCGAAGGGAATAAAATCCCAATGCGGTATTTGATACCCCTGAAGTATCATTAAGTAAGCTATACATACCCACAGCAACATTATAATAAGCTGAATGATTATTCTTCAAAGAATAATACCCTATACCTACATTTCGTCGATCAGCACCATCTTCATATAATCCAGCTCCATTTCCAATATAAATACTTCTTCCTCCATTGTCAAGAATAATTCTTTTATTTGATCTAATAACTCCATCAACATCCAACTTATAAGTAGGCAAAAGACCTATCCCTACATTCCCACTAACTCCCGTATTCATATTATTTCCGGACACAACCCAATCTCCGTCATCACTTCCTACTGCACTCAAAGGACTCCCTGCTGTACCGTCTCCGGTAAGTGTTCCATCAGTCTGTACGACCTGGCTTCCCCAATTGTCGCCTCCTCCTGATCCTGTAGCCTTGAGGTCTATTTCATTTGCATTTTCTGTGATGGTTACTGAAGCATCTGAACTGGTCAATGTACGAAACTGTAAATCCAATCCGGACTTTTGCTTATATACATTTGCTCCACTGCCTAAATTACTGGCTGTATTATCTTCATTGGAAGGATCTGCATCTGCATCATTTACTTCATCAGTATATGAGCCTCCTCCATTACTAAGAGTGACAGTAGATCCGGACTTACTTATAGTCTGAAGCTCGTTTGTAGTACTTGCATCTACAGCGGTCAATGGACTTCCACTCGTACCGTCTCCGGTAAGTCCTCCATTGGTCTGTACGACCTGACTTCCCCAATCGTCTCCTGACCCGACAGAGTGCAATGGACTTCCTGCTGTACCGTCTCCGGTAAGTGTAGCATCAGTCTGTACTACCTGGCTTCCCCAATTATCGCCTCCGCCTGATCCTGTTGATTTGAGGTCTATATGATCTGCATTTTCTGTTATGGTTACTGAGGCATCAGAAGATCTTAGTGTCTTGAATCTTAGATCGTGACCAACTTTCTCCTTATATATTTGAGCGTAGCCTCCTATATTACTAGCGGTCTCAATCTCGTTTGTAGTACTTGCGTCCACAGCCGTCAATGGGTTTCCACTTGTACCATCTCCGGTAATTCCTGAACCCACTTGAGCAACTTGACTACCCCAATCGTCTCCTCCTGATCCGACAGCGTGCAATGGATTTCCGCTCGTTCCATCTCCTGTAAGCGTTCCATCAGTCTGTACGACCTGGCTTCCCCAATTGTCGCCTCCGCCTGATCCTGTAGCCTTAAGGTCTATTTCATTTGCATTTTCTGTTATGGTTACTGAAGCATCTGAACTGGTCAATGTACGAAACTGTAAATCTAATCCGGACTTTTGCTTATATACATTTGCTCCACTGCCTAAATTACTGGCTGTATTGTCTTCATTGGTTGCACTTTGATCTATAGCTGCCAATGGATTTCCACTTGTACCGTCTCCGGTAAGTCCTCCATTGGTCTGCACTACCTGAGTCCCCCAATCATCACCACCACCTCCGCCACTTCCGGTGTACTCAAATTCGATAACGTGACTTCCATTACTTGGAGTAGTGACACTTATGTCTCCTATCCCTTTGAATGCAATCGTATTACCAAGTGCATCCGGTAGATGAAATTGATGAGTGTCGTTAAATGTATTGACAGTAATAGGATCTACCTTGAGCTTATTAGCAGCTGTACCATCACCGGTAAGTGAAGCATCTGTCTGAACTACTTGAGTTCCCCAGTTGTCTCCTCCTCCTCCGGAACTAGCTTGTAGATTGATATCGTCTGCATTTTGAGTAATAGTGACAGAACCGTCACTTGATGTCAATTTCCTGAATTCAAAATTAGAACCTGTCTTTTGCTTATATACTTCAGCTCCTGTACCTATATTACTAGCTGTCTCTATTTCATTATTGGGATCAGAGTCTGCATCATTCACTTCATCAGTATATGAGCCTCCTCCATTACTAAGGGTAACGGTAGATCCGGACTTACCTATAGTCTGAAGCTCGTTACTAGGATCAGAGTCTGCGTCATTGGGATTGAGTGTAACTGTATTTCCTCGGTCAATGGATAGTTCATTGGTAGAACTATTGTAGTTTAGATTTTGAGCCTGAAAAACCGAAAGAGCCAAATTGACTCTCAATGTATCCGCAGCTGTACCATTGCCTGTCATAGTGCTGTCACTGACGACAGAATCCGTCCCCCAATTATCTCCACCTCCTCCAGAACCATCACCTGAAGGCAATGTGATACAATTACCTCCGGATATACACAATACCGTACCGGATAGACTAAGATTTTGAAGTTCGTTTAATGGATTACTGTCAGCGTCATTGGGATCAAGAGTTACAGTATTGCCATTTGAGATTGTCAGATTGTTCCCGGATACACTTAGTGATTGATATTCATTAGTAGGGTCATTGTCATTGTCTGCTACATCTACCACTACACCATTTCCCCCGGAGATATTAATAGTCTGATTTGTCCCGGACCGTCCTCCGTCTGACAAGTCTTGATTATCTCCTTTTAGAGATCCAAGATATACTGTATTGCCGTACTGTATATGTAAGCTGTCAGTTGTCTCATTAAAGGTAAGATCCTGCAATTCGTTAATCACACTGCTATCTGCATCATTGACATTGATATAAATGGAATCACCTCGCTCTATTCCTATGTTCACAATCTCATTTTGTTTGCTTATGTACCTAAGAGATTGTTTGTCAAAGTTAGAAATTGGTACTCCATTACCATTGTCAATCCACAATGTATCATTTACTATATGTATCTGCTGACTATCTCTACCTATCAGATACCCTAAATATACGAAGTTTCCATTCTCTATACCAAGGGTATCATTTACTAGGGTCAGTTTTTGACTATCACGACCCATCAAGTAACCCAGATAGACCTTATTGCCTTGAGTAATAGACAAACTATCAGTCAGTGTATCTATTGCCAAGTCTTGAATTTCATTGAGTGTGTCATTATCAATATCATCAACCTCATCAACAAATGTACCTCCACTATTCGACAGTGTTACTATTCTAGTATTGGGATCTTTGCTAATGGTTTGAAGTTCATTCTCAGGGTCATTATCATTGTCAGCCACATCAAATGACACACCCGTTCCATCTTCAATATTTACATTTTGTATAGTTCCGGAACGACCTCCATCCGATAGATTTTGATCGTCTGTAAGTTCTCCTTCTACGTGAAGAGGGCTTCCACTTGTACCATCTCCGGATAGTGTAGCATCAGTATGTATATCTTGAGTTCCAAACACCTGAACACTATTTCCTTTACCATCTATATAATAGACCTTACCATTAGGAGCTTCAACAAACTCTGCCAGGTGTGAACTATTACCGGTAGCTGAAGGAACAAATCCTACACTCTTAATAAATGGAGCATAGTACTTTTTTAAGGCAAATAGATTTGCTCTTTTGATCTGACCTCCTTTTTGAGAGTAAACTTCAAAATTAGTAGAATCAGGGTTTGCCTCCAAAGGAAAATCATCCGGTCTGATCTGCCCCTTCAGAGAGGCAGTCAGTACCAGACCCAACATTATTAATAACCAAAACTTAATTACTTTCATATTTATTCGCTGATTTTTACTGTATAACCAATATTTACAACTATCTCACGAGCGACTCCCACAGGTTGTATCTTGACCTGTATTACCAATTTTGAAGTGGTCAATACATTCTGTTCAGGATCAATCACTACCTTGTAACCGCTTATCTCATTTTCTCCTCTCATTCTATCAAGAGGATGTGAAGTCAATGCTTTGAAATATGCTACAGTGTCAGGAGCTAACTTTCCATCTTCATCCACATACAATGGCATCATCAAGTCAGGTAACAAATGCTTTCTGATTTCTCTCTTTGCCTTGTGGATAGTCCTGTTGTTTTCAAGACTATAATAATCACTGGTATTGGCTACAGCAGTAAATGTATCATATACAAAGTTGCCTGCAATACCTATCAATCGACGGATAAACATATAAGCCTTATCGGCTAATGCTATCTTATCAGCTTCCGTAATTCCGTCTGCTAATCTTCCATCACTAAATACAATCTTTTGGAAATCTGCACCTGAAGTAATTGGGAATTGACGAGGCCATCCAATATTTTCGTGAACCTTCGCTTTTGAAAGCAGTCCGAGGACAGTACCTCCGGCAGGGATATACTTCAAGCTCAAGCTGTCTGCTATCTCTTTACCTTTGCCACTTCCATCACCTGCTATCAATACAGCGATCTCTTGAGCATCGCTAGCTCTTAAGTCCGGATTACTACCACCTCCATCAGCAGCCGTAGCCTCATCTTTGACATTAGTGATTATCACCAATGGAGAATACATTGCATCCAATGCGTCTGCAAAGGTCTTGAGTTCTCCTACCTTGGTTGCTATTGCAGAGTAGCCTCCTGTATTGTACCAAAACGCCTGTCTGACTTCTCCTTGAGTGATCTCGAAGAACTTCTGAGCATCAAAATTAGCGTGAGAAGAATTAATAACATACAGCTCGCTAGCACCTGCCATACGGAAAAACTCCCGGATAAAGTACCATAGAACTCCATAATTAGCATCTCCATCAACTATACCGTCCGCCTCTGCTTGATCCACAGAGACGTATTTTACTCCAACAGGTTCATCACTCCAAGCAGCAGGACTAGCGGATAGATCCATCATTATCGCACTTATATAATCTTTTGCTTCAGGTAGCCTTCCAAGTCCGCCCGGTACAATATTAAATTTTACATCATTTTTTAAATGTGCCATTATTTCTCTTTATTAGTAGATGAATTATTTTTATCTTCTTCTTTCTTAGCAGCTATAAGCTTCTTAAGATCTTTTACGGTAGTAGTTGATTTAAATTCAATACCCATCTCTTTAGCTTCAGCTTGAAGCTTTTCCTTTGCTGTAGGTTGAGGAGTAGCATCTTTCTTTTCTTCTTTCTTCTCTTCCTTGAGATTAGGGTTTTTGATCTTCTCCAATTTTGCTCCACTTATCCTGGCATAATTCTTTGCCTGAGCTTCAGCGTGCTTGAGGTAGAACTGATCTCCAACTTTGAGGACAAATTTACATTCAGGATTGTCTTTAAAAAATTTCGGGATATTCATATTTATTCTTTAATTATTTCATTAATCTTCAATGTAAGGCGGTTCAGCGCAGTTGTGTTTTTTGCTATCACATCATTGGCTTCTTTTTGCCTGATCTGATAAAGCTCTATGATGCGCTGATTGCTTATCTCTATCTTTGCTCGCAGTTCATTGTTGACATTATAAAAATACCAGATTGCCATTGCGAGCAATACGAATGACAATCCGTGCATCTTTAATTGTTCCAGTAGATAATCTATAATACTTTCTTTAGACATAATCCTTAGGCTGCTGATTCCACAATACTGATGACGCCTCTGCCATCTGTATAATACTTCTGTCCTCCTCCTCTTACCATTGCAGAGAATAAAGATCCATAGTATTCAGGCTTGTCTTCATCAGCGTAAACTTTCACTGTACCCAACGCTCTCTCCACAAAATCAGGATGCCACAACAATGCTGCTGCATTTGCTGTACCTAATGCTGCTGCATCAGGAGCTCTTAATACAGGAGTAGCTGCATTTGAGTACTGCAAGATATTTTTCTTTCCTCTCAAATAGATTTTAAATCCAAACAATTCCATTATCTGACCTTTAGCTATTCGCGCCTTTCCGGTCTTGTCAAGGCTTACCAAATCCTGCCATTGCTTTTGTAATAGGTCATTGTACATATGAGCCGGCAACAACATACATCTTCCTTCCGCAACGATCTCCATATCATCCATTACAGCTTTTGCTTTGATGATATCTTCAATTGTGAGCATCTTCCTGTTTCCGGTAGCTCCGACTACATTAGCCGGTCTAGCATCACCATTGGTACGCAATATAGCAGATGCAGAAGTCGCACCCCATCTATATGCTAGCCAATTGGCAGCTACCTTATTAATCTCTCTTATATGATTAGTAAGCACTGAGGCTCTTTTATTATAAGAGGTTTCGATTTCTTCAATGTCCTGAATAAAGGAGGGAGTTGATGTAAACTCATCAAGTTCATACGCATTGTCACTATCGGTTCTTTTTACCGCAGTGGCAGGTACAACAGTACGATTTCTTTCTACCACCGGGGGAGCACCTGCTTGAGGTCTGTGGACTTTATCATTATCAACCCACATAGATGAGTCCATACTCTCAACCATAAATGAGTTATCAGGAAAAATGTTTTCCGCGATATCTTTTGCCCATACTTCTGTTAAAATTGCCATTATTTTTTGTTTTTCTTAATAAATAGTTTTCTTATCTCAAGACTGCCAAGCCTGTAATAACTGTATTTTATTTTCGCTTAGGATTGTACTCCGCAGCAAGCTTATTGTACTTCTCCGGATCATTCCTTTTTATTTCCAATAATTTCTTTGGATCATTTTTCTGCAACCAATCAAAAGTTTCCTTATCATCTCCTCCTTCGTCTCCGTCTTTTTTATTGAGCTTTGCATTTGCAGCCAACAGCTCTTTTACAGATAACTGATCATTATCCCCTCCTTCACTTTTTTCAAAATCATCAATAAGACCTTTTACGGTATCGTAATCAGCCATTGCAAGTTTCTTGTACTTGTCTGCATTTTCATCAGTAATAAATCCTTTTGATTTACCGGTAGTCATCAATGCATCAACTTTAACTGAAAGCGCATTATCTGCATCAGCTTGTAATTGAGTAATCTTTGCAGTCACCTCTTCAGCAGTAGCATCAGCGGATAGACCAAGAGTTTTCCTTAATGCCAGTTCATCTTTAGTAAGTTCCATTTCTTCATTTTTTTTATTAATAGATAATTTCGGAATAATCACTTCTTTGCGATCTGCTGATAATGCGTGTGCACCTGCATCTCCAGGAACATTCACAACAGAGACCTCCAATAGATCTGTCTCTACTACTGTACTTCTCGTTTGACCTTGAAGAAGATACTTAGGATCATCACTTACCGTGATTGGATCGTGCCATATAGATACGGCATTCATATAGCCTTTTTCAAATTTTCTATTGATTTCCTTAGCTAAGGTATCTTCCATATCAAATTCGAGATCTCCCTTCAGTTGTCCATCTTCAACTCTTATGTTGATGACTTTTCCGACTGAGAGTATCTGATTACGATGAGTGTACAACAATACCGGATTATGCTTATAATTATCCAATTTTATACCTTCAGGTAAAATACGATAACCGTACCTATTGACCTGTCCACTTGATAATACAACATTTTTGATCGCCATAAATGATTTTTAATTTCGATGCAAATTTGAACCAATTATTTATCTTATGCAAATCGCTTAATTTTGTTGTTAGTATTATATTACAGGTGCTTATATATAGATAACATAGTAAATATATAAGTTGTATTAGCCGTTTTTTTATTTCATTTTTGCATTATGATTAAGAAAGATGCAGCAAAAATACTCTACATTCAAGGCTTTACGCAAGTCGATATCGCCAAGTTTATGGGCGTCGGAAAGAACACCGTCAACAAATGGGCGATAGCAGGAAAATGGAAAGAAAAGAAGATCAATCTAAGCCTACTGAAAGATAATTCAGTACAAAGAATTATGGAAATGATTGATTATCAAACAAAAGCCATTACGAGAAAGATTGAATTATGGAAAGACGAAGATCCTTTGACCACTAAACTCATTGAGCGAGGGGATATTGATGCCCTGCAAAAACTTTTTACAACGATCAAAAAAGATTCAAAAAAATGGTCGGACTACGTTAGCGTCATCCGGGAGTTTTTTGAATTTCTGCAAGCTAATGATCTTGAGATAGCTCAAGAACTATCTGATCTCGCTGATACATTCCTTCACCAAAAAAGAGAATTGCTATGAGCACCAATGCAGAAAAAAGAGCTTACCAGGAATGGCAGGAACTTGTTATGCGTATCCAAAACGCCACAGCAGGAAACATCCCAAAAAAGGAAAGCGAGGGAGCAAAAGAAAAAAGAAAACACAAACTTTCTCAGAACTTTGTGCAATTCTGCAAATACTATTTCCCTCACTACCTTGACTCTGAATTTGGTTGGTTTCACAAGAAAGCTGCTAAAGCCATTGAGCGAGATCCCAATATCTTTCTTATAAACGAATGGGCTAGAGAGCACGCCAAATCTGTGTTTGCTAATATCTTCATTCCGCTGTATCTTCACGCTAGAGGAGAGTTGACAGGTATGGTGCTAGTCTCCGTCAATGGAGAAAAGGCTAAAGAACTACTGGCAGATGTGCAAGCAGAATTTACCGGGAATGAGACCTGGAAGCACGACTATGGAGAAATGGCGAAATACGGAGATTGGCAAGAAGGCAAATTCTCCACTGCCAACGGAATGGGCTTTTGGGCTTTCGGTCGAGGTCAATCACCCAGGGGAATCCGTAAAGCTGCCAACAGACCAAACTACGCTTCTATAGACGATATAGATGATAAGGTTTTGGTTCGCAATGAGAAGAGAGTGAGAGAAGTAGTTGATTGGATATTGGAAGATCTATACGGAGCGTTGAGTATCAAAGGTGCGAGAATGGTATTTTCAGGCAATAGAATTCACAAGAGATCTGTGTTGGCTCACATCGTAGGAGATGTAGAACCGGAAGATCCTAAGAGGCAAGGCATCACTCATATCAAAGTGTTTGCTATTGAGAATCCCAAAACTCACAAGAAGGCTGATCCTCCCAACGGTACACCGGCTTGGAAAGAAAGATACACTCTCAAGATGTTCTTGGACAAAATGTCTAAAATGGGTTATCGCGCTTCCAGACGTGAGTACTTTCACGAACATCACGAAGAGGGTTTTGTATTCAAACACGAATGGATCAAATGGGTAAAACCTCTTCCGGACAATAAGTATGATGCTATACTGATCTATACTGACCCTTCATTCAAGTCCGGGAAGGAAAATGACTACAAAGCAACCGTCACACTAGCGAAGAAAGGAAAGTATATTGATGTCCTAAAAGCTTGGGTAAGACAGACTACTGTCAAATCAATGGTCGTAAATCACTATGATCTATATGGTAGATTTGGCAATGGAGCTAGGTACTATATGGAAGCCAATATGCTTCAAGATCTACTCCTTGATGATTTTGACGAAGAGGCTGATATACAAGGCTTCTATATGCCAATCAGAGGAGATAAGAGAAAGAAGCCTGACAAATATGTCCGTATCGAAAACCTTCAGCCCCTGGTAGAAAGAGGACTTATCAGATTCAATGAGAAAGAAAGAAAAGATCCTGATATGCAAACTCTATTACAGCAGCTTCTTGGTTTTCCTTTTGCTCACGATGATGCTCCAGATGCTATAGAGGGGGGTGTTTTCAAATTACAGAAGACCGGTAGATCCGGAAGATCAAAAGCCATACAAGGCAATTTCAAACGTAAATCTAAAAGAGACTAAATGGCAAACACATTCATAGTAAGAGACGATTACCTGCATCGCATACAAGACAAACACTTGAAAATGATTGTCGAAGAAAACAACAATTTCCTTGAAGATGCAGAAGTGACAGCTCAATCAGTTATCACAGATGCATTGCACACAAGATATGACTGCGAGGTAATATTCAGCAAAACAGGAGATGACAGAGCTCGTTCTGTAGTCCGTTGGATGATCAATCTTGTATTGTATTATATCCACGAACGTATTCCGGACAAATTCGTCCCGGAAAGAGTTGTCAAAAATTACGATGATACAACTTTTATTTTATTTGAAATAGCAGACGGAAAGAAGTCCGTAGATTTACCAAGATTAAAAAACGACGATGATACACCAAAAACGAAATTTAGATGGGGAAGTGAAGTCAGAAGATCACATCACTCCTAAAAATCGCCGTGAAGGTATTAGAGTACTGTTAGAATTTTTAGCAAATACATTTTTGGACTCTTACCCCACAATTTTATTTTAAAGCTCTTAAATCGCATTATATGGCAAATATATTAAATACGTTAAAAAGTCTCTTTGTGGTCACTACTCCGGATGACGACCCCGGGCTTAAATTAAAAGCTCCCTCTCACAGCAAAAAAAGATCTCTCAAAACAAGAGTCAAAAAAAGGGTCTATAATATAGATCTCAAAATGCGTACCTGGAGACTTGCAAAAGCTCAAGCAAAAGATCCTTACAGACCGAGAAGAGAATTGCTCTATGCACTATATGAAGTCGCAATGGAAGATGATAGACTATTGACACAAGTGCGTACTGCCAGATTCACTGTACAACTGGCAGGTTTCATCATAGAGCACAATGGCAAAGAGAATGAAGATCTTCACGACCTACTGGAGAAACCTTGGTTCAATAATTATATGCAATATTGTGTGGATACAGAACTGTATGGACATAGCCTCATAGAATTTTATGTCAATACTGAAGACGGACTATTCGACTCCATTGATCTCATACCAAGAGAGCACGTCAGACCGGAGGTCAAACAAGTAGTTATCAATACTACTGACATAAATGGACTGCCTTACGACAAAGGAGCTCTATCCAAATACTTAGTAGAGATAGGACGCCCGGATGATCTTGGTTTGCTCCTACCGTTATCCAAACAGGTTATACGCAAAGATTACAGTGTCCTTGATTGGAGTAGGAGAAATGAACGCTTTGGACTACCTTTTGTCATTGCTAAGACAGCTACCAGAGACGAAAAGGAGATAGCAGAGAAAGCCCGGATGCTCGAAAACTTTGGATCAAATATGTGGGCTATCCTAGATGATGAAGATGAGATAGATCTCAAAGAACCCACTAGTCAAGGGTACGGTCACGTATCATTCAAGGACTTGATCAAATACATTGATGAGGGTATTGCGATGCTTATCAATGGACAAACTTCTACTTCAGACGAAAAGGCTTATGTAGGATCTGCTGAGGTTCACGAACGTATTCTCAATGCCTACACGCTTGCACGTATGCGCAGAATCCAATACCATATAAATGAAGTATTGTTTCCGTTCTTAATCAAAAGAGGATATCCTTTGACAGATGCTGAATTCAAATTCATTGATCTGATGGAAGAGGACGAAGAGACTACTCCAAAACAAAAACCTGAACCTGAACCTAAAAAAAAAAGCTAAGTCTTAATGACTTGATGCTTGCTTATTATGGAGACAATGTTATTGTCAATGTATTAGGTTTTGTAGATCGTACTATCGCATATCTCAAAAAGATATTTGACCGAAAGCTCAAAGCAGACGGATCAATAGATCCTGATACCTTTCATACCAATGCCAATCAATTGATCAAAGGTATAGAGGAGGGCTTCAATACCACTATGACAAACGCTTCCTTCAGAGACGGCAGAATGCAATTGATGCAACGTATGAGACGAAATACATTTACATTTATCGCATTCAAGTCTCATTCAAATATAGCTCAAGTGGTAAACGAACTCAAAGATCCAAACGGAAAACTCCGCTCATGGCCCAAATTCAAAAAAGCAGCTCTCAAGATTGACAAAGATTACAATGTCAATTGGCTCAAGACTGAATACAATACTGCAAAAGCAAGTGCTCAAATGGCTGACAAATGGCTTAAGATTGAAAAGCGCAAAGACATACTCCCCTGGCTCGAATACAAAACTCAAGAAGATGATAGAGTGAGACGCTCTCACGAGTTGCTCAATGGCACTATCAAGAAAGTGGATGATCCATTTTGGGACACATACTATCCTCCAAATGGTTGGGGATGCAGATGCTATGTTCTTCAACACGCTGAAGCTACCGAGAAAGATCCTGAAGGTTATCCGGACACCAAACAAATGCCTCCTGCTTTTCGTACCAATCCCGGAAAAACAGGAAAGGTCTGGAATGAACGACATCCTTATTTTATTGAGGCAAAAGAATCTGTAAAAAAGAAAATCGAAAATAGTATGATAAGAATCGTATCAGATGATTTCAGAATTAAAGCAAAAGAAGCTTTGGTAGGCAAATCATTTACCAATAAAAATGTAACTTTCAAGATGACTAATAAAGCTGTCAAATCTATTCTGCGCAAACCTCACAAAGATAGACTGATCAGAATGGACTTACTAGATAGCTTAGAGCATTACTTCCCTATTGCAAAATTTATAAAATCAGTCCCGGAGGAAAAAGGAAGAGCACAAATAAAGCAATGGTTATATTATGAAGTGATTATTGACGGCATTAGTTCCTTTATCAACATAGCGGAAATGGCTTCAGGACAATACAAACTACACGCCATTACAGATAGTATAAAATAAGGTAAAAAAAAATAAGGGTTACTCACTACCGCGAACCTTTACACGTTCCGCGAGGTACTCCCTTACAATGCAAAGATATACATTTTATAATTAATATGCAATATTTATTGTTTTTTTTATTATCTTTGTATCGTGATTTATCAATAAAGCCCTCCAACGCTTTATTTTATTGTCAATATGACTAACATTTTTCTTCGACAATCCGAAGATCTCCGGAACTTCCTCAACGACAAATTTCCTGTACTCGCAGGAGCTATGGCTGTACAGCATTTTGACAAGTCTTTTACAGACAAAGGATTTACAGACCGCAAACTATCCAAATGGAAACCTGTCATTGATCGCAAAACCAAGAAGCCCAAACTCAGACCACTGGTAGTGACCGGGCATATGAGAAGAGGAATAGACTACGATGTCAAAGGTTCTATCATTGAAGTGTACAATGATGTGTCTTATGCAAAGTTTCACAATGATGGTGGTAGCATAGAGGGCAGACCTCCACAACGCCAATTTATGGGCTCTTCTCAAGTACTGGAACAAAAGATTGAAGATATGATCTATGATGAAATTGACAACATATTTAACTCCTCCCGATTATGATTAGAGAAATATATATGGTACTTCAGAAAAAACTAACTGATGACATAGATGAGCTCGTCTTAGTGGATCTAGATCTTAACCAATACAATCAACAAGGAGATGATTTCGTCAGAGCCACACCCTCAGCATACATCAAGTTTCATCCTATCAATTGGGAGACTATTCCGGAACAAATCCAAAAGGCACAACTCAATTTTGATATAGTACTTATCAGCTCCACTATGTACGGAGATGACAGAGATATCACAGACAAGCTTCACATTGATCACCTCACCATAGAGAATAAGATTTATACTACATTGATGAATAGACGTTGGATGCTCTCTGATCATCCCGATTACGCAGCCCTCAAAGATACCGAATTGGATATGGTGCTTCTAGAGACTATTGTACGCAAAAGCACTTCCACGCATTCAGCCATTGATCGCATTATGCACACGGCTCAAAACTTTCGTGCCAATATATTTGACTACAGCGCAGCTCCGGTCTGGAGAAAAGTATTAGCTCAGCTCGAACTTCACGCTGAACTCGTAAGAAAACTTGATTAATTACAAAACATTCACATTATGCATCAACCACAACGATTAACAACTATCAAAAAATATCTAGCCATTCAGCGCAGATACAAAGAGCTCTACAACAAAGAAAGACTCCGTAGAGATGACGTGATGAAAAAACTTATGGAAGAATTCTTCATACAAAATGAAGTGACCATTTATAGAATCATCGCCACTACCGTAAAAGAACCGCCTGTCACCATTCAACTCAAAAACGGCAAGACAGCAACCGTACAAAAACTTATTGACTAATTACGCAAACTTATTTGCATATAACGCAAACTTATTACTAACCATATAATAAATTAATATGATGATTATATCAAATGACACACTCTTTGGATTCTTAATAGGGTTGTTTTGCCAACTAATAATTTATTACCTAGTAAGAGCACTTCCTTGCTACGAACAAACACATAAATCAAACCCTAAAAAAACACATTAAAATGACAACAATAATTTTACCCTATGCGGAGTACAACGCATACTATGGATTCTTACTTGGAATGTTCCTTGGAATGATTCTCAATCTTAGATTTAATAACATTATGGAATCAACTCCAATCCCTCTAAAATCAAGACAATCAAATGTAGGCTACCTAACTTTGAAAATCAATGGAAAGCCTCTCAAAGATGATGATGTCATTTATGGCATTCCTCCGGGACACGACAAACCTCATTATTTCAGGATATACCTCAACAGCAAATACGAATTTGAGATGATAGCCTGCACTTATGGATACGTCCACAATATACAGCCCAAAGACTTACGAGACTTCAAATTAATTGGTACTTACAAAGACAACGAACACCTATTTGTTTGTGACTAACTTATTTATCTAATATCTAAATAATATATAATGCCTAAGACCAAAATTAACATCAAGATCAAGACCTTAATTATTAAAGTCAAAGAACCTGTCAACATCGAAAAGAAAGTCAACAAGATGATTGGAGATGCAGTTAAAGATATAGAATACAGCGGCTAAAATTTAAACTCTTTACGAGAATCATTTAAGATTACTTCAGCTCTTTCATCTATACGCTTAGTAACTTCAGCCTCTGATATACCCTCAGAACTACTTACCATTTTGACTATCTCTTCTTTTAATGCTTTAGATAGAGCATAGCTTGACAAGACAAATTTCATTATTGATTTTAATTCTTTTTCCATAATTACATATTTATATTTATCAAATTATCACTCATCACTCATAACTCATAACTCATCACTCATCACTCATCACTCATCACTCATCACTCATCACTCATCACTCATAACTCATCACTCATAACTCATCACTCCTCCCCTCCAACCTAGCCCTTAACTCCCTATTCTCCTTTGCCAAGCCATTGATTGTATCCAACGACTCCTTTATTGTCTTCTGTAGATCCGCTATGTCTGTACCCCCTATCTCGGATTTATCATATTTTACTCCAGATTCAATAGGTTCTGAATACTGCAACTCCACATTTGAATAAAGAACCGATGCCTGCTCGGGTGTTAAAAGCATATTACCTTCGCCTATCAATAACCATATAGGATTTGTCTGAGGATAAAAGAGTAATATATTCCTTATTGCGTCAGAATTTACAGGTCTTTTTTTTCTATCTCCAGTAAAATTACCATATGTTATATCAATTTTTCTGAAAAATTCTTGTTTACTAATTTCCAGAGTTTCAGCGAGTAGTAAAATT
>Ga0256831_1000324_pt1 | contig 25299 bp, 22 predicted proteins | sample 132544metaG_FD_189087 | JGI IMG/M metagenome (GOLD analysis project Ga0256831, IMG submission 189087) | Hydrothermal vent microbial communities from Lau Basin, Pacific Ocean - 132-544 | ecosystem: Environmental > Aquatic > Marine > Hydrothermal vents | place: Pacific Ocean: Lau Basin | collected... | reverse complement strand
TAAATATACAATTAGTATATTTACCCTAAATATAAGGAAATAATTTCTCTATTATCCAGTAATTACAGAGAGTTATATATTTTTTCAAGTTTTTTTATTGGCTCTAAAGTAAATTTTTCCTCTACAATTAGTCTGGCGCTTAACCCCATTGTACGCCTTAACGACTCATCTTCAACTAACTTTTTAGTATAAAATACCATTGCTTCCAGATCTTCTCTTTCCACCAGATAGCCATTATCACCATGATTGATAACTTCCGGTATTCCGCCTACCTTTGTCGCTATAATGGGTCTCGAAGCGGCACCCGCTTCAATATTAATTAAACCAAACGGTTCATCCCAACGGGACGGCATAATAATTATATCCGATGATTTATATAAATTTTCAACATCCGAATGGTATCCGACATATTTAATATATTTATTGCTACCAATTTCCTCTTTAAGACTTTGCTCCGTATAAGTATCCCCCATCTTGTCTGGATCTCTGCAGCTTCCCACAATTAGAAACACACAGTCAGAGCGATTGATTTCTTTTGCCAGTTTAATAAAAAGATCAACACCTTTAATAGCTCTTATTTGTCCAATAAAACTGATAACGATTTTATCGCCAGCTATATTTAATTCTTTACGAACATCACTGGCATTTTCAAAACGTTTTAAATCAACCACTGGATAAACGACATCAATAGGCACATTATCTGTTTCAGACATTGCTGCCGTATAGTTGGAATTAGCTATAAGTAACCTGGACATTTTTACAAAAGGTGCTGGTTCAGGTTTTTCAATTACCACATGATAGTGAGTAATCACTGGAATACGAAGAATACGCGAAGCTATCATTTCAGCCGGTCGCCAGTAGTTGCAATTATTAATATGAAAGATATCCACCTTATATTGCTTAAAAAAATGTATGCATTTAAAAATATCTTTCAGATACTGATACCAGTTTCCAGGTTCATGAAACACCCCCCATATAATATACTGAATACCTAATTCATCTAATAATGGAATTACGGAGCCTTTATTCGGTATAAGCACAATAGGGACAAATTGCCCCCGATCTAAAAACCTCAGATTAGTAAAAAGAACACGACTGGCGCCTCCCCAGTCCCCTGAACTGGCTGAAAAATAACATACGACCTTCTTCCCGTTAAGCATACAGATACAGCTCATTTAATTTTTGTTTTAAGGTCTCAACAATATCTGCATTTTGTCTGGAGACATCTATTTTACAATCCGGATCAGTAGTCTGGTCATATAATTGATATTGATAACCATCAATAAGAGGGAGTCTTATCAGCTTCCACTGCCCGGAGATTAATACACTGTCCTTAGCCTGATAAATCTGCTCCTTAAGTTCGGGTTTTAGAACAATGGTTCCCCGTTTCCTATCATTAACTGTAATAATATCCAGTAAGTCGGGATAAGTTCTGTGGTTTTTTAGCATACCCGGTGGTTTGGTAAACCATATTCCTGTTTCACAGATAACATCCTGATTAACTGTTAACTTATCATTAATAAGTGTCTTCAATGACTGACCATCATAAGCACCTGTCTTTTCTGAAAACAGAATATCCAGCAGGGTGGGTACCAGGTCAACGGTTCTGATCCTGCTGGTATTAAGCTGTGCGGTATCCACGGCAGGATTATAAATAATCAGTGGGATCCGGTTACTGTATTCAGATAAAACACTATTACCCTGTCCCCAGGTTTCATTCTCAAAAAACTCCATACCATGATCACTATAAATAACAATCAGGGTATTCTGCTCCATTTTGTTCTTCTTCAAACAGCAGATAATATCACCCACCTGGTCATCAAAATTGGTAACCGAACCATCATATAAATCCAGTATCTGTTCCAAATCAAAAGCTTCTTTGGGTTCTTTCTGGCTTTTTATAATTTCTTCCGGGTCGGTCAGCCGGGCCATCATAAATTTAGACTCACCCCAATAATCAGGATCTGCATACATGGAATAATAAGGATACTCCGTACCAAACGGCGGATGTGTGGTACTAAAAAACGTATTTAATAAAAATGGCTGTTCCTTCGCTGCAAGGTTATCTATACTTTGCCGGGTTTTATCCAGTAAATACTGTCCCTGGGGTACTCCTCCCAAATAAAATATTTCAGGAAGAAATATACGTCCCAGACGATTCTTTACAAACAGAGATAAAAACAAACGGATATCTTTTGGACCCTGGCGAATATAATAACGAATATTCCACTGATCTTCCGGCAGATCCTGCTGTTCAAACCCCAGCTTAAACTTACCCAAATCACTTCCGCACCAGTCGCTGATCACTGAAGTTATATAACCTTTTTTTCTAAGTAACTCAGGAAAAGGGGTAACTGTAAGATTAAACTCGTCCTGCGCCACAAAGTTATCCCGTATTCCATGTTTCCAGGGCTGGACACCACTAAACAGAGAAACCAGACTTGGAGCAGTACGGGCAATGGGAACATAGCAATTTTCAAAATAACAGCTTTTTTTAATCAGCTTATCGATATTAGGGGTTATTGACTGACCATTTCTTATTCGACCAATTCGATCCACCCTGAGGGTATCCGAACCAATCATTATTATATTGGGCTTATCACCATGTATAATATTTGTTCTGGTTTTTACTCTTTTATTAAAGAACCTGAAACTGCTGCTATCTGATACCAGAATAAATACCATTAAATGAATTAGGAATACACTTAACAGTGTATAAAACAAACTGAAAGACTGTTGTTTAAATAAAAAAAACAGGGCAGCTAAAACAACCATAATGTATATCAGTCTATAGCCATAAATAATGATTTTTAATTTTAACGGAGACAGCCACTTCCACAAACTGTAAAAATTTTTCATGGAATAATGAGAAGACAGAGCGATATTACAGGGTATATATAACAGATTTTTTATAAATTGAACAAAGACCAGCCATACAATAGCGCCAAAAGCTGAAATAAACAGGCCTGACATCCGGGCTGGTTCAGAGCTTATAACCGCAATGCTATAATAGAAAAGTGTACCCGTTACGGCCAGAAAAACATTAATTAAGACACACCAGACAAACAAACGCATCAATGCATAAATAGAATATAAATGATAACTTTTTAAAATATTCTCTTTTATTGCCGGGCCGGTTCGGGAGAAATCAATAATAGCTTTTATTAAAATAATTAATGACAGGCCTAAAGAGGTCAAAACAGCAGGATAAATTAATGCATAAAGTACATCCCATTTCATAGTAAATTATTTCCTGTCACGAATGGATTTTCGAAAACCACTGATTTCACCCATTGTCGCAGCACACCTGACCAGATAAAAACGAGAACGTCTGATACTCAGGGAAAAAATAACTTTAAAAAAATAGGTCAATAATTTACGCCATAAATAACGTGGAATTCTGGTTGCCTGCGTGTTTTTTATACTTATCACTGATCGTGAACGCTGAAAACTTTTCAACAGAATATATGAAAGGCTAAAACGTTCTAAATCTACATAATGATACTGCATCATATCGGGTACATACCTTAAACTCTCACCTCCCTGAATAGCCCTTAATACATAATCACCATCCTCTCCCCCACCCAGGTTATGACCCTGTGGTCCCAGTTCTGTATTAAACAGGCCGACTCTGCTAATCACCTCTCTTTTTAAAGCCAGATTGCCTCCCCCCGGTATAGCCACTTTGTTATCAGCAAATTCAAAACTCTGCTCCCCCTTATCATAATGTGGAACCGGTAAAGGATAAATAGCATACGGGCCTGACTCCCTGGCCCATGACGGTTCTTTACCGGTCCAGTCCGGAAGAATCTTCCCAAAGAAAATGGTATTTTCAGGATAAGACGTATATGCCTGACATAAAGTCAGCAGATAATTATCACTGACCCGATGATCGTCATCAACAAAGGCAATTAAATCCCCTTTTAAATAAGACATACCTAAATTCAATGCATAGGACTTGCCTGGCTGAGGTTCTATATACCAGCGTAACTCAATCGCATTATTTTCTGCCTGGTGTTGTTGATAATCCTGAAGCAGTGCATGAGTGTTATCAGTACAGGCATTAGCAACCACCAGAATTGAATTTTTACACTGTTCGGGTCTAGCCGCATGGTTGAGAGAATAAAGCACCTTTTGCAGTAATTCAGCCCGATTATGAGTACATATAAAAATTTCAATATGTGTCATCTTCAGCCATTACTCTTTTCTGGGTGTACCATGAAATTCTTTCTGATAAAGGCCGGACATGGTACCTAAAAAATGACAGACCAGCATTTCTCTATGTAAAGCTTCATCCGGAGTATCCAGTAATTTACTTTTTATGGCCTTAACTACTGAGCGAAACAACTGAGGGTACATATAAAGCGGGATACCAAACAACAGACGATCGCCTTGTATACCCACCGCCTGAGCAATATTCTTGCTGCTTTGATAACGCCAGCGCCTGAAATAATTTTTCTTTAAGCGGAATGATTCTACCTTATGCTGCACATGAGAATCCGGGAAATAATAAATATGCTCTCCGGCATCGATCATTCTCTGGAAAAACTCACCATCCTCACCGCTGGCCAGATTGGAACCTTTTCGACCCCGATTGGTATCAAACAGGCCATATTTGTCAAAAGCCTCACGCCTGAATCCCATATTGGCGCCAAAGGGCAGTTCCTCATTTTTCTCAATCCTGAACGGTCCCCTGGTTTCTATTTTAACAGCTAGATAACCATAAAAACGCTCTGTCAGCCACTTTGGTTTATCCCCTTCCCAGATCGGTGCAATATAACCTCCACAAGCCAGACAATGGTAAGAATCCATGGAACGTTTCATTTTTATAAGCCAGGAACTGGCCGGCAGCACATCATCATCCGTAAATAAAATAATCTGCCCCTGTGATTCTTTTATACCCCGGTTTCTGGCATAAGAGAGGCCCTGCTGAGATTCAAATAAATAACGTGTGGGGAATTTAGATTGTTGAGAAAAATTCAGTACAATATCTTTGGTATTATCCGATGAATTATTATCAACCACTAATAATTCTACCTGATAAGCATCAATATCCAGCTGATTAATACTATTTAAAGTATCCTTTAATGATTCAGCTCTATTATAGGTACAGATAATAATACTGACATCAATGCTCATATTATTCAGCCTGATTTAAAGTATTCTGGCTGGTTTTATTTTCTGTTTGTTTCTGTTTTTCATATTTTCTCATCTTTTTTTCTATTCGCTTGAGCTTTTTCTTCAAGTATTTAGAATCTGGATTATGTTTTAAGCCCTCATTAATTGCCTCTATGGCTTTTTTAAAGTCTTTTTTTCTTTTATATAAATTAGCTAATAAATAATAGGTTCTGACATAATTTTTATTTAATTTAATCGATTTTTTATAAAGGGCAATGGCTTCATCTGTTTTTTTTTGCTTCTCTTTTATAAATGCCAGACGATTAAGTAAAACAGGCATAAAAGGATGTTTTTTATTATTACGCTCAATAGCTGATTCTATTTCACTTGCCCCAGCGGATAAATAATAATTTCTATCTCCTCTGGGATAAAGTGAATTCTGAGAACGGTTAATAAAATTTTCTCCATAGCAATAGTGGTTGAAATATATTAAACCAGAGACAATCTCTTTATTTTTACCCTGACATACCGGTGGCAACATTTTCTTTTCAGCTTCTGTTGCTCCAAAGGGCAAGGTAGCCCATGATAAAACAGGTATATAACACAAAAAAAGTATTATTAATTTCTTCATAAGTTTATCCTTATCTATCCCGAATAGATCTTGTTTTTTCTGCAACGCTATTCCAGCTATAATCTTCTCTGGCTCTTTTTAAACCATTTTTACCATATTGCGTAGTTAATTCAGCATTGGTTAACAAGGTTCTTAAGGCATTAGTCACATTGTCCAGTTCAGAAGCATTAATTCTTAAACCGGTTTTATTATTCACTACTGCATCACCCGTGCCACCGGCATCACCTGAAATAACGGCTTTACCGCAGGCCGATGCTTCCAGAAATACCATGCCAAAACCTTCTGTATCACCGTCTATTTCTCTATTAGGCATAATAAACACATCGGCGGCATTATACCAGCGTGGTAAATCTTCCCTGCTGACATGGCCCAGCGCGTGATAAAATGCATCTACCTGATCTCGTTCCGCCAGCTCTTTTAAATACTGCTCATCCTCTCCAATGCCAATAACTGCGTAATGGACATCAATATTTTCAGCTCGCAGAGCGGCTATGGATTTAACCACCTGATCAAAGCCTTTTCTTCGACTGAGTCGCCCGACAGACAGCACCAGTTTCTGCTGTTCAGAGATCCCGATTTGTTCTCTTAAATCACGGACATTATCCATAGGTTTAAAACGCTCAATATCCACCCCAGGAGAAATCAGTATAATCTTTTCGGGTTTAACGCCAATTTTCTCCAGTTCTTTGCGGGTAAACTCACTATTGGCAATAACAATATCAGCGTGTTGATAAGTAAAACGCATTACTTTAAATTTACCGCTCTGACGCCAGGTGGTTATTTCCTCACCATGAGCATAAATAAGTACCTTTTTTCCGGATAAACGAGCAATTAAATAAGCAATAAACCCCTCAGGCAGAACTCGTCCGGCATGAACCACATCTATTTTATTACTCATAACCACTTTTAAAGCCGTCCAGAACAGCTTTAAATACATTGCCAGGGATTCGGGTTTTAGCCACCAGTAACGTTTTAAACTGACACGATGAATAGTATTCGGGTGATGTTTATCATATTCAGCGGCACCTTCCACATCGGCGGTAACAATGTGTATTTCCTTGCCGCCCAGACGGGAGTATACCTCATCAAACCAGACGGCTGAACCGCCTTTGGTGGGTAAAAACAATTCTGTGATCACCAGATAACGTTTATTATTCATGTTTGATAATCAGCCCTTTATTATCGACAATACATCACGCAAACTTTTACCCCCTGGATTTTCCAGAAGCAGGGGCAGCACTGATTTTACAGCCTCAATTCTTTTACCCATTTTAATCAGTGTATAAGCCAGATCCAGCCGGGCATGACGAATACCGGCTAACAGTCCGGAAAATAATTGCGGACGACTTCTTTTAATAACGCTTTTCAGGCGGATTAAAGAATCCACTGACTGCTGTTGCGCTCTTAATGGATCGCTACGGGTGGCACTGTTCTGATGAATATAATAAGCCGCAACAGGCTCAGTTATAACCCCTATTTTCTGACTTATGGCACATAAACGGATTAAAAAATTAACATCTTCACAAACAGCCACTCCCACCGGGTAGCCGCCTAATATTAGAAAGTCTGTTTTTTTCAGCGTTAAGGTATGGGTGTCACCAAAATGCTGTTCAATAAAGTCATTTATCAGCTCACCTTCCATAATAAAGGACTTCTGATCACCTGCCCGGCTTAATATCTTTTTACCGGCAATTGTGGAGGGCATTGACTGGCGCAACAACTGTCCTGTTTCATCAATATAGTCAAAATTACCGGTTACAAAGTCTACGGCTGGATGGTTTGCGATTAATTCTGCATAATACTGCAACCGGTTTTCATAATACCAGTCATCCGCATCAAGAAAACAGACCCACTCACTATCGGCCAGTTCCACGCCTTTATTCCTGGCCGCAGATACGCCGGCATTTTTCTGGTAATAGTAGGTTAGTCGCCTGTCAAACTGCTGTACCTGTGTTTTAGTGTTATCGGTAGAACCGTCATCAATAATAATAATTTCCTGAGCAGGATAAGACTGGCTCAACACCGACTCTATTGCCCTGGCAATGGTTTTTTCACCATTATACACAGCAATAATGACACTGAATGTGGGTTTACTCCTACTATTAGCCCCGGTCATACTCCCTCTCTCCCGGACAGAGCAGGCATAAGCCGTGTCACCCCTTTTAGCAGCCCGTTAAAACCAGAATATCTGGCCAGGCGTTTATATTTAAAATACTCCTGCAAACGATGGAGCCAAACTCTCAGCCGCGGCAAGCTGTTTAGTAATATAAGCTCTTTATTATTTGAGCAATAGGCTGCCATTAATTCCTCAACATTTAAATACATAACATGACTAAACTGAGTACTGACCGCGTCCAGTAATTGTTTTAACTCCTGTAAAGAAGCAGCTTTGTCCTCTAAAAAATTAAACCGATGCATTTCAATTAATGCCGGCCTGCCGCAGTGATGGTGCTTTAAAATATCCCGCATTACCTGTTCAGACTTATGCCCTTTTTGCGGTTCAAAATAAATATCTCTTACCAGGTAACAGGCCGTATTGTGATCACATTCCCCATTATAAAAGGTACGGCCATTAGACTGTAACTCTCCATTTGCATTGCGTCCGGTAAATTGCCTGCCGGGGGTAATATATATCTTAACCGCATGTTTTATATACTTTTCAATAACCGCATCGGTCCAGACAAAGGTAGGCGGTACAACGACCCTGGGTTTTTGTGCAAAAACACGTTCAAAACACTGCAGTTCTTTTGCAATGGCTTTGGCAATTGCCTGTTCTGATATTGGTTTAGAAGGCAATGAAGAAGTGTCACACCAGCGGCTTTGTAAAAATGAGGGTAAATTCTCTGTTTTGTGGTCAGCATTTTCAAAAAGCCACTGTTTGACTTCCTTCATCTGCAGTCGATTCATTAATGACGGTGGCCAGAAATGTTCCATGCCGTGTAAATGCAGTGCAAATACAGACGGTTGCCCCTGTTTTATAAGTTGAACCAGCTCAGCATACTCAGCATGACTTAAATCACGGTAACAGTAACTATTTTGCTCAATAATTTTCTGTGGATCCGGCTCCGCCAGTATCAGCCCTAATGTCAGTACCGGATGACGCTGCTGCCTATCCCGGTAACCCTGAAATAGCTGCAGCAGTTCAGTTAATGCAGGAACCTGCTCTTGCGGACCAACACCCCAGTCATCACTCTCAAAAATAACCACCGGATAGCGCAGCATGGGTTCTTTCCAGAGTCGTCTTATATCCCGGCCATACACAACAAACAGCATAAACATAACCAGCAACAACCATAAAGCCAGGAACAGTGTCAGGCTCAATGCCAGGTTCAGCAGTATAGCCATACGCCCATTACCATTTATAACCCATTTCTTCCGCAAGCGGGGAAACCGCACGGCGCAGCAGCCACTTTTCCAGACGGCTAACCCAGGCCTTACCGGTACTTAACTCCGAGCTGCCCACTTTTTTCTTTATCAGGTTATGGTTAATTTCAATGTCCAGGTAATTTTCCAGCCGATCCAGTTGCCTGTTATCCTGGATTAAGTCTTCATAACACAGCAACAGGCCGCCCAGTTGCTCTGCCTGACGGATGTACCCCTGCAGCAGTTTTTGCCAGTGCTGACCAAAAGCCATTGGAGTAAAGACGGGTTTATCCGGCCAGGTATCATACCAGCTGCGGCCATAGCGACAATAGGACTGATACGCCTTTAACGGGTTTCGATACAATAAGATAAAACGGGCATTAGGGTATAACCATTTAAGATAAAATGCATGCTCAATAGTCAGCCGCACTTCCTTTATACCCCAGATACCGGCCCCGGCTTTTTGAGCTGGCTCGGCAAATAAGGTTGTAAACAGAGCACGGTGTGACTGTCTTAACTCTTCCAGACCTGGAAACAGGTTGGCTATCCATTCCGTGGATAACTCCTGGGCACTGGATACCTTATGATAATCATAAAAATAATCTTCCGGCGGCCAGCCGGGACGAAACGCGACTAAAGTTTCAGCCATTTTCTGAATCATACCGCATTCATCAAAGGGTTCGCCCCAGATCAACACCCTGGGATCAGACATTATTAACCGCTGCACAAGGGTTGAGCCAGAACGCCAGCCAGCCGATAAAAGAAATATCGGCTGCTCCTGATCGGCATTATCTCGGGTAGCAGTTTCCGCCGTTACCGCCTGCAGATGTTTCAGCCCGTTCAGAATACCGGGTTGATGCTCAAGCCCCTGGCGATGTATCCGCAACGCCTCAGGCGTACCTTTCAGGGCTGATATAAAATAGTTTAAATTCACCATTACTTACTGGTACTCAATTTGTGCAAAGCGGCTTATATAGTCTTTTAAAGCATCTTTTGTTTCAATATAGGTTTTTTGCTTTTTATCATAGGCATCAAGAATATCAGCTACTTTATTCTTAAGACGGCTCCCAAAATAGGCTTTCAGCCATTTTAAATAAAAACGGGTCAGGCGGTATGAGGTCTTTTTAATAATTTTATAGATGCCTTTTAATAATGGATTTTTTAGGCGCTCAACATTATTTAAAATTAAAGCGTTCAGAGCATCAATAACCTGTACCTGGTTCAGCAAACGGTTTTTATAACGAATAAGCAAATCAGATGCTTTTATTTCGCAGAAACGGGAACAATACAAAGTATTGTCATCTCTTCTAAAATAATACAATGCCTTGTCAATATGCTTTGCCTTAAACAGAGCACTGATCCTGATCCAGTAGTCATAATCCTCCACTAAAAACAGGCCTGTATCATAATCCCCAACTGTTTCATAAGCTTTACGGGTATATAAAAAACAGGCCCCCACCTGGTTGCCTTTTTCCAGAGTCAGGCTATCGGGCAAGCGGACCAGCTTAGGGTCTTTCGGTTGACTGGTCACTTCATCCATTGTTTCAAATTCATAATAATCTGCATACACCAGGTCATATGGGCTATCCCTCAGGGCTGAAACCATTTCCTCTATTGCCTGTTCAAAGTAAAAATTATCATCGGATGTCCAGGTTAATAATTCACCCTGCGCTTCCGCAAAGCCCCGGTTCAGGGCTCCGGGTAATTTCAGGTTGGTTTCATTTTTTATATATTTAATGCGCTTATCATTAAACGACTGAACCACTTCCGTGGTATTATCCGGAGAATTATCATCAACGATAATCAACTCAAAATGTGGATAAGACTGCTTTAAAACACTTTCTACGGCTCCGGCAAGCACATTGGCCCTGTTATACGTCGGCAGTACAATAGAAACTAACGGCGGGTGTTCTGCACTCATGTTATTTATCTTGTTCCTGTAACAGCTTTTTAACTATCTGTATACTGGCCGTACCATCCCCATAGGGATTAATACATTCTGCCATTGCTTTATACGCATTTTCATCATCCAGCAGTCTGGATGCTTCGTCCACAATTTTTTGCGCATCCATGCCGATAACTTTTACCGTTCCGGCCGCGACGCCTTCCTGACGCTCAGTTACTTCACGCATGACCAGTACCGGCTTACCCAGACTGGGCGCTTCTTCCTGCAGACCACCGGAATCGGTCAGTACCAGATAGGCGCTTTTCATTAAATGCACCATGGGCATATATTCCAGCGGATCAATTAGTAAGACATTATCAATATCCGCCAGTTTGGCATTAACAATCTTACGTACATTAGGGTTACGGTGCACCGGATAGACCAGTGTAATATCATCCTGGTACTTTAGAGCTAACTGCTTTAAGCCTTCGCAAATGGCCTCAAAGGGCCCTCCAAAGCTTTCCCGTCGATGAGCAGTTACCAGGATTATCCGCTTAGAGCCAATGGGTAAATGACTCAGAGGGGATTGGGCAAAATCAAAATCCCGACTGGACACATCCAGCAAGGCATCAATAACCGTATTACCCGTTACCGCAATTTGCTCATCGGGAATGCCTTCATTCAGCAAATGCTGTTTGGCCAGTTCGGTGTGAGCAAAGTATAAATCAGACAGAGAATCGATAATTTTCCGGTTGGTTTCTTCAGGATAAGGGTGGTATTTGTTAAAAGTTCTAAGGCCGGCCTCCACATGGCCGACTTTTACTCCGCAGTAAAAAGCGGCCAGACCGGCTGCCATAGAGGTTGTAGTATCCCCCTGAACCAGTAGATAATCAAACGTTTCGGACCGTAAAATCTGGCTGACCTGCTGCAACACCCCAATAGTAATATGCTCCAGGGTCTGGTTTTCCCGCATGAGATCCAGATCATAATCCACCCGGATATCAAATAAATCAATTAAGGACGCAACCATATCCTTATGCTGGCCGGTTATGCAGTTTTTATTATCAATTTCCGGGCACTTTTCCAATTCTGCAATCAGCGGAGCCATTTTTATGGCTTCCGGCCGGGTACCGAAAACCGTCAGAACTTTAAGCATGTTTAGTATCCTTAAGAGGTTTGTTTTTCATTGTGTATAAGTTTCAGCAGGTAGGCATCCAGAAAATACTTGACGGCCCAGCTGATCTCCGCACCGGCAATATATTGTGCGCCTTTACCATAACTGCCGTTAAAACCACCAGAGTCATTCTGAATTGTTTCCAGATAACGGATAGCCTTATCCGCCGGCTCTTTTTTACCCAGGCTGTACCAGACAATCGCGTATTGAGCAATACCGGTAGAACATATCCATTCTACATCCGGATAGGCGGGAATACTGCCGTCCCGACGCTGCTGACGCTCAACATCCACCATTCCCTGCCTGGCCAGGTCAAATTCTTCCAGCTCACACAAAGCCTCCATGGCATAAGCATGAAAGTGCGACAAACGGTTAAAGGGCACCAGTTCTTTCTGCTGTTTATAATAGGCCAGCACTTTCTGCGCAGCTTCAATATAGTCCGGCCTGTTCAGCAGGCGACCGGCTTCAATTAAGGGCGGCAGGACATACACGTGGATCAGATCACTGGCAATATCTGACCACAACTCAGTGGATGGTGTAGTTAAGCGGCCATTATCTTCTACCTGTGTTAATAACCAGTCGCAGGCCCGAACCAGTGCATTATGAACGCCATCCACATCACCCAGTGCCGCACACAGACCACGCAGGATCTGCCCGGTATCAAAGGTGTAGGGCACACCATCGGGGGCAGGAAATGCACCGTTTTCAAGCTGGATGGAAAGCAGCCATCGGGTACAGATTCTGGCCAGTTCGGTTTCTTTCCAGTTATACAGGGTAGGAATATAATAACCCGTTACCTCAGGGTAAGGTACTTTTTCCCTGGTGTGTACGATTATCCCCTGATCTTCCACCATATTATTTTTAAACCAGCCCAGTGCTTTAGCACAACTATGATTTGTTCCTCGCCACAATGACATTCACATTACCTCAATATTTAAGATTTATCCGGGAGTGTTGCGGGTTCCTGGATACGCAAGACCTGATCCGCTTTGATATTATTTAACTCCTGTACCTGGCCACTGGGCCAATATACAGTAATGATTTCTATGCTTTTATTCTGCCCCAGCCCGAAGTGCAGACGCTGAAAATTCTGTACCCGGTTATGCACCCCGCCATCCTGCAGACGAACCTGCTTTTTACCGCCGGCAGTAACATAAACAATTGCGCCAATAGCATCTCTATTAGATTGTGTACCTTCAAGATCAATTTCCAGCCAGTGATTTTTATTACCCTTATTATGATAAAGCTGATAGCCGCCATCACTGGCGGCCAGACCATAACTCCTGCCCATACTGCCGCCGTTCATAACCAGTAAATCCAGAAATCCATCCTGGTCATAATCCGCCATGGCAACGGCATCACCTACCCCCATATGCGTACCGGGTGCACCACCGGCCCCAGTCATTGCAGTAAAGTTACCCTTACCATCATTTAACAGCAGTTTATTTTCAAGATTTTTAATACTGCTTGAGGCGACAATATACAGATCCAGATCCATATCATTATCAAAATCACCAGCAACGGCATTAACACTGTCGGTTAAGGGTTTATTAATACCTCTGGTATCACCTTCTTCATTTAATGCATCGCCGGTATTCATTAACAGACGATCGGCGGAAAATGATTTTTTTGATGACTCCGGGTAATGCACCCGATCAGTAATTTTTTGGGTGGACTGAATTTTAGCCGTTATCTGCAGAGGCTCATTGGATTTAATTGCCGTCCACTGCTTATCCCCGGAAACATCAATACGCCAGCGGTTGTCGCCAGTATAATGAATATAAACGCCTAGCTGTTCTCCTGACACAAAAGTCAAAGGCTGTTTAATACCCGCAATATCCGGATTAAGTTTAAACTGGTGTTTTACGGGGTGTAAATCAGACGCTCCGATGTGTATTTTATCCAGAGACAATAAGGTTTTAGAGGGGGCTGACATTAATGCAATAATAATTTCACCTGCTGTCTGAAACTCAAAACCAAAGTTCTGAGCCACATTTTTAGCACTTATTTTAACATCGAGCAGCAGCTCATTATCACCTCTAAAAGCCGATAAAACCGCGGTGTCCGAGCTTTTTCGGGCCAGGAAAAGATCCATTTTAAGATCACCGTTAAAATCTCCGGAAACCAGGTCATTAAAATGGGTTCTGGGCAGGATTTCCTGCTCATTGAAAGCATTATTCTGTAAACTAAAAACCTGTCCTGCACGATCTTTAAGCCCCTGTACCCGACAAGCAAGATCCGGTTTATCCTGACTGCTTAAAAGACTTAGAATACAAAACGGGACTGAAGCAGAGGCAAAAGGCTGAGTCGGGATTTTTTTAAACGAACCGTCGCTGTTCTGGTTAAAAATACTGGCGGGGGCTTTACCATCCCCTCGTGCCAGAGCACCCAGAAAAACATCCAGACGGCCGTCCTGATTAAAGTCATAAAATAACTGCATACGGGTTCGAGCATAAGGATTATCAATATCCAGCGCTTTGGCCTGGTTGCGGAAACGTCCGGCATCATTAATATAAAAACTGTTTGGACCGACACCAACCCCTCTGCCGCCGCCACGAAGCAATAGCAGATCCTGATCACCATCGTTGTCATAATCTGCCCAGACAGCCCCGTGCTTATCGCCCTGCAACTCCACCTCAGAAAAATACTGCTCAGTTATGTCCTTAAACCAGCCATTGCCCATATTCTGGTAAAAAACCGCCGGATTACCATGATTAGTCGTATACAGATCCGGCAGGCCATCATTGTTAAAGTCACCCCAGGCAGCACCATAAGTCATTCCTGAATCTGTAATGCCAGATGAAAAAGTAACTTCTTCAAAAACAGGCTTATTGTTACTTTCACCACAGCCTGAAAGCAGCAGCAGGATAATTAACGGGTAAAAATAGTTGCTTATTCTCATTAAATGATTACTCTTTTTTCCACTGTTTACAAGGACTTAATATTCCAATAACTAGCGCTTTATAAAACCCCGAATTTTATCCACCAATGAGGTTCTACTAACACGACCCACTTGCTGGGTAAGCAGGGCATTACAAAAATTCAGAAAACGACGGGCACTGCCCTGGGTTGATAATAACTCATTATGGGCGTGCTGATATGCCAGCTTTGATAAAGCAGCATAGTAATCTGCATCCCTAAGAACACGGCCAATTTCTTTAAGCCAGGCATCTTTATTCTGATAATCTTTAATTAAAACTCCACCTTCTCCTACAGACTCGGGCAAGCCCCCACGCATACTGGCAATAACTGGAATACCACAGGATTGAGCTTCAACAGCAACCATACCAAACCCTTCTTCCCATCTTGAAGGCACCAGCAACAAGCGAGTCTGACGATACACCTCACTCATATCTGAAACACGACGAATAAATTTAACATTAGGGAGACTTTCTAACTGCTCAGTTAATGCATTAATGCTTATTTGATCCAGTTTCCACGATTCCACCAGTAAAAATTTTTCTTCAGGTAAAGCCCTGGCTATGTCTAAAAAGGTAGCAAAACCTTTTACCGCATGAGGATTAATCATAGTTAAAAAACCCTCCGGGTCTCCCTTAACGCCAAAATCTGTTTTTGGACAGGGATAGACAACCTCTGCTTTTACCCCGCTTGCTTTTTTAACCTTATTTGCAAGAAACCGGCTGCTGCAAACAATCCCGCTGACCTGCCTGGAAATTGCAATTAACTCTGCCACATCAAACTCGGCATCATGTACAAACAGCACACTATGTATATTTTTTTTATAGGCCTGCTCAACCACAAAGGCAGCACCTTCCATCTGCGCCCATATAATATCCGGCTGTTGCATATCAATATAATTAGCTAACTGCTGTGTAAAGTTTTCAATAACCTGTACCGGGTAATGACAGTCTATTTCACCTGATGCGCCTTGTTCATTTACAGCGACAATATCCAGAGCAGCATAATCTTCAGATTCTGGAAAGCTCCAGGGAGGATTAGAAAAAGCACTGTCGCCAACCGCCTTACACTCGGCCTGCTGGTTCTGCACCAGTGAAAACATTATCTCATGAGCACAACGAGCCGCTCCCCCGAGGAAAAAGGGGTAAGGGGGACGCTCACTGATATAGAGAATACGCATTAAAATTAATACTCAAAAGGTTCATTATACTGTTGAACGTACTTTTTCCAGCACAGAAAACATCTGTTCTGCCTGACGGCTCCGGTATCGAGACTGCAGCCATTGTTCAATTTTATCATCATCCTCTGGTGAAACTGATTTTATATTCAATAAAGCATTATACAGAGCGGTAACACTGTCTGCTTTAATGACCAAGCCATTACCCAGGTCATTAATTATTGCCGCCATTTCTCCTCCCTCACCATAAACCAGCACAGGGGTACGGGAAGCCACATACTCATAAGTTTTGCCCTGTATATAACGTTGCACCTGAGAAGGATTTAATAATAGCAGGGCATCAACCGACAGCATCATCTGGCAAGCCTGCGATTTTGGTACCTGATCAATTAATTCAAATACCTCGGAATAGGGAAATGTCTTTAACTGTTCAAGTACTGACGGTCTCTTATACCCAATCAACTTGATATTAAGCCGGTTTATCAGCGATGGATACTTTTCAAGAACTCGAGACAAAGTTGTTAAAAAACTCGTTGGCGAGGCCATCGGCCCCAAATTACCGAGATAAGCCAGAGTAATTGTGGCAGCATTATCGCTGACAGATTCATTATTACTGAGTTTATTAGCTAACTTAAAATCATCAGGCTCCCAGCCATTGTAAACAACCGCACAATTATCCTTATCTAACACATCAAACTCAGTAATGGCATGTTCCAGTTGAGACGGCGTAGTAAAGACAACCGCATCTGCCTGCTCAAGGCACTGCCTCTCAAGTTTACGGTTAGACTTATCTTTTAACACAAAATCAAAAGGACATTCTGTCCATTCATCACGATAATCCAGTACCAGTTTCCAGCCCAGAAGCTTTGACAGCCACATGCCAACCACAAAATTATGAAATGGCGGCCCTGAAGCCAGAATCACCCCCGGCGATGAATTCTGCATTAAACGGGTAGCCAGATCATATATTATAAATGCATTGGCCAAACCACCATCAAGAACCGGCAAAGGCCAGGATAGCGGACTATTATCCACCCTGGAAATACGCTGCACCTGAACAGTAGAAGATAGTTTTTCTAATAAGTACCCGCCAGCGTCAGTAATAATATCTGGTTCAGGGCTGGTAATAACCCTTATCTTCCAGCCCGCCTGTTCAGCGTAATTAGCAAATGACATAGGGCGATAGACACCGCCTGTTACCTGAGGAGGAAATTCCCAGGCCAGCAACACCATCTCTTTTACATAATCAAAACTTTCTGATTTTGCTTTATTAGCACCTTGCCTTGAAAGCAAGGTATATTTTTTCCATAAAGGCCATTGGCGGTTTTTAGTTTTTCGTATCCATGATGCCAGCTGCCAATAAGTCTGTTTTAAACTGTTACCTAACATTTCACCAGCATCTTTATTAAGACCGATTTATCCATTAGCAGTTCTGGCCCTTACTAGAGGATGCTCTAATATTTTTTTTACCATGCCATCCCATGTCCACTCTGAAGCTATAGAGGAATTTACTTTGTTAACCTCCTTGCCGTCATAATTAACAGCTTGATTCATGGCTTTAATCAAGGCGTCTGATGAGTTAACATCAAAAGAAATATTCTTACCTGCATCAAGCACCCATTCAATACAACCCAGTTTAGGCCCTATAATTAATTTGCCAAACGTCATGCCTAAAACCGCAACACCCGAGTTAAGCCCTCTGGAATGAGATAACACCATACAATCTGATGCTGCCAGGAATATCTGAATATCTTCAGAAGGAATATTCTTTAAATACAAAGTTGTTCTTTTAGCCCAGTGACGAGCCCAGTACATTAGTAACTTGTCCCGCCATGCACCTTTTCCCGTAATTCCCTGGTAATTGCCCGCAACCAGCAGCCACTTATCAGGGTTGTTAACTTTACCAAAAACCGAGAATAATGAGTCCAGCCCCTTATAACTTCTAATAGCCCCAAAGTGCAGATAAACATAGGCATTGTCCGGTATAGCTAATCTGGCTCTCGCTTCTTTACGAGTAATACCTGAAGGGTATGCAAGATAGTTTCCATGCGGCAGAACTATGTTTTCAATGTTATCATGAACCTTATAATGAGCTTTTAATAAGTCAATTGATTTCTCACAATGGTGTGCAATAATATCAGCCCGTTCTATAACAGACTGATAAACATCATAATCCAGACCGGATTTAACATGATCATGAGGCGTTAGGTTATGGACAGTCCATACTATTTTAGCCCCTTTATTTTTATACTTGTCAATAGCGCCAATAAAACGTTCCGCACGTTTTTCTGCACTGCCCATTCCATGCCAGCGATAAAACGCTTCTGGCCAGTTTAAATGTACAATATCAGCATCAACTGTGGTCTCATAAAAGTTATCTACTCCATAAATTAATTCACAGCCAGTTCGTTGATAGGCTCTGCCTAATTCACGAATATAAATATTCATACTATCAATCCAGTTTGGCAATAATACGCATATTTTTTTATTATCTGCCATATAAAGTCCCTGATATAAACAGCTTTTTAAAGGCCTGCCTTTTCCGGCTGCTGCCACTGTGTTTCCAGCTTGAAAAAACCTTCATTTTCAGGTGAGGTTCGTTGAAAGTCCTGTCCTGCAACAATAGAGAACTGAAACATATTTTCACCAAAAAAAACATTTTTTACCGGCTCCTCAACATCAATACTGATACGTGCTGAATATGTTCTAGGCAACAACGGCAGTTGCTTAATTCTGAAGGTAAATTCATATTCTCCAGTATCCAGCTCCAGACTTCTTAATTCCTCTCCGCTTGTCGTTGTCGTTATATAAACAAAATCAGTAGAATGAACGCCAAAAACAATAATAGGTTTTTTTAATGGCTTATTAAGTTTCAGTTTTAAGACCACATCAACATCACTATTATATTGAACCGTCTCCGTTTTATTTCCCGTTAATACATCCTGAAAATAAAAGTCCTTTAATTCTACTTCACCTGTGCTTCTTATATTAGACTGACTGCTTTTAGCCTGAAGTCTTATTTTTTTATCATTATTTTCATAAAACACATTACATACTTTACTGGCTTTGTCATCCATAAGAATATTGCCGTGATCCAGTAACAGAACCCTGTCACACATTCTTTCAATTTGTCGAATATTATGGCTAACTAAAAGCACAGTCTTGCCCTGCCGTTTAATCATATTTTCCATTCGGTCAAAGCATTTTCTCTGAAAAGCCAGATCTCCGACGGCCAGGACTTCATCAACAATCAGCAGATCCGCATCAATACTGGTTGCAATACTAAAGCCCAGACGCACCTGCATACCAGAACTGTATCGTTTAATTGGGGTGTCAACAAATTCTTCTAATTCTGCAAACTCAACAATATCATCAAACTTGGCCTTAATTTCTGAGCGTTTCATCCCCAGAATAGTTCCGTTCAAATAAATATTTTCACGTCCGGTTAAATCAGGCACCAGTCCTGCGCCAACTTCAATTAAAGGCGCTACTTTAGCATCCACATAGACATTTCCCTGAGTAGGAGTTGTAATTCCAGACAGAATTTTCAGCAGAGTACTTTTACCCGCCCCATTTGTCCCGATGATGCCGACCACTTCACCCTGTTCAATTTTAAAATTTAAAGAATCCAGTGCCTTAAACTGCTTGTTTTTACTATCCGACTGATTCTTTGAATTCAAAAATATCTTTTTTAATGAATCTTTAAGGTTGACTAACTGCCCTAAACGATACTCTTTCGTCAAATCCTTTACTTCAATAATAGCCATATTCTATACCAGTCCCTATATCACATCCGCAAAATAAGCTTCCGCACGCTTAAAATATACATAGCTAAGAGGAAGCAAAATCATAATTACGATAAAGCCAGGTAAAATAGCGGCAAAATCCGGTGCAGTATTTCTAAACAAAGCCCCCTGAAATGCGTCAATAATCCCTGCCAGAGGATTCATTGTATATAAAGTGTATAAAGTATCTGACCAGTCCCCTGCAATTTGCTGCTCAAGAAACTTCTCTTTAACCAGACTTAAAGGGTAAATAACAGGCGAGGCGTACATTAACAAAGAAAGAACAACCGGTAATGCTGTTGCTACATCACGATAATACACATTCAGTGCTGAACCGAACAAACTGATTGTCAATGCAACCAGCATAGTATATAAAATAATAACAGGCACCCATAAAACAGACCAACCGGGTACCATATGATAATAAATCATTAATAATGCCAGAATAAAAAAGCTGATCCCCAACTCTACCAGCTTAGTCACCATAGCTGTCAACGGAAATACTTCGCGAGGAAAATAAATTTTTCTCACCAGATTAGTATTACCCACAACACTTGAAATACCTTCTGAAGCACTTTCCTGAAAAAATATCCAGGGCATTAATGCCGCAAAGGTCAAAACAGGATATGGAATATTGCCGCTGTCAATACCCACAAAACTTTTTACCAGAGTAAAAATCAACATCAGCAAAACCGGCTTGAGTACCGCCCATAACAAACCAAGATATGCCTGCTTATATCGAACTGTTATATTTTTTATGGCCAGAGCCATTATTAATTCACGATAATTATAAAGATCACGAATAACACGAATCATTTATTTATATCCCATTTTTAATGCCGTATTCTCAACCAGACTTAAGACACGGGCAACTTTATCTGCATTTCTTCCATCTTTCCATTTATTTAAACGAATTTCAGAAAATGCATTATATGGCCGGGACAATACTGTCTGACAATGTTTTTCTAACGTTTCCCCAAATTCAAGGTCTATTGCCTCAAAAGCAGCTTGAAAACCTCGCACGGGATCATTCAATAAATCTTCATAACAGATTTCCACCCATTGTTTTTCCGGCACCATATCTCTACCCGCAAGAATCATATCGTTCATCGCCTGGTATTGAAAGGCACAAACCTCTTCTACCGAGCTGGAAAGATAGTTTTTCCACCCTTCGGGAAGAAAAAAACACCAACGTTTAAACTCTCCATTTTCAACATTTACATCTACAGGCAGGCTGTTTGACCAGGTTGCAAATTCATCGGCCTTTCTCCAACCTTCAATTAATGAATTAATATTGTCACCCGGGCTTCGTTTTACATACACAAAGCGAGCAGCAGGAAACAAGGCCAATAAATAAGACAGGCACAGGCCGTTCTGATTATTTTTATCTACAAAATTAAGAGTACCCGTCTGACCATAAAAAAAACGGGAAATAAACGCCCTGTCTCTATCCGAAGCATCTTCTTTTAATAATACATGACTTTTCCAGTCTCTTTGTTCCAGGGGGTGTAAGGAAGCCCAGAGATCATGTGTTTCTTTTTGAATACTGCCTAACTGCGGGGAAGCAGAAAACGTTTTATATACCAGCGTTGTACCAGCTCGTGAACAGCCAAGAATAAAAACCGGGCTTTCTGCTATTTGGGGAGATAGTTTCCACCTCAAGTCACGGCCTTTTATAATCCCCTTCGAAAGATAATATCTCAGAGTTTTATCTATCTTTAGCCCAATTTCAGTCATCATTATAATATGTATCTGCTTTAAAATTAACATTATAGACCAACTAAAAGCTAAATCTTGTAAGAAAAAGAGTACTAGAGCATAATTGTTGAATTTTCCCTATTGCAAAAGAAATTTTTCTACTACAGAATAGTTACTCAGACAATAAACCACACCTGACTTGGTGCATAAGTGAAATTAATTATTCAAATTCCCTGCTACAATGAAGAACAGACTCTGCCCTTAACTTTTGCTGATTTACCTAAGCAAATTGATGGAATAGATGAGATTGAAGTCTTAATTATAGACGATGGGAGTTCCGACAAGACCGTTGAAATTGCCCAACAACTGGGCATAGACCATATTGTAATTAACAAAAAAAATATGGGGCTGGCAGCCAGCTTTCGACGAGGTATAGATGAATGCCTGCGTCAGGGTGCAGATATTATTGTTAATACTGACGGGGATAATCAATATGCTGGCTGGGATATTCCAAAACTGGTCAAACCTGTCCTTAATAATGAAGCCGATATCGTAATCGGAGATCGGGAAACACACAAAATCAGCCATTTTTCAAAAGGTAAAAAGTTTATGCAATGGCTGGGCAGTGGAATTGTCAGAAAACTGGCCGGTATATGGGTACCCGACACCGTCAGCGGCTTTCGGGCCATCTCAAGAGAATCCGCAATTAAACTCAATGTACTGTCGACTTTTAGTTATACCATAGAAATGGTTATCCAGGCAGGCAACCGTAACCTGACAATTATTTCTGTACCGGTTGAAACCAATGATAAAACCCGTGAATCCCGCCTCTTTAAGAGCATACCCAGTTTCATTATACGCCAGGTTAGTACCATAGTTCGCATGTACGCTATGTATCAGCCGTTAAAAGTATTCTTTATTATCGGTTCAATTCTGAGTATTACAGGTATTATACCTATTATTCGATTTATGTATTTCTATTATACCTCAGGGGGCGCCGGACATATACAGTCCTTAGTTCTTGGTGGCATACTTCTCATGATGGGCTTTATTACATTTCTAGGAGGCTTAATTGCTGACCTGATTTCATTTAATCGAAAACTCTCAGAAATGGCACTTGAGCAAATTCGAACAAATGAATTTTCCCGAAATAAAAATAAGTAAATACAGTTTAAATGAGCACTGAAAATCATAAAAAAATTGTGGTACTCGGCCCCGTCCTGCCATTTCGTGGTGGAATTGCACAACACACCACAATGTTAAAAAGAGCACTTGCTAAAAAATCTGATCTTTTGGCTTTATCGTTTTCCAGACAATATCCTGGCTGGCTATTTCCAGGAGAAAGTGATCGCGATCCCTCTTATGAGGGTCATATGGAAACTGCAACTGAATATTTAATTGATTCACTTAATCCTCTAACCTGGAAAAAGGCAATAACCAGAGTAATTAATTTTAATGCTGAGATAGTTCTTATTCCGTGGTGGACAGTATTCTGGGCACCTTGTTTTGGGTTTATTTCCAGAGCATTAAAAAATAGAGGAATTGAGGTTATCTTCTTCTGTCATAACGTCATTGAACATGAAGCATCGAACTGGAAAACAATGTTAACCAGAAATGTGTTAAAAAACGCACAGCGTTTTATAGTTCACACAAAAGAGGATAAAAGCAATCTTTTAGCACTCTTGCCCAATGCGAAAATAACAGTACATCCTCACCCAATATATGAACACTTTCCAGAAGCAGAAGGAAAATATCAACGCAGAAAATCTCTGGAACTGCTTTTTTATGGTTTTGTCAGACCCTATAAAGGACTGGATGATCTGATTGATGCTATGTTGTTGTTAAAAGACAAAGATATCCAGCTAACAGTTGCTGGTGAATTCTGGAAAGGAAAAGATGAAACGAGTGAAAAAATTTATTCTCTAGGTTTAAATGAGCAAATTGAATTGCGCCCTCGCTATCATAGTGATCAGGAAACCGCAGAACTTTTTCATAGAGCAGATATTATAGTATTACCTTATCGCAGTGCAACAGGAAGTGGTGTTGTGCCAATAGCCTATCATTATAATAAACCGGTTATTGTGACTCATGTTGGTGGATTACCTGATGTTGTGCTTAACCAAAAAACCGGAGTTATTGTCCCAGCAAACGACAGCACATCCCTGGCAGAAGCAATTGCTCATATCAATCAGAAAACTTGTGAATTAATGGTGCCCCAAATTCTTGAATTTAAGAAATCTCTTACATGGGATTCATTAGCATCTGTTATTGTCCAGTAGAATTGATTTCTCATGTATGAATGATAAAACATATATTATTCTGGTTAACTGGAATGGCTGGGAAGATACACTTGAATGCCTTGAAAGTATCTTTAACCTTTCAAGGAAAGATTTCCGCGTCCTTGTATGTGATAACGGCTCACAAGATGATTCTCTCAATAAAATAAAAGAATGGGCTGAAGGCACAAGAGAAGCCCGTATCTCAGAAAAAAGAATGGGAAAATATTCACTTCCCAAAACCAATAAACCTGTTTCCTATCAATTACTCACTAAAACACAGGTTGAATCTGGAGAAATAGCTGCACACAGCCAATTAATATTAATTGATTGTCAGAAAAATCTTGGTTTTGCAGGAGGTAATAATATAGGACTACGCTACGCCTTGTTACAAAATGATATGACATGGTGCTGGTTATTAAATAATGATACGGTTGTTGAACAAAATGCCTTAACTGAACTAATAAAAAAAGGGGTTGCAAACCCCAGGATTGGTATAACGGGATCAACAATTATTTATTATAATCAAACTAACAAAGTTCAGGCTTTTGGCGGTGCACGATATTTCTCCTGCATCGGACTGGCAATGCATATTGGTAGGTTCAATAGTCAGTTGAAAGCAACAAATGAAAATAAAATAGAAAAACATTTATCCTATATTTTGGGAGCCTCAATGTTTATTTCACGAGACTTCCTCAGAAAGATCGGCCTGATGTCTGAAGACTATTTTCTTTATTATGAAGAGCTGGACTGGGCACAACGATCTAAATCTCAATATTCTTTAGCCTATGCCAGCAAAAGTTTAGTATTTCATAAGGCTGGTTCCAGCATTGGCTCATCAAACAAAGCATCCCAACGTTCCATGTTGGCTGATTATTATTTAATGTCTAATCGACTTAAAATAACACAACGTTTTTTTCCTTATTGTAATTTTTCAGTACGATTATTTCTTGGGGTTGAAATGGTTATTCGCTTATTGAAAAGACAACCTAAAAAAGCCAGAATTATCTGGGGATTGATTATAGATAAATCAACCAATAAATTTACTTCAAATGAATAAAGATTTATTTGAAGTGAGATTGCCCTGATTTATAAATATTCTTAATATTGAAACTGGTGTTTATCTGGGGGATAATGTGTTTATTTTGTACTGACAGGATGAAAATGAGAGGACAAAACTGCCTTACCTCATCAATATTTTGTTTACTTTTACTATTTATACGTGGCAAATAGAATTTAAATTTTTTTATAACAATATAAATATCATTTTAGG
>Ga0256831_1000323_pt1 | contig 25316 bp, 24 predicted proteins | sample 132544metaG_FD_189087 | JGI IMG/M metagenome (GOLD analysis project Ga0256831, IMG submission 189087) | Hydrothermal vent microbial communities from Lau Basin, Pacific Ocean - 132-544 | ecosystem: Environmental > Aquatic > Marine > Hydrothermal vents | place: Pacific Ocean: Lau Basin | collected... | reverse complement strand
TTTTATGATAAATTTTGGTTAGACGTTGTTTAAATTGTTTATCAGATTGAGATGAAGCGGCTTTGTTTTCACTCATAATATGCTCCATAAACATAATATTAGAAGTATGTGGGCTTTATACTGTTTTGGCACTTAAATTAAGGTATAAATGGAAAAATATTCTTCATGTCGGCAACATTTAAGCGCATTTCATGCATATCTTTAGTCATTGATGTAAAGTGAAAATTAATGGTATTTATCGTATCATTAATTTCATTGGTATGTTGTGTTAATAGTTTGATAAGAAGAAAGAAACTAAGTAGTAGTACAGCAAAAACAGTAACAAGTGCGCGAGTAACCAGAGTCATTCGTTTGGCAACTCGCATATTGATGCTAAATCGTGAGGCCATGGCTTCACGATATTTTTCGTTAATTTCTTTAATTAATTCGTCTTTAGAAAGCTGCAATAATGCAGCTTCTGTTTTTATAGCACTCATTGTTATAACATCTACCTTTAGAGCAGGTGAAGCAAATTTAGTTTGTTAAATATAGTCAAGCTCAATGGTTTTTAAGAAACACTTCATATTTTCTAATGATTTTTTCTGCCAAGGTGTTTCAGAATTACCTAATACTTTGACCTGAATATTAGGCTTTGCTTTCATGCTCATAACAAACTTATAAAATGTGTTAATACCTGAGCTATTTAAAAATTCAAGCTCTCTAAGATCAAGTAAAATGGAATCAATACCAGATTCAGAGACTTCTTTTAATAGTTTTGAAATGGGTTCATAACTATTGCTACCGTTTAAACGTAAGCTACCATTAAAAGCAATGGAATGATTTTCTTCATCATACCAGACATGATAATGTTCACCTTTGATTTCAGTATTCACATTTTATTCCTTTATTTTTTTGTATTAAGTGATTGATATATTTTAATGTGCTTGCATGGAGTTAAGATGCCTAATATTAGATATCTGATATCATAGGCATTTTAGCCATAGTAAATACTTTGACTAAACCATTATCCTGTTCTTCAAACTTAAACCCCAGTTTCGCGTGGTAGTTTAAAATTAAGGTGATATAGCCTAAGCCAGAGCCACTGGTATCTTTTTCTATATTCTCAGTAATTTTTTCTACTAGATAAGCCTCTGGATCGGCTGCTAGTAAATTTTTTAAGAATGCTGCAAACTTGGTGACTTTTTCTTTAGATAAATTATTTGTTGTTATTAATGTAATGTTGTTTTCTTGTGTATTAATTTGGATGGACACATCGAGATCACTGGCAGAGTTAAATTTTATTGAATTTTCAAATAATTCATTAACCACATAAGAGACATTATTGAGTACCTCTTTGTGTTGTGACTCAGTACAGGATAGAACGGACTGTGTATAATAATGACTTAAATAGTCAGCCAGCTTGCTGGCCTGTTCCCAGTTTAAGGTAAAATTATCTGAGTAGAATTTCAGATAAATATCTCCCGCATCCATCTTCACATTTGTATCAAAATCCCCAACAAGCATAGTTTTGTCCTTATTTGCTATTAAGTATTTGTTATTTCTTATCACAGCCTTTAATAACGACCATGGTGACATCATCATCGGGTTTTACTTCACCCATATAATCATATAATGTTTTAATAATTGTATTGCGAATTTCGTCGGCACTGAGTGAGCGCACACTACATACTAATTCACTTAAACGCTGGATGCCAAATTGTTCACGATCTTCATTTTCTGCTTCGGTAATGCCATCTGTGTGTAATAATAAAACATCACCATTATTTAATTGTACTTTAAAGTCATGTACGGCATCTGAAATATCATCCATAATACCAACAGGTAAACCTAAGTCCATTGTATCAATAAAACTAATGTCACCATTTTCTCTGATAATAATAACATCCTCATGTTGTCCTGTGATCTTAACTTCACCTGTACTATTAAGATCTAAGAGTGATAGCGTAATAAATTTATCAGCACCAATGCGTTGAATATTACTATAAATAACCTGATTAATGATACTATAAAACTTGGTAGGATCAGTAATACCAGAAAATAATAATGAGCGCACGGCAGTCTGTACCATTAACATAATAACACCACTCTCAAGACCATGTCCTGTGACATCTCCAATGCCAATTTTGGTATTGCCTTCTTCATTTGTGAGTACATCATAGTAGTCACCACCCACTTCGTCAGCAGGCTTCATATAAGCGGAGATATCAAACTTAGCCATTAATTTTAGTTCTTCATTTTTGGGCAGTACCATTTTCTGAATGGTTTGTGCGACGTCAAGTTCTGAACTGAGTCGGGTATTTTCTGTTTTCAAAATAGCATTTAATTTGCCAATTTCTTTATTTGCACCTTCTAATTCTTTAGTTCTTTCATGCACAAGCCCTTCAAGTTTTTGTGTATAGAGAAGAATTTCCTTGGACATAGAATTAAATGTCCCAGCTAACTGACCAATTTCATCATTGGATAATTTTTTGACTTCAACATCATATTCTTTCTTTTGGATTTTCTGTGCGCCTTCAACTAAGGCCTTTAAACCACGAGTCATATTACCGGAAAATTTAAAAATGGCGACAAAAACAAAGAGTAAGGTGGCTAAACTGATAATAATGCTGCTGAGTAGGATTTTATTTTTGCTATCCTGAATTTTATTTTGTGTAGCGGAGAGTGCCGCATAAATTTCATTTTTAGGTACGACAAATCCTAAATTCATATATTCTTTTTTTATGCCATTTTCATGATAATAATCCAAAGGCAACATTCTCTTTAACACAATGACATAGCCTTCGCCATTAATGTTGTCTGTTTCGATATAGGAAATTTCATCGTCAATGGGAAATTTTAAGTCAGCAAAAGTTGCTACACTACTATTAGCAAGATTTCTATCCAGTTCACTTACTCCGGGTACGGCAACACCTTTCTTTTTTTCTTCACTTTGCTTGAGTCCCATCACTTTACTGCCGTGTTCATTAACAGCGAGTATCGTACCGCTTTGATTGGAAATAAAAGCGAAACCTGTTTGTGCCAACTTAACATCTTGAACATATTTAATGATATGTTTTAAGTTAAAATCTAGACCAATAGCACCGGCAAATTTACCTTTATCCCATAAAGGGTAGAAAAAAGAAGTAATAAAACCACTGCCTGCAGCATCCTCATAAGGAGGCGTGACAGTGACTCTAGGTGTTTTCTTTTCTGAGTCGGGAATTTTTTCCCAGCTTTCAACTAAAGTTGGGAAAAAGAAATCCCAAAAATTCAATTCATTATGGCCGGGATAAGAGGCATCAAACTCTGTAGCCATATTAATGCTGGGCGTAATACGTAAGTAGGAACGTTCTTTAGCACCGACATAGTAAAGCCATTGGCCTTGCTTGAATAATGAGGGCATAAATAAATCAAGTATTGAGGTACGTTTGATATCGTCTAATACATCAGCACGGATCGTGTGATCATCATTTAATAAATAGCCCCAAACGCTAATCACTGTATCCTTGTCTAAATTACTTTGGCTCCAGTTACCAGCCGGTTTATGTGTCTTTTTACTGGTGAACTTTGGTGTGTAGGAAAATTCATTGGAGAAATAGGGGGTATCATCAAGATCGTATTGCAGATCAGCGAGATCTTTATTATCAATCACCTTTTGCATGACATCATTGAGGATAAAGCCATTACCCAATGCGGAGTTGATAGTAAAACTGATCCGTTGACTGGTTAAATCAATATAATTATTTAAATATTCTATATTGGCATTTTTTAAACCTTTAGAAATTTCAATGGTTGCTTCTTCACTTAGACTACGGATGCCAAAGACAGAGCTGGTAGCATTTAAAATGAGGCCAATTAAAATACTGATAAATGAGATAGCAATAATTTTGGTTCTAAAACTTTGAGATCTTTTAATCTTAAATGTTTTACTACCTGCATGTTCTAATGGTTTTAGCATTGTTTACCTCTTAATATGCTCATTATTGTAATGTGGCTATAAATTTGATGCTATGACTTTGTGCCTGAGGCAACCCAAATGGGCCAACTGGCAAAGCCTCGTTTTGATTCTATGGCACGAATATGGCTATTAAAACCTTGTGTAAGTTCTTTTCGATAGGTTTCATCTTTTTTATTGGCAATAGCCAGATCATTGCAAATATAATCTCGCCAGCTTTCCACCACGACTTTAAAGTCTTCTCGAGAGGTACTATCTGTTGTGATCATCATGGGATCAATGCGTATATTTTTAAGATGAGCATCTTGTAAGTAGCTATTCATTTTAGGGCCGAATTCTAAATCCATGCCTAAAAACTTAAACATTTTAGAGGCTTCTTCATAGGTTCTTGAAATAATTTCGGACTGCGGATAACCAAGGGTTTTTGAATAAGTTTCATTGGTTAAATAAATTTTACCACCGGGTTTGCAGATCCGATGTAATTCTTTGAGGATCAATTCAGGCTTATCAAATATTTGTAATGATAGGCGACAAGTCACAAAATCAAATTCATTATCACGAATAAAAAATAAATTACCGGCATCTCCATAATGATATTTCAGTTTATCGCTTAAACCATTATCCTCGGCAATGCGCCGTGCATAATTTAAATTGGGTTTTGAGTGATCAACACCAATAATTTGACTGGGGTTAAAATCTTGATAGACGAGAGAGATAAAGTCACCCACCCCACAGCAAATATCAGCTACGGACATACCTTTTTTTAAACCATGCTCTGCCAGTAGTTTTTTTTCTTGTGCCCAGATGATTTTAGTTTGGGTGCGCAATACGGGTATAAAGTGATCATTTTCAATAACTTCTTGGCCAGGATAAAAATTATTATCATATTGTTCAATAGAAATACGATCATAAAATTGTTTAATCCAAGTCATCTTTTTTTCTGACCAAGGAATGACGCTAGAGATAATAATTTTAATGGTTAGCTTGGGCTTGGCATCAATAATTAATCCAATGTGTTTCATGACTTCATGAAAGGCCATATTATTAATAAATTCTAGGCGATTAAAGTTTAAATACAGCATTCCCATGGCTTTTTCAGCCGCCATAGCAAGCGTCTTATTAACCTCTAGTAATTCTTCTTGTGTTTGTGGGCGCATGCAACCAGTAAAGGTGACCATTTGATCGTTTTGATTATACATTACCTGATAAGTCATCAATATTCTCCGTCGTATAAATTTTCTAAGCGGCCAGTTTCATTCTTAGTATATTAATCTCAGGTTTCTTCTGATAACTTAGTTGGACATCATAATCAGCAATAATTTCATATAAGCCAATAAAACGATGGGCTTCTTCATTGTTAACAACACGTTTTAGCTCTGATAGATAGACTTTTTTTAGTTGTTCAGCATCATTGCAGCTAAAAAAAGAATTGAAGAGCAGTTGATTTTTCTCTGACATGCTGAGGCAAAAATCAATAATAATATCACTACCAGAATCTTTAATTTCAATCATTAATGATCGGGTTTTTTCTTTAAGATGATAAATGACTTCTAATAATTCATTAATTACCGTTGAAAGCATAATAGATTGCTTGGTTGGATCAGTGGCACGACTACTGATTAATTGTGCTAAATAACTGGCTGAATAATCACAATGTCTCCAGTCGTTGGAAAATTTTTCCATTTCATAACTAACGCTAAGTAGTAATTTTTCTTCTGAGGTAGCCATAGACTTTCCTTGATGTTTATAAAGCCAATAAAATAAAACGTATTATTAAGAATAATTTTTGTACGGTCATATTAGCTGGTTTTAAAATGTTCGTGACACAGAAAAGACAAGACGGCCATCGGTTGCATCCTTGCCAAACATCTCTTCAGAATTACTGTCACTATCAATGTATTGTAGATTAAGATCAAAACCACTGATGGATTTAGATAGCCCGATACTCCAGTCAGTATACTGATCAGCAGCAGAACCATTGTTTAAAATAGCCCTGTCATAATCGCTATAGCCTAAAGATAAGTTAAGGGATAGGTCCATAGGTAAAGCAAATGAGTAGGCGCCATTAAGATACCATGCATCTTCACCGGTACCATACATATCGTTGCTATAAGAAAAACTGACGGTAAAATCACTGAAAGTAGCAGCAAGCTTGTACTCATTAAAATCTTCAAAGTCATTGCCATCAGGATACATATAACGTAATGCGGCAAAGTCAAGTTGTGTATCCATGATGGTCATGACATAACCGAGATAAATATCAACTTCAAGTGAGGTGTTATTAGCACCATTAAATTCTACATTAGAGCCCCATATACCAGCATAAAAGCCATTTTCATTTGTGTAGTCTAGGCTACCTTGTATGGCAATACCATCATCTGTTTGAGTAATTCCGCGAAACATATAGTCACTATAAATGCCTATCGTTGCACTAAATGGAGAGGCTTGTGTTTCGGAAGAATCATCAGCATAAATGAGTGTGGAGGAAAAAATAAATAGTGTTGCCCAAATGGCCTTTAGACACTGTATTCTCATAATAAATTCCTATTGTTTTAGTAAAGAGATAATTAGCTATATCATCTCTTTTCTATGCTAATATTCTACTCTCTTATCGAGCAGTATAACAAATAAAAAAACCATACCTGTCATGACTAAGAGTGTTAATTCTTGATATTTGATCCAACATGACAACTTTAGCATAAATATCATCTTTTCCTAGCATATTTATTTTAATATTTTTGAGTATTTTTGGAATGGGTGTTGGTTGTGTGAGTTGAATAAACGCATGACTGTCAGATTCATGTGTTAATAGGCCTGAAAATAAAGTGTTATTCATATGTTTATCATCTAATACAGTAAATTGTAATTCGATGCTATGGTCTAATTTTTTTATATTGAGCTTAGGTTCAGGTAAAAAATACTCTGGTAAAGAGGATAGGCCTTTAATATTGTATATGGTAAGTGGTTTTTTTATACCTTTGGGTGAGACACTAAGGGGGTTAAAAATTTGGATTTGATCGGCAATTTCATGGTATGTTTGTTGTGAAATAAGAATTTGCCCTGCGGTTGAATACGATTCAATGCGATAGGTTAAATTAACATTTGCACCGACAATACCATATTTTGTGCGTTTTTCTGAACCAATATTTCCAACAATAACTTCACCGGTATGAATGCCTATACCCATTTCCAAATCAGCATACCCCCAAAGAGTCATTTGCTGATTAATCTCTGTCATGGCTAATTGCATTTTTAGACTACAAGCTACTGCATTAAAGGCATCATTGCCTTTTGATATGGGTGCACCAAATAATACAAGAATACCATCGCCCATAAATTCATCAATAATACCAAGGTGTTCACTAATAATGCTTTCCATACGAGCAAAATAATAGTTGAGTATCTTGACCACAATTTCAGGTGACATTTTTTCTGAAAAACGAGTGAAACCACGAAGATCAGAAGTGAGGATGGTGACTTTTTTACGTTCCCCCCCTAGTTCCAAACCACCTTCATTATCTAAGATTGCCGATACAATTTCACTAGAAACATAGCGGCCAAAGGTGTTGCGGATAGCTTGTTTTTTTTCTTCTAACTCGGCGGCAATTAGATCGGCATGCTCAGCTGACATTTCAATCATCATTTCGAGATCTTCATTACCACTTAGCAATTCTTCTTGAACGGTATCAGCATGCTCAGCGGATATTTCAATCATCATTTCTAAGTCTTCATTACCACTTATGAGTTCTTCTTGAACGGTATCAGCATGTTCAGCTGACATTTCAATCATCATTTCTAAATCTTGATTATCTGATAATAACTCGGTTTGTACTGTATCAGCATACTCGGAGGATATATCTAATAATTTATTAAGGTCATCATTATCTTCTTCAAGTTTTTTTATTTTTTGTTGGGCTTGAGATAGCATTTGGATCAAATCATGCTTTGTATAGCTATCTAAATGAGTCTTATCATTCATATTTTAGCGATCTTAATCTTTTTATTCTGACTATAGAAGCATCGATCATAGGGCTATTTAGGGTGTGAGTAAAGGTTCATTAGCTGAATATTTGTTTTATAATTTGTGCAGACAAAAAAATACCCGAAAGAGGTTATCTTTCAGGTATTTTAATCAGCTAAAGGATTTTACCTTTTTAAGCGCTCTCTGCTTTTTTGTCGTACCATTTTTTAACTTCTTCATCCCAACCGTCCATACGAACGTAGGAAGATTGGCGTGGTTCAGTGACCATATTTGGATCCAGATCAAGGCCAATACCTTCAAGATAATTGACTAGACCAATACGCTCAATCATTTCACCTGTACGTTCATGCTCTAAGGCATTCTCAGCGAAGAAATCAATCATTTCACCAGTTAATTCAACCAGTGTTTCAATCTCTTCCATGGTGTCAACTTTCATGAAAGGTGCGACCACAGTACCCATCATATCACCAATTTTTAGTGTCCGTTTGCCACCGATAAGAATGGTCACACCGGTATCATCACCCGGTGCTAATGCTTTGGTCATGACATTAATGCAATGCATGCAACGAACACATTCTTTATTATTAATATCTAGAGTGTTGTCATCATTCAGCTTAATGGCATTGGATGGGCAACGATCAGTGACATTATCAATCACATAATCACGTCCCTTTGCTTCAACAAAGGCTTTAACCTCTGTCTGATCAACTTTCATATCATCACGCCAAATACCAATAACGGCCATATCGGCTCGTTCAATTGCATTGGTGCAATCATTTGGACAGCCGGATACCTTTATTTTCCACTTATAAGGCAGAGCAGGTCGGTGTAAGTCATCTTGAAACTCATTGACTAAATGACGCATCAAGCCTTGTTCATTAGTGCAAGAATGTTCACAACGAGCAGCACCAACACAGGCCATTGCTGTGCGTACACAAGGGCCTGCGCCACCTAAATCAAAACCATAGGAGTTAAGTTTGTCAAAAAATGGTTGCATTTCTTCAGTGCTGGAACCAATGAACATAATATTTCCGGTTTGACCATGGAATGTTTGTAAGCCAGAACCGTGTTTTTCCCAATCATCAGCTAATTGATTTAATATATCAGCACTATAGAAATTACCGGCAGGGGGCTGAATACGTACGGTGTGAAATTCTTTTGATTCTGGAAAATGTTCTGCTACCTCTGAGAAGCGTGGAATAATACCACCCCCATAACCAAAGACAGAAACAGTACCGCCTTTCCACCAGCCCATACGAGTTTCATAGGAGTGTTCTAATTGACCGAGAAGTCCGCTGACCATAGAATTAATTCGTTGATCAGGGTGGTCATCTCTGAGGCGTTTAAATGCAGAGATAAAGCTGGGCCATTCACCATTTTCTAGCTCATCCAGCATGGGTGTGTCATAGATTTTTACTTTAGGCATGATGCCCTCCTTAAATAATTACTTGTTTGTTGGCAAACTTGAGTTTTATATCCCAGCTATCTAGATAATGCGTGGTGCATTGATAAAAGAAGCCATATTTTGCACCATTGAGGCTAGTAGCAATTATGCTCTTCCTAAAAGATATAATGAATAACCATTTCAAAAATATGGTTATAAAACAATAGCTTATATTCTTATTTAAAATTATTCCACCTATAATGTCAATTGTTTTATTGATTTATGTCAATATTTTATTTGTTTGGTATTAAAATAAAAAAGTGAGTAACCCTACAATATAAATGCAATTTCAATGAAATTCCTTATAATGAAAGCTCATGGCTAAAAAGGATTTGTCATGTTGTTTCGTATAATAATGAAAAATAATAGGCAACACTGCCCTTAGTAAACTTAATTTTAAGTAAGTAACACTTTTGCATAATCCTAGATTCAATCGATTTATTTAGGATGATATGCAGACTGGTCGTTTATTGCCTATTGAGAATACTAAAATTATTGCCAATCATATGAAGTAATGCCAATGAAAAACTTACACACTACTTTTCCTGACTCCACTCCTAAAGTGGAAGAGTCTGTACACCTGAAAAAAGAGGACATATCTAAGCCTTCTTGTGATGATTTGATTAATATTTTTAATGATCCTTTCGTTATTATTGATCGCCATTATCAAATTGTGGCCTCAAATAAAGCTTATCGGGCTAGTTTCCATCCGTTGGATCAACTTGAAGGGAAATTTTGCTATGAGGTATCTCACAATTATGATTCACCTTGCAGCCAACATGGTGAGCATTGCCCCTTAGAGACGGTTATGCGTACAGGCAAATCAACCAGCGTGTTGCATATCCATAAACATGGTGGTGAAGAAGAGCATGTGCAAATTAGTGCTAGCCCTATTCACAATGATCGAGGTGAAATTCATTATATGGGTGAAACCATGGTGACGATTACTCAGGAAGAAAAAGATCCTCAGTTACTTATTGGTCGAACACCTGCTATTTTACGTTTAACCAGTATTTTGCATCGTGTAGCACCAACTCAGTCCACTGTTTTTATTGAGGGTGAAAGTGGTGTGGGTAAAGATTGTGTGGCAAATTATATCCACCATTTTTCTAAGCATGGTGGTAAGCCGATGATTGTTGTTGATTGTGGTGCCATTGGTGAAACATTAATTGAAAGTGAATTATTTGGTTATGAAAAAGGAGCTTTTACCGGAGCAAATAAGCAAAAAATTGGTTTAATTGAAGCGGCCAATGGTAGTACTCTTTTTATTGATGAAATTGGTGAATTATCATTAGATTTGCAAACTAAATTACTAAGAGTACTTGAAAGTGGTACCATCCGCCGAATTGGTGGCACTCATTATTTTGATGTTGATGTGCGCATTATTGCTGCGACCAATCAAGATGTTAAAAAAATGGTCAGTCAGGGGACTTTTCGACAAGATCTCTATTACCGCTTAGCAACGTTTCCTGTACTTGTCCCTCCATTACGGGATCGTAAGGCAGATATCCCTGCCATTGCAGAGCATTTTTTACGTAAAATAGAAGATGGAAAAAAACACATTCCTTTGCGTTCTGATATTATCAATATCCTTTGTTCTTATGATTTCCCCGGCAATATTAGAGAATTACGTAATATTATGGAACGGGCAGTTATCTTATCAGCAGGCGATCCGATTACTGAGGAGCATCTCACTATTGATAAAAGCCCTCATCATGTGCTTGATAATGAATTTGATGATGCTGATATCGAAGACTTTCCTTTGGTATCACATAGAACTTCACAAAGTGCTTTGCAGAGACAACCAGCCTCTAGTCATGGTGCGGTAAAAAAATCTCGCAAACCAAATTTAGAATTAATAAAACAGACTTTGGAGCGTCATGGTGGACATCGTTTATCAGCAGCTCAGGAACTGGGTATTAGTGAGAGAACGCTCTATCGTTATCTGCAAAAAATTGATGCAATGAAGTGAGACTATAGAGTAAAAAGCAAAAAAAAACCCAATCAAAAATCTTAAGCTGATTTCTCAGGAAAAGGCGATTGGGCAATTCTGACAACAAAAATGTTAAACTCTAATATGAAAAAAATTTGCTCATATTAGTTTCTCAACTAAAACGAAATAAGAGTGTAAACTCAGACACATCCCGTTCTTATTCTTATATAAAGCACTATTTGTGCCAACCAAACAAGTATATCTATCCTATTGTTCTTTCTATTGTTTTTTATTCTGGCTTGAAAAGCATAGGAGGAAAATTACTTGTCATGACACAAAAAAGAAAGTTTCAAATACTATGACATGTCACTGTCATGTCATAGATGATATTTTCTGGGTGTGATGACTTCTATAACAAATAGGGATTAATCAATGTGTTATTTATTCAGTAAGTCAGATTAATATAATAAGGGGGAAGTTGTTTTGCACTGAGGTTTGAAGAACTTAAAAAGGTACGGCAAAACGGAGGGTCGCTTGCCGTACAAGAGCTTACACTATTGAGAAAGAAGATGCTTAATTTGAAAAGGGGAATTCAGCAATCAACTTTCTAACTGTTCATAAATACTATAGACTCTAATATAGCAACGTATGTGCCAAAATATTCTTCTAACAGAATGTTTTGCTATCCCTTTGTATTTATTAGCTAAATTTCTTTAGTGAAAGTTCAAAATAGATTAAATTATAATAAGGTTTGTAATATTTGACATTGTTTTGCCAATTTTGACATATTTTGAGTTTGGTGAACTGCACTTCTTTTGCTGATTGATTGTAGTGCTGATTAGCCCCTTATTTTTGTGTGATATCAAATGCTACCATTTTATCTGCGAGTGTTGACCAATTAAGATCTCGCATCACTTTTGCCATTTGGTGCATACCACCTGTTTTTATCATTCGACGACGCTCGGCTTTATTTTTGACACCATAAAATGGCAACATAACCGTAAAGGCATCATCCTGATAGTGTTTAATCGGAGTTAGGACATCTTTCCTACGTGTGTAATAAGCATCCTCACCCTCACTACAGGCTTTATTGAACACATTAAAACTCCGACAAGCCATCGGGCGGACGGGATGGATGCTACAGCTATTATCCAATAAAAAAGGGCAAGACTGTAGAGAATCAAGATGCTTTAATTGTGTTATCAGATCGTTACGTAGAGTGTTGCCAAGCTTATTGCTTGCTACTCCGAGGAGTTCTATCGCATACCAAGACATACCCATTAATTCTAATGGATAGACGGGAATGGTTTCATGAGATTTGCAACAAGTGGCACAGCCTTGGGCGCACGCTAATGTTTTGCCCTGTTTTTCTTCACGTTTAATGGCTTCACTGATCCCTTGATCCGTCACATAATAAGCATCCATTAAAATACTTAGCCAAGGTAGACGCTGTTCATAAGATGAAAAAGTAATACGCTGAGGCGGTGGGTAAGCGGTTGATGTTGTTTGCTTCATTTAGATTCCAGGATTGATTACTTAGGTTCGATATCTTTTAGGTGCTTACCGACTGCAATGCGTGCGCCCAATAAGCCTAGAAAACAGCCTGAGAGCAATAGTGTGCTGCTGATATCAACCCCCATTAAACCTAATGAAAATAAATTATTATTATAAAGAGAAGATAGATGAGCCAAGGGATCATTCATAATAATGAGTGAAATATTGACTAATAATACGGCAATTAAACCACTAAGTAAGCCATACCAAAAGCCAGTATAAAGAAATGGGCGTCGGATAAAGCTATCGGTGCCACCAATCAGCTTAGTGACAATGATCTCACTGCGTCGATTTTCAATGGCTAGGCGAATGGTATTGCCCACAATTAATAAGACGGCCAAAGCCAATAGACTACCAATAATAAGGACGCCTCTTTGACCGATATTAATAATGGCATGCAAACGTTGTAACCATTGAATATCAAGTTGTACACGTTCAACAGAATTGAGTTTTTTAAGTATGACTAATAAGGCTTTAATCTGCTCTGGTGCACTATGAGTTAGGCTGGGATAAACAATTAATAAATCGGGCAAGGGGTTTTCTTTTAGTGCTTTTAGGGCATCACCAAAACCAGAGTTTTTTTGAAATTCTTGCAAAGCAGTTGTGCGATTAATGTATTTAACTTGAGCAATTTCAGGTAAGCGATCCAGCTTTTCTTTAGTTGCTTGAATGGCTTCATTTGAGGCCTCTTTTTTCATAAATAATGAAATTTGATTAATACTGTCCATATCACCGGATAATTGTCGAGCATGATCAAGTATGACGTAAAGACCAGCAGGTAAAGCCAAAGCAATACCCAGTGCCGAAGCCGTCATGAGTGTGGCAAAAGGAGAGCGACTTAATAGGCCTAGAGAATAGAAAAAAACCTGTAAATGACGAATAAAAAATTCTTTTACTCGAGATGAAAAACTGGGCTTTAATTGTCGCAATTGCACGGCAGCACCATTATTTGTGGTACTGTGATCGGGATTATGGGTCGCCATAAATTAAGTGCTCACAATAAAAGGTGGTTGGTTATTATCTGGAGTGTGTACTTTTTGATCCGCTTGCCCATGAGCTATTTCCCCATGTGAGAGTTGAATAATACGTTTGTCTAATTGCTTAATAAGTGGAATATCATGGGTGGCAATAAGTACCGTAACGCCCACCTGATGAAAGGCAATAAATAAGTCCATGATCTCATGAGACAGTTCGGGGTCAAGATTTCCGGTTGGCTCATCAGCTAATAATAACGCGGGTTTATTAACAACGGCTCGGGCAATACTGATGCGTTGTTGTTCGCCACCAGAGAGGGTAATTGGGTATTTTTTTTCAAAGCGCAACAAACCTACTTTATCCAATGCGGCATGTACTCGTTTTTTAACTTCCCGTGAAGAAAAGCCACTGATGATAAGAGGCAGGGCAACATTGTCAAATACAGTACGGTCATAGAGCAGTTGATAGTCCTGAAAAATAATGCCCATATTACGTCGTAAATAGGGCAGAGTATGACGGCCTACTTTATTAAGATTTTTGCCTCCGATAATAACACGACCGCTGGAAGCACGCTCAATTAAGGCGATTAGTTTTAATAGGGTACTTTTTCCAGCACCTGAATGTCCGGTCAAAAAGGCCATTTCTCCGGGATGTAGGTGAAAATTAACATTTAAGAGTGCCTCATTGCCACCGGGGTATCGTTTACTGACCTGATCAAACACAATCATGAATAAATAGTTTTCCAGTTATGGGTTTATAGCTTATTTTAGCCGTTAGCTATCCGTTCTAAATGTAGTGACTACTGGTACTTGGCATTATCGGTGACTTAGTTATTGTCTCGACTTAATAGTGCACTGACAAACTCCTGTGCATTAAACGGGCGTAAATCATCAATGCCCTCCCCTACACCAATAAAACGAATGGGAATGGCTAATTTTTTAGCTATGGCAAAGATAATACCACCCTTTGCTGTGCCGTCCAGTTTGGTAACGGTAATGCCATTTAAGCCGATGGTTTTATTAAATTGCTCAGCTTGATTTAAGGCATTTTGACCGGTACCTGCATCGACTACCAGCATAACCTCATGAGGGGCACTATTATCTAATTTAGAGGTCACCCGTTTTACTTTTGCCAGCTCTTCCATTAAATTGGCCTGAGTATGTAAGCGCCCAGCTGTATCGGCAATGATAATATCAATATTACGTGCCTTACCTGCTTCAACAGCATCAAAAATAACGGATGCAGAGTCTGCTCCAGTGTGTTGAGCAATGACTGGAATATTATTACGCTCACCCCATACTTGCAATTGTTCAACGGCAGCAGCACGAAAGGTATCTCCGGCAGCGAGCATAACGGAGTAGCCTTCGTTTTGAAATTTCTTTGCTAATTTACCAATTGTGGTGGTTTTCCCAGCGCCGTTAATACCGACCATTAAAATAACATAGGGATTTTTGCTGGGATCAATACGAAAGGGGATGGCTACGGGTTCTAAAATTGTGTTCATCTCTTCTTCAAGGGCATCAAAAAGAGAACTGGCATCTGATAATTGCTTACGAGAAATTCTATCCGTTAAGCGTTCAATAATGGCCATACTGGCTTCAACACCCATATCTGAAACCAGTAATTGAGTTTCAATCTCTTCTAATAGTTCATCATCAATTTCTTTTTTACCGAGAATGGCATTGCTAATACCATCTGTAATTGAGCTACGAGTTTTGCTTAAGCGTTGTTTCAGGCGACCAAATAAGCCTTGCTTGCTGGTTTTTTCAATGGTTTCATCAGCTTCTTTTTCTATTTGTTCAGACTCCGGTGTCTCTGAAGTGTGTGGCTGAAGTTCATCTGGAGATTCAATAAGTGTTTCAGTATTCTCAGTCGATGGGGTTAACTCAGCATCTTCAGATACTTCTGAGGAACTGTTTTGCTTATTATTGGTCTCTTTATTACGCTTTAAAAAACTAAACATGGTGTTTATTAATACTTCTATGGCTAAGGGTGGAATAAACTAGAATAACTTAGTATTATCCTAGATTTTGTGCCAGTATACCAAGGCAATAGTATAAATAGTGATAATTTTTTTAATAATACAGCGAGAAACGAATGCTTATAAATGTGTTTAAGTCTGTGGGGATAAGTATTTTATCTCTATTGTTCAGTATACAAGTGGCGAGTGCGCAAAGTTCTCAAGCTAGCCAGAAGTCATTGCTTAGTGAAAAGACCTTGAGTAATGGCTTAAAAATTATTGTTAAGCCCGATCATCGTGCCCCCGTTGTTATTTCTCAAGTTTGGTATAAAGTGGGCTCCAGCTATGAAAGTGGTGGTGCGACGGGGGTATCACATGTACTAGAACATATGATGTTTAAGGGCACAGAAAAATTTCCTGCAGGTGAATTTAATAAAATTATTGCCCGCAATGGTGGTGAGGATAATGCCTTCACCTCTAAAGATTACACCGCTTATTATCAAAAATTAGAAAAAACTCGTTTAAAAGTCAGTTTCGAGCTTGAAGCAGATAGAATGCGAGGCTTACTTCTACCCAAGAAAGAATTTGCTAAAGAAATCATGGTGGTTATGGAAGAGCGTCGCTGGCGCACGGATGATAAGCCACAATCATTAACCTATGAGCAGTTTTACGCCACAGCCTTTGACAATAGCGGTTATCATAATCCTACCATTGGCTGGATGGATGATCTCAAAAATATGACGGTTGATGATTTACGCCTCTGGTATCAGCGTTATTATGCTCCTAATAATGCCACAGTTGTTGTTGTTGGTGATGTCCAGCCAGAGGCTGTTTTTCAGTTGGCGCAGAAATATTTTGGTTCATTGAAAGCCTTTGATATCAGCAAACAAAAACCTAGAATTGAACGCCAGCAAAAAGGTACAAAACGTATTGAAATGTTATTGGAAGCAAAACTACCTTATCTTGTTATGGGTTACAAAGTCCCCGTCATTAATACCGCAACTATCAAGTGGGAACCCTATGCCTTAGATTTGCTGGCGGGGATATTAGATGCCGGAGACAGCGCACGTTTTAGCAAGCACCTAGTCAAAGGGAGTGAAATTGCCACATCAGCAGGTGCCGGCTATTCTATTGATGCCAGAGCACAAGCATTATTTGTATTGGATGGTATCCCTGCTAAAGGTAAAACAATGGTGCAGTTAGAAGAGGCTTTGCAAAAAGAATTAGCACAGATTAAAACAACCTTAGTGAGCGATGAAGAGTTAAACCGAGTGAAAGCACAAGTTATTTCATCAGCCGTGTATGAACAGGACTCTATGTTTTATCAAGGTATGAAAATTGGTATTGCTGAGACAGTGGGTATTGGTTGGCAGGAGGAAAGTCGTTATGTTGAAAATATTCAAGCCATTAGCGCAGAACAAATTCAGCAAGTAGCAAAAAAATACTTTGTTGCTGATACACTAACCGTTGCCACGCTAAAACCAATTAATAAATCATCAAAAAAAGCCATCACTGGGCAGGTGCAGTAATATGAATGTATGGACAATAAAAAGAACACTATTGATAGTAGGCTCTATATTACTGACAACCAGTTTTACATGCTTTGCTCAAAGTCATGAAAGCAGTGCAGAGAAGTCCCAGTTATCACAGAAAGTTGTGACCAAAGGTAAAATTTCCCAATGGTTTACCCACAATGGAATGGAAGTTTTATATCAAAAGGCAGAGACTTTGCCAATGATTGATTTTCGTTTGATTTTTGATGCTGGTGCAGCAAGAGATAGCTTATTTACGGCAAAAAATAATGTTGTACTAGCAGGTTTGGCGAAACTAACTAATGGTTTGATTTTTGAAGGCACAGCAAGTCTCACAGCTAATCAAATTGCAGATAAATTTGCCAGCCTAGGAGTTGAATATGGCAATGGTAGTTATCGTGATATGGCCGTTATTAATATTCGCACATTAAGCTATGAGCCACAAAAACAAGGGGCTTTAGAGCTGCTAACTCAGGTGTTAAGTCATGCTAATTTTCCTGATGATGCCCTGCAACGTGAGATTGCTCGCATGATGGTGGCCTTAGATTATGAAGATCAAACGCCATCAAAACGTGCCTCACGTCTTTTCTATGAAACACTTTATCGTCATCATCCCTATGGTACGCCCCCCAATGGTACACGAGAGAGTTTAAAACTGATCCAACAAGAGGATCTGGTCGCCTATTATAAGCAATTTTATGTGGCTAAAAATGTTGTCCTAGCCATTGTGGGTGACTTAACATTAGTACAGGCACAAGCTTATGCAGAGAAGATATCCAATGCACTGCCTATCGGAGCTAAAGTTGCACCTTTGCCCCTTGCACAGTCTAATACAGAAGAAATTGTGATTAGAAAGGATCATCCATCAACTCAAACCACCGTCTTAATGGGAGAGCCTTTACTAAAGCGAGGGGATAAAGATTACTATGCCTTGTACCTAGGTAACCACATACTCGGTGGCAGTGGTTTTAGCGCTCGACTGATGAAAGAAGTGCGGGTAAAACGAGGCTTAACCTATAGTATTGGCAGTTACCTAGTGCCTATGCATGCTCAGGGACCCTATCAATTTAGTTTCACAACCAAACAAAGTTCCACACAGGAAGCTATCCAATTAGTCAGAGATAACCTTAGGCAATTTATTGCCAATGGCCCGACAGAGGAAGAGCTTAATAATGCCAAGCTTAATATTACAGGTAGCTTTCCATTACGCCAGGCCAGTAATAAAGATATTGTTGAAAATTTGGCTGTGATAGGTTTTTATGATCTGCCATTAGATTATCTTGAGCGCTATAATTCTCAGATTGAAGCGGTGACCTTAGTACAGATAAAATCAGCCTTTAAACGTAGAGTCCATCCAGAAAAAATGGCCACTATTATTGTCGGTCCACAGGTAGAAGATAAGACCATAAAAACACTGAGTATGCAGGATAAAAACGAGTAAAGCTAAATTGCTTGCTCAAGCTGTTAGCATATAAATAGTGAGTCAGATACTTATGTAGCTATTTTACTTGAAGGTGTAATGAGGTACTTGCAAGTTGAATGGGTATAATTAATATTATGAAAAAAGTAAAAACCAATCAACTACGCATTATTGGTGGCCAGTGGCGAGGTAGAAAGCTGGCGTTTGCTGATGGTGAGGGCTTACGCCCGACAATGGATCGAGTCAGAGAAACTTTATTTAATTGGCTACAAAGCGAAATTGTTGATGCGCGTTGTCTGGATGCTTTTTCAGGCAGTGGTGCCTTAGGTTTTGAGGCCTTGTCCCGCTATGCCGGTAGTGTGGTAATGATTGATACCAATCCTGTCGCTATTCGAATGATCCGTGAGAATCTTGATATATTAGGGGCTGGTCACGCTCAGGTACTAAAGGTGGATGCTCAGGATTATTTGCGTTCTTATACCAAGCGCATTGTTAATACGGCCACAGAAAAGCCATTTGATATTGTTTTTTTAGATCCACCATTTAATAAACAATTAGTTGAACCATATTGTCAGCTCTTGGATAAGAGTGGTTGTCTTGCCAAACAGGCCACTATTTATATTGAAATAGAAAAAAATACCCCACTACCAACACTACCGGATGGTTGGCATGTTGTGAAACAGAAAAAAGCCGGTCAGCTGGCTTTTTTCTTGGTACATAATCGGTAAAGGCACTGAGCATCTATTGCTATATGCTCAGTATAGTGACTTGAATACGGGTAATCTTAGGCTAGCAAGAAACTAGAGAGATAAAAGTGGTAAGCCTTGTTTTTTTAAATCTTTATTAATTTTATGAAAAGCACCGCCCTGTAATAAATAGTAATCATCAATACCTTGTTGTTCAATGTAATACTGCACCCATTTTAGTTTAGCTCCACCCCAATCATAAACATATAAAGTGGCATTTTGTTGGGCAACTCGATGCAAATATTTTTTGAGCTTTGTGATATTAGATAAAGGAATGTACCTTTCATGCATTACACCAACAAAGGCAGAAGAGCCGTTGTGACTACTTTTATCTCGAATGTCTAAAATTTTAAATGTTTCCCCAGTTTCAATATCATTAGCAATCATTTGCTGAAAGTTCTCTAATGTTATGAGGTGTTTTTTGTGTTTTTCTAATGATATGATTTTGTTATCCGCTGATATTTTTTGATTAAATAGTAAGACTTTTTGGGGTTCTAGTGTTGCAAATTTAAAAATACCTCGATCATAAACATAAGTATTCTTTATGCCCAGTTTAACGGCTAATGTATCTGCACGATAGGAGAGATTACAGCGCTTACCATTACAGTAAAAAACGATATCACTTGGGTTTGATCCTCTTAATGCGGTAATTTCTTTGGTAAAGAATTCTTTATCATCAATATCAAGATTAATGGCACCTTTTATTTTTAAAATATCAAATTCAGTTTTTGTTCTTGTATCAATAATAATGACCTTATTCTTATCAATTTTTTTGGCGAATGCTTTTGTATCAATACAATTAACGGATAGAAAAACTTCTCTTAAAGGCAGATCTTTATTTGGAGTACAACGAGCTAAGGTGGTTTGAGAGCTAAGTACAAACAGCAGTGTGATCAGGATGAATAAGTGAGTTTTGTTTGTCATATTAGATCCTTGATGTAAAATATTATGATTAGAATAGTAGTATATTCTAATTTTTATAAATATGCTATATGATCAGAAAGTAAGGTGGTCATTATAAGAATGAAAAGTAAGAAAAAGGTTAGCTTTATACTTTAACCTAAATAAATCAGCTAAGACACAAAAAGTCCAGTAATAAAGTTTAGCTTACAACGGCTATTGTGGTCTGTGTAAACAAAAAGTAAAATCAACGGCCTAACACTATTTATACTAGGTTGAATAAGACTATGCGCTTTGACATTGCGGATGAAGAGAAAAAGAAAGCGAAGCTACCACATGACTTATTTCTGGTAAATCTTATTGGTAACCACATTCTCACCTTTGTGGCTACTTTAGGTTTGGCAACGAGTTGGGCATGGCCGATGTTGGTTGTGCCGATTGTCTCTTTTTCAATATTAGGAACAATTATCTATAAGGGGAAACAATCTCACAAAAACAAGCCATGGTTTGTGATGTGTCATTGGCAAATTGCTTTAAATCGTAGCTATTTCTTTATTAAAATGCTACTTGTTATGTTAATGATTGCTTCGATAGGGCTTTATGGATATAGCAACTTAGGGTGGATGAAAGAAGCAGTGTATGCACTTATTGGTGGTGTTTGTCTTTTACCAACCATGGTGACCACCTTAGTTCTTATTATTATGGAATCAGATGCTTTGCATCAAGCAGCAGAAGGTAAATTACCAGATAAGATAATAAGCTTATATCCGAATTCTGAAGCAATAATAATCGAGTCAGCTAATACTGATGGTGGTGTAAAGTAAATGGTTAATGCAGTCTATCCAGGTACCTTTGATCCCATTACTTATGGTCACATCGACTTAGTGAAACGAGCCACAAAAATTTTTGATAATGTGGTTGTTGCTGTTGCTAGTAGCTCAGGCAAACAACCCTTGTTTACTATGCAAGAGCGAGTGACCTTAGCAAGAAATGTGTTCAGTGGTTATAGTAATGTTTCAGTAGTAGGCTTTGATAATTTGCTGGTAGATTTTACTAAAGACCATAATGCCAGTGTTATATTAAGAGGCTTACGAGCTGTCTCAGATTTTGAATATGAGTTTCAGTTAGCGGGTATGAATCGTAATTTAGCACCTGATATTGAGACTATTTTTTTAACCACAGCAGAGCAATACGCCTATCTTTCCTCAACTTTGGTTAAAGAAGTTGCACGTTTAGGAGGAAATATAACAAAGTTTGTCCCAGAGCAAGTAATAGCTGAAATCAAACAGAAATTAGGTTAGAATCTCCGCATATTTGGGGGGATTAGCAACAAATATTGGTGTTCATTCATAACTTTGATTAGGACGTTAGATCAGTCAATGAATGAATAATTATTTTAAGATTATTTTTTTGGAGGTTGCCAATGGCGCTCTATATCACTGATGAATGCATTAACTGTGATGTGTGTGAACCTGAATGTCCTAATGAAGCGATTTTTATGGGCGAAGAGATTTATGAAATCAATCATGATCTTTGTACTGAATGTGTGGGCCACTATGATGAACCACAATGTGTTGAAGTCTGCCCTGTTGATTGTATCCCCAAAGATCCCGATCATGAAGAAACTGAAGATGAATTGATGGTGAAATATAAAAAATTAACGGGTGAAGGTTAATTTCAATTTTATTTTTAGCAAAGACACGGAATAAAAAGCCTCTTAGATAAGAGGCTTTTTTAATGCTCTTTTTTTTAATGCTTTGAGTTAATCTGAGTTTGGGATAACAGGCTAATCAATATTTTAGGCTTGTTTTCAAGATCATCTTATCCAGAGTTTAGCTTAGTTTCCATCACGAATTACTTTATTAGTTAATGCATCTTTAATAATTGTGGGAGTCTTACTATGACCTAATTCCCCATCTAACAGATAATCTAACTCATGATCAAAATACTGGCGCACATCATCAATCGTATATGACATTTCACCGCCTGTAATATTGGCACTGGTTGAAATAATGGCTGATTGGCATTCTTGACAAAGGGTTTGAACAATAGGGTGATCACTGATGCGCACGGCAATGCTATTAAATCGCCCTTTAATAAGTACGGATGTTTTTTCTGGAGTTGGTAAAACCCACGTAGTAGGCCCCGGCCAGCTTGCAGTAATTTTTTGCAATACCGCAGACTCTAAAGGGCAGAGGTAATCACTGAGTTGTGATAGTTCAGATGCCAGAAGAATCAAGCCTTTTTCCACTGACCGTTGCTTTAATAATAATAATTTCTTAATACTTTGAGGTTTATCAGGTAGACAGCCTAAACCAAAAACGGCTTCAGTTGGGTAGGCAATAATACCGCCTTTTTGTAGAACCTGTACTGCATGTTTTATCTGTTCTATTGGAATGTCTTCAGGCATCTTAATTAGACTCTATTTTTGGGCAATGTATTGTGCACTTATCTAGGCTTAAGTGAAACTAAGCCTCCAGGATGAGATTGTATATAATCATCCACTTCAAGCAACACCAAATTAGCACTGATTTCTGAGGCACTTAATTTTGAACGATTAATAAGGCTTTCAGTGGATACAGGTTCAGAGCCTATATTTTGTAATATTTTTTGTTGAATTTTAGGTAATAGTGAATATTTGCATGATACTGGCTTGATGGATTTATCCGGAATATCAATAGTGCCACCAGCTACCATTTGTGAAGCAAGCATTAAGGGTGAAAGTTCTTCTATGATATCTTCGGCAGTTTCAACAAGCTTGGCTCCTATTTTAATTAGCTTATGGCAGCCACGCGATAGAGGATTGTGAATAGAGCCAGGAATAGCAAATACCTCTCTTGCTTGCTCTAGGGCTGTTTGGGCGGTGATTAAGGAGCCACTTTGAAGGGCTGCTTCAATGACTAATGTACCAATACTTAGACCACTAATAATTCGGTTGCGTTGGGGGAAATTATGTCTTAATGGGCCAGTGCCTAATGGATATTCGGAAATAATAGCGCCTTTTTCAATAAGCTGCCATGCTAATTCCTTATGACGAGCAGGATAGATCCTGTCTAAGCCTGTTCCTGCAACGGCAATGCTTTGACCCTTCGCCTCAAGAGCACCCTTATGACTTTGGGCATCAATACCTAGAGCCATGCCGCTGGTGATCACCATTCCTTCCTGTGCCAAATGATGAGCAAACTGCCATGCAGTTTCACTGCCATCAATCGTTGGATTACGACTACCAACCATTGCTAATTGAATTTTGCTTAATTGCTCAGGTTGTCCTTTAACAAACAATATAGGCGGTGGTGAATGAATTTGCTGTAATAGTGGTGGGTAGAGAGGATCGGTGTATAGTAAAATATGATTTTCAGGATCTTCCAGCCATAATAATGTTTTTTCTACTGCTAGCCAATCAGGTTCTTGCAGTGCTTTTTCAATGGCTTTTTTTTGCTTTGGGGCTAGATTAAGTTGACTCAGGCTGTCGGGCGTATTAAATAGGTGTTTAGGCTGTGTGAAGTGATCAAATAATTGGCTTAGGGTCGCAGTTCCTATGCCTGTTGCGTTGTGTAAGGCAAGCCAATAATGTAAATCTTCCATAATTTTGTTAAAGTTTATCGAATATTGACTCACCTTAAATTCTGATATTCAACTTACTTAATAGAAAGCGAATACCAGAATGAGAGCAAGTAATTTATTTATGCAAAATAATTACTCATTTTCCATAAGAGGTGATTTGATGACGTCACCAATGCGCAGGCTGGTTTTTGTATCAAGCACAAGTGCATAACTGAGATGATTAAATGGTCGAAATACCATTAAATTACCACTGTTTTCATCGGGTAGTTGAATTTGTGTACCTTTCTGGATAGGGTCATCTTCGACATCCCCTTTTTTGTAAATATTGAAAACATCGCCGATTTCAACGCCATCTTTGAGTCCTGCATCAATAACGACAACATCCATAGAGCCGACCATGCTAACGCCTGGCTGGATGCCAACAGTTAAAACACCGATAATAGATGCTTGGTTTTTCATTAAGGACGCTTTGGGTAAGAAATTAGCATCGACGATGGTATTTTTTGTAATGGGTATTACACGATGTTTTCTAAAAATTTCAGCCTTAGCTTTTTCAATTAAAATACTTGATGGAGAGCCATTTTTAACCAGATTGCCCTGACCTAGATAAATAAGTTCATGGCCTAATACTTTGTTTGTTTTAGGACTTCTGTAATAAGTGCCACTTCTATATACACCAAAGTTTTTATCATCGGCTCCCTTTGGAATACCCTTAACATAAATGGTATTACCTGTACTGGCAGAAAGGCGGTCATCACTGATGCCAACAATGTAGGGTAATTGATTGTATTCGTGTGGATTAACAATTCTATTTTTTGTTAGATAGGGTGCGATAATATCCAAAGGGATGGTTGGAATGGCCAGATCCAACTCTGCGATCCTTGTTTTTGGGCTTAAGTGAACGGTACGTTTGCCGTATTTATCTCGTGTGATATAAGGTCGTCCATCAATGTAGATAAGCGTTAGATGATCGCCAGGATAAATAAGATTAGGGTTTTCAATTTGCTTATTGGCTTGCCAGATTTCGGGCCAATACCATGGTTGCTCTAAGAATTTTCCAGAGATATCCCATAGAGTGTCGCCTTTTTGCACGGTGTATTGCTGTGGGTGTCCTGGTTTGAGCTTGATAGTGGTTTCATTATTTGAAGTTGCACCCTCAGCCAAAGAATCAGCTAAAGAAAGTGATGTAATGCTAAGCAATAGTGCTAGCACGGTAAAGGCAAAAAGTGTATTATTTTTTTTCATATGAATCCCTAAATTCATTGGAATTTCTTATCATGATCAGACAATGATTTTCACTCTGAAACATCGTGTAAATAGAGTGAGTTGTCCAAGATTATTTTAGTAAAAAGCCTTAAATAAAACCATAAAC
>Ga0256831_1000322_pt1 | contig 25355 bp, 19 predicted proteins | sample 132544metaG_FD_189087 | JGI IMG/M metagenome (GOLD analysis project Ga0256831, IMG submission 189087) | Hydrothermal vent microbial communities from Lau Basin, Pacific Ocean - 132-544 | ecosystem: Environmental > Aquatic > Marine > Hydrothermal vents | place: Pacific Ocean: Lau Basin | collected... | reverse complement strand
ATCCTGTTCTCGTCTTTGGGTAATACGCTCGCAAGTGAGAGCAGTCTTGAAGCCAGTAGCTGGAGTCGGACGCGGTTCATGGTTATCGTATTCAGTAACTGTAAAGCTTTAAAACGTTCTCGGGCAAGAACTTATGGGAAGGAATGGTTAAAGCCAGTATTTGTTTGTTTTGAGTATTGTAATTGGATAGGTTGGACTTATAGAAGTTATAGTACACCTTTTCTTTTCAAAATCTCCTTTATAAGTTTTTCATTGTTTTTCCAGACATCGTACTCTTTTTGAATTGTCTTCTGGCCCTTAGTTATAACCTCTTTAAAGTCATCATAGTTTTCGATAACATATGTGAACTTTTTCATAAAATCGTTTTTATCACAACACCTGAACTCAATTGTGTATTTATCAATGGGAGTTTTCCAGGTATTAGACTTTAAAACAACTAACCCCAATCCCATGAATTCAAGACTAACCAGTGGGAAAGATTCTTGGAGGGATGGTATCACTCCGACTTTTGCCCTTCCGGCAATCTTCATGGTTTCATCCCATGATCGGAATTTTAGGATTTGAATGTTGCCCAAGTCTTTGTCCTCTCTTGCTCCAATCATTACGCCCGTGTAGGGACTATTCTTTAAGGCTTCGATAATGAATTCTGGGTTTTTCTCGCTTGAGAATCTTCCCACGAAGGCAAAATCATACTTCTTATTCTTGGAAGAATACCTCAAGAGGTTCTTTGTATCGACCCCCTGGGGTATGACGAGTATGTTTGATGGGTTAAAACATTTATAATAATATTCAACGACATTTGGGTTAAAAATCCTGATTAATTCCGCCTTTTTGTAATATTTTAGTCTATAATTGAACATTGGGTACCCAAAATATTTTCCTATAAAACTTTGATAATTTCTCCGGAACCAGTCCCAATCTTTTCCTTCGACAACAACATGAAATTGCTTCTTCCTGTAGGGTAGGAATCCATGAGAAATGACTATGTCTGACGACGTGAAGATGTCTCTAAATTTAGTATGGTGATAATAAAAGTCGGCATAATCCCAGAATCTGTTGTATAATCTTCTAAATTCGGACTCACTCATGATGACTTCTTTGTCGCACAGGGGTTCGTTGGAAGTCCCGTCTTTTAGTAATTTACTACAGTATATCTCGTAATCCAAGTTTAATTTCTCTCGAATGACTTCTAATGATATTGCAATGGATTCCATGACTCGTTCTAATCCACCAATGTCACCCACATATTTTACGTAAATTCTCATAAAAGATCCCTCATGTCAGCTAGATAGCTGTAAATTCTGTTGGAGGAGAATCTAGATAGGGTTAGTAGTTTTTTAACCCAATAATCCACAAAGGAAATATTGCCACTCTTTTTTCCATACCATAGCCATCTAAGTAGAAACTCCCTCTTTGCTTGGGGAGGTGCCACATCCCACCATTTCTTGACGAAGTTTCCAAAGTTCCTGAAATATACTTCATATTTCTTCCGTGGGTTTGTGGGGAGATAGTATTTTACCAACGCTTCTGGGATACAGCCAACTTTATACTTTTGACTGATTCTCAGCCAGTAGTCCCAGTCTTCTGCAAAGGTCAGTGACTCATCAAAAAAACCGACCTCTTTTGGTATCTCTCTCTTTATTATGACGGTTGATGTGCCGATAAAATTATTTTTGATCAGTATCTCATAAACCCTTCCTGAGTTGCACTCTTGTTCTTCCTGTAAAATACTTCCATCTGGTGAAACCTTCCAATAGTATGTGTACACCAGCCCGGTATCTTTGTCCTTCTCAATCAATTTGATTTGCTTTTCAAGTTTGTTCTTCATCCACTCATCGTCATCGTCCAGGAACGCTATGTACTCCCCTCTTGCGTGTTTCATCCCAATGTTTCTGGCCTCTGATACGTTGGTGTTTGGTTCTTTGAGAATAACTATCCTATCGTCTTTCAAAGTCTCCCGGATAAGCTCCTCCTTTGGGTTCCCCACTATTATTATCTCAAAATCCTGGAACGTCTGGTTTAGCACGGACTGGAGGGCTCGTTTTAGCAGGCTTTCCCGTCCCTGGACTGTGGGTATTACGACGGATACTTTGGGAGCCAATATACCACCCCGTGAGCATTCCTAAGTTAACTTAACTCCGAGAGCATGTTGGAAACCCTTTTTGCAGACCTCATTAATCTTTTGGTATACTCCTTTGAACTCATCCTTAGTCTTGTTTTCAGTTTTCCGATGTCGGTCTCACCAAAGAGGTTGAGGAGTGTTCTCTCTCCGGACACATCGCCTGGCAATGCTACCGGAACGTCGTAACCCAGAGACAGGGCAAAATCCAGTATCTTTGGCCGGTATGCTATTCCGATAAACGGGATTTCCATGGAGGCCGCTAGAATTAATGAATGAAGTTTCATCCCAATTACCAGCCCTGCCCGCTGGTATGTTTCAAGTACCCTCGTGAGGTATTCCTCGCTCGAAAACCGTCTCTTGGGTTTGATAATGCAGAGGGTTTTCTTGGAAAATTTCTTCAGTAGGATCGCCTTCCTCAAGTCCGTGTATGAGAACGGTACAAAGCAGGGTTTTAAGCCGGTCTCTTCGGAAATAACCGTTCCCTCCCTTAGTATTTTTATCATTGCACGAGTATAGCCGGGATATGCCTTGCCATCACCCCCGATGTTGAGGATTAGTAAATCTTCCTCTTCTTGTGTTATACCGCTTATCCTGCCGAGTGCAAGCACAGGGTCACCAATGAGCTCGCTCTCTATCCCGTGTTTTCTCAGAAATTCCCTGGAGCGGGGTCCCCGGACTCCCATAAAAAGAACATCGTACTCAGACAACTTGTCAAAGTCGTCTTCTCCTATTTTTGGGGCGCAGAGTCCGGTTTGGGACGGGATCTCGTTTAGATAAGCGTTGAAGACATGAGTTAGAACGGAGTTTTTACATACCGTTCTTTCTAAATTGGGGTATATCCCACTGTTCCGTATATCTAGGGGTGCCGTATTAAAGAATCCAGGATCCCTAACCCCGACTCCAAAGAATATCAGCTTTGTTTGGGATGAAACTCCCCATCGCCCCCCCTCTCTGGAGATCCACAGGGGCAGTATTGTGCCCCCTCCAAAGAATGCCACGCGGGAAATGCACCCACCGGGACATTCTCGGAAGGGCGTTAGGTTCACGCCTTCTTTTTCAAAAAGTTTCCTGTTGGTCAGATAAAGTAGGTCATCGCCCACGTTCTCCATGTTAATGTAGCCCCGGTATCCTACCCTGACCTTCAACACCCTCTACGTAGTTCTTCTCACGTTTAAAAATACTTGCTGTATCCGGAGTTGGCGGTACTTGACTGGATAAGAGGTAAACAATGGATCCGCGGGGGTCTTTTAGCTAACGCGCGAACCTAGAGAGCAGCCTCTCGATCCACTCGATGTTTATCCCGAACCTCTCTCCAGCAAGCTTGAGGAGTTCCAGGTCCTCCTCTTCAAAGGCTCCCCCCAGGAGAGCGATGAGGTAGAAGGCCAGGGATCCGAGGGCCACGAGGAGCAGGGCAATCACCAGGCTATCGGTTCTCAGGGGGAGCATTGCCAGGGTGATCACCGATCCGCCCAGCAGAATTCTCACATAACGGCCGTTGAAGGGATTTATCCCCGATCTGAGGAGTACGGAGAGCTTGTAGAGGTTCGTCGCTATGTATGAGGAAGCGGTGGATAAAGCCGCTCCGGTCATCCCGTATACCGGGATCAGAAGGTAGTTGAGGAGTACGTTCAGACCCGCCCCCAGGGAGTCTCCCTTCAGGTTCTTCCCGGGCATTCCCATCGTTATAAGCGTGAGGCCAGTGGGGCCGGCCAGGGAGTTGAATGCGAAGCCCAGGCTGAGGATGACGAGGGGTTTCCAGGCTCCCGTGTACTCCCCACCGAAAAGGGTCCCGAGGACTGGAACGGGATAGGCCACAAGGAGAAGGAATAGGGGAAAGGTAAGCAGAACAACCCATTTTGTTATCACTGAGTAAAACCGTCCCAGTTTGTCGAGTTCCCCGCGGGCAAAGAAGCCCGTCGCAATCGGGTTGTACAGAACGGTCAGGGAGGCCAGGAAGACGGGTATGAACCGGGCCAGGGGGGAGGCGGCGTTGTAGAGCCCGACGGTACCCTCCCCGAGGTAGTGGCCGAGCATGAGCGTGTCGGTCCAGTTAAGGATCAGGTATGTGAGGTTCGACGTCATGAGCGGAAGGGAAAAGAGCAGGAGGTACCTGGCAAGCTCGGGAAAGAAAACCGGCCTCGGCGTCAGGATTCCAGCCTTCACGAGGCTCCTCACCAGGAGGAAAAGCATGATCGTCGCCGTCAGAAGGTACGCTAGGGGAACCGCGGTGATCCTTCCAAGGACGAGGATGAGCACTGTCACGAGGATGAAGTTGAGGCCGGGAAAGCCGATCTTTCCGTAGAGGACGAACTCCCTGACCCTTCCGAAGCCCTGGGAGGCTGAGATGAGGACGTTGAAGAGCGCCGTGAAGGGAAGGGCGAGTGCCAGTACGCTCAGAAGATCCACGAGGAGTTCGCCCCCGCCGATGTACCTCGGAAGGAGGGGTTTTGTTAGCTCAAGGACGAGGACTCCAAGAATTGAGGCCGTTGTCACGAGGATGACGGCGGTACCGATGAGCTCGCTGACCTTTTCCTCTCCCCTGTGGAGCATGTAGGCTACCTGTCTCTGGAGGCCGGCTGGAAAACCCAGCATCACGAAGACCAGGGTCACAGTAAAGACCGTGATGGCCAGGTTGTAGGAACCGTACTGATCTGGCCCGAAGGTTCTGCCCACAACGGCCCTCACCAGAAAGCCGAAGACTGCCGAGACAACCATTCCGATGAGGGCCAGCGCACCACCCCTCGCGGCCTTTCCGAGCTCTCCCGTTATCCCGCTTCCCATCGCCCTTCCCCCTCCTCTTCCGCCACCACCTTTTTAACCTTCGCGGCGGAGTTTCGGAACGCGCGATGATGAGTGATGGGCGAACCGATCGGTGAGGACGGAAAGGTGATCGCTGAGCGCATCTTTTTTAAAACACCCTTTCCAAGTTTTCTCGCGGGATGATGAGTTCAGCCTTGTCCGAGCCGTGACGAGGGAGTGACGGACTGACCGCTCTTCTTATCTTTATGCCCCCGGCTGGCCGGATAAACGAGATATTTTACGACTCCATCTATACGCCCCTTGAGGGTGATGTGGATCACCTCCTTCCGATCCTCTGTTTCCACGATTTGAGGGCTCATCCCGACGCCAGCGGGGGTGAAGAAGAGAATAGAGGAAATTCCGGAGGTTGACAGGGTCTTCGTGCACGTGGACATGACGGGGGTTACGAAATAGCTGGCAAATAAGTAAAGAGAAACTGAATCAGTGCGTTATTGTCCCGTTAAATTACCTGAAGTTGGACATATTCCTGTTCTTGGGTCACATGGTGGGAGACTTCCACTGCTTGGGATATAAATATCTCCGTACATACCCGCTAGACTGTACTCTTTGCCATTATACTGGAACTTGACTTTACTTGAATAGAACGTTCCGTCCACATACTGGTTTTTATACTCCTCTTTTAGTTGCAAATTAAGATGAATTAGCGAGAACTCCGTGCTGTCAGTATTGAACCCAACTCCCATTGCCATGATGAACGGTGCAATTTCAAGGTTGTTGTAGTCAAGGGTTCCGAGTACTGCCGCCGACGCTGAGAAGAGGGGAATCGTGTTGGTGGACGACACGAAATCCACGTCGAGTTTTGTCAATCCCCCCTGCTGGCTCTCGTGGGTCGTTGGCTCCCAGTAGCTGTGGACGAACCACATTGTCCTCTCTCCAATACCTCCATATTGGCTTGGCCACCCATGCTCCACGAACTTCTGTAGGTTCATGTTCTCTTCATCGGGCTTCCCAAGGATTACGTAGGCAACGTCGTTGAGTTTTTGATAAACGAGACCGTCCCACCAGTAAAGCCTGTATTTTGCCAGCACGACGGTGCCCTTGATGCCTGCCCCTATTACCGAGGGATTGGAAATCTCCGAGCCCCAAATCGTGATGTGGGATTCCGGAATCGTAAGGTCTTCTGTGTTGATACTATAAGAAGTCCCTATTATCTCCGCTTCTGTAGAGGAGCTACTGCCTCCTTTTTGTACGGCCGCGGCTGCAGAGAAAATTAATTCCAAGTTATGAGTGGTCCTCTGCCGGTACATTGTAGTTATGGTAATCCCGTTTATCTTGCTTGTGTCACCAGTGACTTGGAGGGCAACTAGGGGTATTACCGTGTTGGATTTTGAGACTATAGTCTTCTCCAACTTCCAGACGAGGCAAACTTGGTAGCAATAGCCGGTCCAGGGATCGCATTTTGGGTAGCACTTGTCGTAGAAAAACCCAGGTGGAAAGTCCTCCGGTTTCTCTGAGAGCGTTTTTCCGATGTTTTTTAACCTGAAGGTTGTCTCAATCTGGGTTTTAGTGTACAGAACTTTGATGTCTCCTTTTGGTAGTTTTATCTCAACGCTCCTCCCATTGAGCACTTGTTCCACGTTAATGGGCACGGCTCTTATGAAGTATTGCACGTTGTCGTTTTTGTCCCTGATTGTGCCCAAGAGCAGAAGTGAAGGTGACACCGCCCTGGAATCGAGCTTGGCACTCTTCAGATAAGAACCCCAGAGTTTCATTGCCTTAGTGAGTTGGCTATAGCTTACCTTTACCCTATCCTGCCCTTCGAAAGTTCCAAGTTCCATCAGTGAACCGTTTGGAAGGAGAATTGACACCGTAACTATTCCGTATCCTTTCCCTGGAAGCTCAATCTCAAGGCTGGGGCCAAGTATGAAGCTCCGCTTGTATTCAACCTTTGTTCCAAGGTACTCCTTGGAGTCTATTGGAATATTGTACACTGCAGCTCCCGAGACCATACTTCCCATAAGTAAAAAAACTGCTATTAGTCCTATAATGGTTTTTTTCATAGCATCACCTCAATATTACGATCTGGGGTTGTTTTTAAAACCTTTTTGGTAATATAAAACAAGATGGGAAGTGTATAATACGAAAATAATAACTTTTGGTTTTAATGCCATCGATACACCATCAATCCCTCTGGATCTTCCCGTATCCCTGTGTCCAGGGTTAATGTTTACTGCCAAGTCATGGCTTGATGGAATGAACCGTTACCTCTCTCAAATCCCTCAAAAACTCCTCAAGGTGCTCCCTCTTCACGTGGGGCATCATAACTATCCTTATGTAACCGCGGTGGGCGCTTATGCCCCAGCCCTTCCTTTTAAGCTCTTCCTCAACGGCTTCAAGGTTCTCCGTTGAGAAGGAGACAATGTTTAAAACCGGCTCCCGGATTAGTTTGACGCCGGGTATCTTCTTGAGCTCCCCGGCAAACCACCTGCTCAGCTCCATAGCCTTCCTTACGATTTCCTTGTATCCGTTAAAGCCGAGGTGCTTAATCATGGCCCACACCGCTAAGGCGCTCGCCCCCGGCCTCGTCCCGGTTATGGTCGCCTGCCATATCTTGCCACCGGCCAGGTACGGCGCCAGAACGCTTATCGCCTCCAGGTACCTCTTCTCGCGGAAGATTATTCCACCAGCGGGAATCGGGACCATGCCCATCTTGTGGGGATCAATGGTTACGCTCTTCACGCCCTTCAGACGAAAGTCGAAGTCCGGAATCTCGTAGCCGAGGGCCTTTGCGAAGGGAATCACAAAACCGCCGAAGGCGGCATCAACGTGGAGCGGAAGGCCATAATCCAGAGCCAGGTCGCTCAAAGCCGGGATGTCGTCAACGACACCCAGACCGGTCGTTCCAGCTATGCCGACCAATCCAATCGTGTTGTCGGTAATTTTTCTCTCAACATCCCTAACGTCGACTGTGTGATCATCCTTCAGCTCGGCCCAGACGAGCCTAACACCGAGCATCTCACCGGCCTTGATGAAGGAGAAGTGGGCACTCTTCGGGAGAATCAGCTCGGGCTCTTCTACGTCCGCCAGGTTACGGAAGGACCTCACCGCCAGGATGTTGGCCTCGGTTCCGCCGGAGACGATGTGGCCGTAGCCCTTATCAAGCCCGAGTAGATTTGCCAGCATGTTAATTGCCTCTTCCTCGACCTTCCTGCTCCCGGTGTGCAAACCCGGGTCGCCGAGGTTTCTGTCTATGAACTCAGTTATGATTTTAACGGCGAAGGGGTGAGGATACGTGCACATTGAACCCAGGATTTTGCCAGAATCGAACGTTAAATCCTCCCTAGTCTTCAGCCTTAGCTCATCAAGAACGTCCTCCTCGTGGGTGCCTTTCTCAGGGAACATTCTCTCACCGGTGAACCAACTTCCGGTCAGGATTTAAGTCTTCCCCTCCGCAGATATGCCTTGAAGAGGATCGGCGTTGTCAGGGCGGTGAGCATCGAGACCGCTATAACGCTGGCGAAGAGCACCTGGTCTATCAGTCCGGCTTTGAGGCCGAAGGTCAGTATGGCCAGCTCAAGGCTTCCCCTGCCCCCCATGCCGATACCTATCGCTATGGCATCCCTCCAGTCCAGGCCAAAGAGCCTTGCACCGAGGCCGCAGCCTATGAGCTTTCCAATGATTGCCGCCAGGTAAAGGGCCCCTATGAGGGTCAGGCTTATGTCCCGCAGGGGTGGGTTGAACATCAGACCAACGTAGATGAAGAACAGCGGCATGAAGAACTCCGTAAGGACAACCTCCAGGTCCTCTATCAGTTCGTTGAGCTTTATCCTTGTTACGATCAGCGGATCCTTTCTCTCCCGGAGGCGGCTTATCGTCAGTCCGGCGAGATAGGCACCTATTATCTGGTTGAGGCCGACCCACTGGGCGAGTATCGCGAGGGTGAAGGTGAGGATTAGCGTGAAGGTGAAGAAGACGTTGAGGTTCCTCACGATGGAGTAGAACCACCTGGCCCGCTTGAAGACGTACTCCGAGATCAGCAGGGTTCCTGCTATGAAGGTGAAGATCTTGATGGTGAGCACCCCGAAGGAGAGGGCGTTCAGACCGCCCTCGGCCAGCGCGGTGATTATCCCTATGAGGTAGACGGCCATTATGTCGTCGGCAAAGGCCGCTCCCATGAGGATGGACGAAACAACCCTCTTGACGCGCTCCCTGACCAAAACGCCGCTCGTCACCTCTATCGCAGTGTTTCCCAGGGTTATCCCGACGAATATGGCCGCGGTGGTGTCCTTTCCGAAGAACTTCACCGTGAGGAAACCGAGGAGAAAGGAGAAGGCAACGCCGAGGACCGCGACGACGACGGCCTTCTTGGTGTTCTGGGCTATAGCCGAGAAGTTGCTGGTCAGGCCCATGTAGAGCATCATCATTATGAGCCCGAACTCCGCCAGAACCCTGAGCTCATCCGCTGGCTCTATTATTCCGAGAACGAAGGGCCCGAGGAGGATCCCGGTTAAAACGTGGGCTATTATCGGGTGTAGCTCAAACCTCTCGAAGAGCCATTCCAGGGTCTTGGCGGTTACCAGGAGGAGGGCGAGGGCCGCGAGAAAGTCCACCTCAGTCCCCCCTGGAGAGGAGGGCCAGTATCAACCAGAGGATCATCATGATTATTGCGAGAACCATCGCCATCCCTGCCGCGCCCCTGCTCGTCCCGAAGACTATTGGTATGGGCCCTATCATTATGACTCCGCCACCTTCTACCTCACCCTCTCCTCCAAAGGCCGATATCAGCGTCCCGATGAAGACGAGGAGGAATCCTATGAAGATGAGCGTCATCCCGGTTAGTATGAGCACCTTCCCGTCCATACGCTAGGGGCTTCTCACCGGCCTTTTAAAGCTTAACGCCACCCAAAGGGTTAAAACGTCTGGGGAAAATCCTCGGGTATGCTCGTGCTCGTGGACCTCGACGACACCCTCTGCAACACCTGGGAGGCCATGAGGTACGGCATCCTCAGGCTTGTCCCCCACCTCATTAGAAGGAGGAAGTTCAGGGCCTTCTTCTACATGATCACCGCCCGCTATCGGGAGCTGGAACAGGTCCAGGAGCTTCACACCCTGGACTTCGATAGACTCGTCGAGAGGGTTCTGACCAAGGTCTACTCCCGTGTTTCTCCGGAGGAGCTTGAGGGAATAACCGAGCTGATAGACCGGGTCTTCTTCTCGAACCTGAGGCTCTACCCGGACGCCTTAACCTTCCTCCGCGGTGTGAAGGGAATGGGCGCGAGGCTCGTCCTGGTCACTGATTCCTCGAGCAGATGGCAGAGGAAGAAGCTCGAGTACCTGGGCATAAAGGACTACTTCAATGCGCTGGTTATAAGCGGTGAAACGGGCCACAGCAAGCTTGAGCCCTACAACTTCCGCCTGGCCAGGCACCTCTTTCCCGACGAGGAGATATACGTGGTGGGTGACAGGGACGACACGGACATGCGCGGGGGAAAGGAAATCGGCGCAACCACCATACTCGTGAGGAGGGGTTATTTCAGGGGAAGACCCTCGAGATACGCGGACTACGTTGTTGGCAGCCTCACCGAGGCCCTGGAGGTGATCAAGCGTGAGCACGAGAGGCATGAAAAGCGAGATAAAGCGTAAGTCCCTTCACCTAGCCGGCCTTACCGTCCCCATGTCCTACTATCTCTTCGGGAGGGAGTTGACGCTCACCTTCATCGCCCTGGCGTTCTTTACCTTCGTTATCCTCGAGCCCTTCAGGATAATCGAGGACCTCCGGGACAGGATAAAGAGAAGACTGAGGATATACGTCGACGAGGAAGTCATCGAGCGGATGGAGGCGATAGAGAAGACCATAACCGAGATAACCCGGGAGCACGAGCGCTACCGCGTCGCGGCGCACATATACTTCGCCGCCGCTTCCTTCACCGTCGTCTACTTCTTCCCGCGCGAGATAGCGGTCGGGGCGATAAGCGTTGCGACGGTTGGAGACGCCTTAGCTGCAATAGTCGGCAAATCCCTCGGAAGGCACCGCTTTTCCAACGGGAAGAGCCTTGAAGGCAGTCTCGCCTACTTCCTGTCGGGACTCGCGATACTCTGGCCGCTCGTCGGACTTCCGCTCGCGATAACTGGCTCGCTGGCGGGAACGCTGGCCGAGTTCTACAACCTTCCGCCGGACGACAACTTTTCCAACCAGATCAGCGTGGCCCTGGCGGTGTACCTGGTTGGGGCACTCTTCTGAAGGGCGATAAGGGCAATAACAGCACAACAGAAGCGCGGAAACCAGAAACGGGAGAAAGGAAATGGTCACCTTATGGTGACCGTGGCGAACCGGGTGAATTTATCAACGTCGCCCCACTCCTGGCCGGGTTCCCTGTCTTTCACGGCATCCTGGAGTGGAAGTGAATCGACGGCGGAGTCACCAACGCCCTGGCCGGTAACGTAGGCGACGACGCTGATCTGCCCCGGCTTTTCTCCGAGGGCCTTCCACGGGATGGCTATCTCGAGGGTCTGGAGTCCGTTCTCGGCACCACCGGTGTAGTTGTAGAAGCCCACCCACTGGAGGTCGTGGTACTCCCAGCCGGTTCCGTTCCAGATGGTGAGCTGGGCGCTGGTTATCGTGCTGGTTCCCTGGTCACCGAAGAACTCACCGTTCCAGAAGAAGTAGAGCTGTGCATCCACCCCCCTGCTAAACTCTATCTTCTTGCCCCAGCTGTCCTGACCGGTTGTGTAGCCGCCGTCCCTGTAGTCGAGCGAGATTCCGTAGGCGACCCTCCAGGAGGCCCTGTTCTCGGTGGTGAGGGCTATGTAGAGGAACTGGTCGTCGTAGTCAACGTAAAGCGCCTTGAGGTTCGCCCCATCCTGGCCAAAGCCGGTGTCGTCAACCGCCACGGGTTCAACGTTCCAGTCGTCGAGGTTGCCGTCGATGGTCTTGGTGAGGTTCCTGGCTAGCTCTTCCATGTACTTCTCGCGCTCGTAGAGACCTTCCTGCGCCTTCCTCAGCATCTCCTCCAGTTCCCGGTTGATCCTCTTGAGCCCGGTGTAGGCGCGGTATATCTTAGTCGCCCCGATGAAGGCGTAGTTCGGCATCGTTACCTGCTCCTTGCCCTCGTTGTAGAGCTTGAGTAGTTCCATGACCTCGTTCTCCATCTCCTTGAGCCGCTCCCTCTCCTCCTGGGGCAGGGGCATCTGGATCAGCTGCTGGTGGAGTTCGAGATAGTGGGTGTAGGCCTTCTGGAAGGTTCTCAGACCGTAGTACATATTGTGGATGACGAACGCATTCTGGATTCTGACCCTCCTTCCAACACCTATGGTTATCGAGGCGGCGTTGTTGTCCTCGTTGACCTCTTCTATGGCATTCTGCGGATCAACGACGGCCCTGAAAACTGCCGTGCCGGTTGCACCGGGGTATGGGTAGAGGTACCACAGGATAACGTGACCGCCGGCCGGAACGTCCACGGTCCAGTTTTTAATGGGTCTGTCGTTGAGGTAGAGCTCCACGGTGACGTTGTACGCGCCGACCTTTCCCACGTTGCTGACGTTGATCGTGATGTTGGCCGGGGTTCCGGGTTCGACGTCCAGGGTTGATGAGGAAATGCTCACAGTCAGCTCGGGTTTGGGTATTGGTATCTCAACCACCGCGAAGTTCGAGAGGTAGTCCTGGTCAGTCCAGTCGCTTCCGTCAACTGCGGGATCGAGCGGGACAGTATCAACGGCCGAGTCCCCTCCGTAGCCACCGGCCACCCACGATATGACCGCGACCTCCGGGACCTTCCCCCCTATAGCCTCCCATGGGATGGCCATCTCGAGGACCTGGAGCCCACTCCCGGTCTTTGCCGCGTACTTCACCACCTTCCCGACATCAAGGTAATTCCAGCCCTTTTCTCCCCAGGCGATGAAGTTTCCACCGCCCACGCGGTCATTCCCTGAGTCGTACCAGAAGTAGATCTCGTAGTCAATGCCCCTTGTGAAGCCGATCTTCCTGCCCCATGCATCGGTGTCTCCGGTGTAGCCGCCGTCCCGAACGTCGAGACCGAAGCCGTAAACGACGTTCCAGCTGGCGGTATTGTTGGTGGTCAGGGCCAGGTAGAGGTAGCTGTCGTCGTAGGATACGTAGAGTTCCCTGAGGTCCGCTCCCTCGGGTCCCCTGAGGTCGCTCACGCCAACGAGCTCATAGCCCTCCCAGTCACTCAGATTCCCGTCTATGGTCTTGGGGGCCGTGTAAACTTCCGCGAGATCGGTGAAGTAATCGGTATCGCCCCACTCGTCTCCACCGTACCAGGGGGCATAGGGTTCGTCGAGGCTCTCCATCGCGGAGCTCCAGGGAACGGAGCTCACTGCTGAGGAATCACCGCTGCCGGCTATCCAGGACACCAGTGCCATCCTCGGGTGCTCGCCACCTAGGGCGGTCCAGGGGATCCTGATCTCGAGGACCCTCAGACCGGTTGACGAGTCGCCGGTGTAGACGAAGGAGGCACCCACATCCTCGAAGGTTTTGTAGTCCCATCCGTCCCCGGTCCATATTATGAAGTTGTCGGAGGTTATCTTTCCATCCGCTCCACTCCACCAGAAGTAGAGCTCGTAGTCTACAGCATAATCCCCGCCGAAGCTTATCCTCCTTCCCCATGCGTCGCGGGTTCCGGTGTAGCCCCTTCCGCTCCCGGGGTCAACGTCTATGCCCACGCCGTAGGCAACGTCCCAGCTGGCGGAGTTCCGCGTCGTTATCATAAGGTAGAGGTACTCGTCATCCCAGGCAACGTGGAGGTCCTTCAGGTTCGCTCCCGGCAGGCCGCTGTCCCTCGCGCTGGCCACGAGGTCCAGGGTTCCCCAGTCTCCGGGATCCCCGTCAAGAATCCTCTCCCCGTAGAGCGCCGAAGCGTAGTGCCCCAGGGGGATTAACCCGAACAACAGAAGGGAGACAATCAAAAGCGCCGTCTTCCTCATTGACACCACCTCCGGGGATAGTGTAACACCCCTAGTGAACAATAGGGGAAAAAGGTTTATATGCCTTTCTTTTAATATCACCGCTAGTGATAACAGCCCTGCAGGTGATCCCAATGATAAACTTCGTCTTCGGAATCCACAACCATCAACCCCTGGGAAACTTCGGCTGGGTCTTTGAGAGCGCCTACGACAGGTCATACAGGCCGTTCATGGAAACCCTTGAAGATTATCCGAACATGAGGGTCGCCGCTCACTATTCCGGCCCCCTTCTCGAGTGGCTGGCCGAGAACCGGCCGGAGCACCTCGATCTTCTCCGCTCGCTCGTGAGGAGGGGCCAGCTAGAGGTAGTCGTGGCCGGTTTCTACGAGCCGGTGTTAGCTGCGATTCCGGAGGAGGACAGGATAGAGCAGATTAAACTCCTCAAGGACTTCGCCAAAAAGCTCGGCTACGAGTCAAAGGGTCTCTGGCTCACGGAGAGGGTGTGGCAGCCCGAACTGGTGAAGAGCCTCCGCGCGGCCGGGATAGACTACGTCATAGTTGATGACTACCACTTCATGAGCGCCGGTTTGGCGAAGGAAGAACTTTACTGGCCCTACTACACCGAGGATGACGGAGAGATCATAGCCGTTTTTCCTATTGATGAGAAGCTCCGCTACCTGATTCCCTTCCGCCCGGTTGAGAAAACCCTTGAGTACCTCCACGGCCTTGATAACGGCAATGAGAGCAGGGTGGCTGTCTTCCACGACGACGGCGAGAAGTTCGGGGTCTGGCCCGGAACCTATGAATGGGTCTACGAAAAGGGCTGGCTGAGGGAGTTCTTTGACCGGGTTTCGAGCGACGATAGGATAAACCTCACCCTCTACTCCGAGTACCTCTCGAAGTTCAGGCCAAGGGGACTGGTTTACCTCCCGATATCTTCATACTTCGAGATGAGCGAGTGGTCTTTGCCGGCAAGACAGGCCAAGCTCTTCGTCGAGTTCGTTGAGGGACTTAAAAGGGAGGGCAAGTTCGAGAGGTACCGCGTCTTCGTCCGCGGTGGTATCTGGAAGAACTTCTTCTTCAAGTACCCTGAGAGCAACTACATGCACAAGAGAATGCTGATGGTGAGCAAGCTCGTCCGGGATAAGCCGGGGGCGAGGGAGTTCATCCTTAGGGCACAGTGCAACGACGCCTACTGGCACGGCGTCTTCGGCGGCGTTTACCTCCCGCACCTCCGCAGGGCAGTCTGGGAGAACATCATAAGGGCCAACACCTTCGTTTCCACTGGAAGCTTCATCCGCGACATAGACTTCGATGGAAGGGATGAGGTCTTCCTTGAGAGCGAGAACTTCTACGCGGTCTTCAAGCCGGCCTATGGCGGTGCCCTCTTCGAGTTCTCCTCCAAGAGGAAGGCGGTAAACTACAACGACGTTTTAGCAAGAAGATGGGAGCACTACCACGAGGTTCCGGGGGCGGCGACGCCGGAGGAGGAAGGTGGAGATGGCGTTGCGAGTATACACGAGGTCGGCAGGAGAATACCGGATGAGATACGGCGCGAACTGGCTTACGACAGCCACTTAAGGGCCATTCTCCAGGACCACTTCCTCGAGCCGGAGACGACCCTCGACGAGTACAGGTTAAACCGCTACATTGAGCTCGGTGACTTCATTGGCGGTGCTTACGACTTCAGCATCTTTAACGGGGGGATAACCCTTGGGAGGGAGGGGACCGTCTCTGGAAAGCCCGCTAAGGTGGAGAAGACATTCCACATCACAAATGATGGATTCGCCGTCGATTACACCGTGGGAAGCGGGGTAAAGGCTCTCTTCGGCGTCGAGCTCAACTTAGCGGTTCACAGCGTCATGGAGGAACCCGGGGAGTTCGAGGCTGAGGGCCTTGAAGTCAACGACCCCTACGGCATCGGGAAGGTGAGGATAGAACTCGATAGAAACGCAGAGATCTGGAAGTATCCGGTAAGGACCCTCAGCCAGAGCGAATCCGGGTGGGACTTCATCCAGCAGGGCGTCAGCTACACGCTTCTCTTCCCGGTGGAGGGAGAGCTACGCTTTAGACTGAGGTTCAGGGAGATCTAGTGTCTCTTTATCCTGAAGTCCAGGGGTTTTTCCAGACCCCAGAACCTGCAGAATGAACAGACCTCACCGCTCGACGGCATGCCGCAGACCCTGCACTCCCTGAGCTCCGTCTCCTCCAGCTCGGCCTCGAAGAGGTGTTTCTTTCTCAGGTAGCCCTTGACGAAGTTTATCTTGGTTCCGGGTCTTTTCTCCTCCATCTGGTTCAGTATCTCCTTCCACTCCAGCGTCGTTGCTCCCCTCGCGTGGGGGCACTCGTCTATCTCGTATTCTATGCCGTTCGCCAAAGCGTAAGCAACCACTTCCCTCTCGGTTACCTCGTAGAGCGGTTTAATTTTCTTCACTAGCTTGCCGTTGAAGGCCGAAGGCGTCACAGGCCCCTGTTTCGCCAAATACTGCGTGTTCCAGTGCATTATGTTGTTGAAGATGAAGCTCGCCTCGTCGTCGAGGTTGTGGCCGGTGGCAACGACGTCAAAACCGTTGTCGTAGGCGAACTTGTTGAAGATGTAGCGCTTCGTTAAGCCGCAGTAGGAGCAGGTCGGCCTTCTCGTCCTCACCTCGCCGATTCCAGCTCCCAAAAGCTCTTTAACACGAACGATGTGGAGGGGGGCACCTATCTTCTCGCACTGCATCCTCGCGTAGCGCTCGCCCTTCTCGCTGTACTCGCCTATCCCGAGGTTTATGTGGAGGCACTCCATATTGTAGCCGAACTTCTTGAGGATGTAAGCGGTAACCGCTGAATCCTTTCCACCCGAGACGACAACTAAGATCTTCTCGTCGGGTTTGAGCATCTTGTAGCGCTCGATGGTTCGCTTCACCTTCCTCTCGAAGTATTCCGTAAAGTGCTCCGGACATAGGTACATTCTCGGATAATGGAGCTTGATAAAGGCCGGCCTGTCACAGAACTTGCATTTCATCGGCATTTTCTCTCCACCGAGAATAGGGAGAAAAGAGGGCTTTTAACGTTAACCTTCCGACGACTTAACTTTCTCTCTTTCCGATAAAGAGTAAGGTACCCACTGCAATAACACTCATCACCCCCGGCCAGCATACTGTTCCTTTGCTCTTGACGGGGGTCGTCTTTCTAGCCATGCCCTCGCTGTATTGGGTAGTGTTCCCTCCGATAGTCGTGGGAGTAGTGGTCTCATCTGAAATAGTATCCCCTGGCTTGCAGGCAGTTACTTTTTTCTTTTGAAAGCCTCGCCCTTTAGGGCGGGGAGGAGGTCAGAATGCCCTTTCTGTGAATTCAAACTCATGCTTTCATCTTCTCAATTTTCTCCTTCCAGTCCCCCGGCTTTCCGAACTTCCCCGTCTGGAGGCCCTCCTTCTTGAGTATCCCCTAGCAGCGAGGATTCCAGTCGCTCTCAGAAACCATGTTTTTCCCTGCCGGTGTCCACAACCCTTCCCTTAAAATTTGGCAGTTTTCCTGGTTAATTTGCTGGTTGGGATCGTGATTATTTGAATGGATCAGTCAAGTCAGCTCTCGAAAACTTTAAACACCCCTGAACTCTATTGCCATCCAGTGTGGTGTATGAAGGGGGGGAGTTCAGAAAAGGCCAGGGCTGCAAAGGCCAGGAAAATGCACATAATCCACAGCAAGAGGAGGATGATTCAGCTCCAGCGGAAGGAGGAGATGAGTCACAACATCCGCTACATCTCCAAGGTTCCTGTCAGACTGGTTATGGATCCGGACTTTTTGACGCTCCACCCGGACGACCCGCTCTCAAAGCTCGTACAGAACCTCAGGGGAGAGGAAAGCTCAGCCGTTGTTGTTGATGAGGAAGGGAGGCTCCTCGGCTTCATAACAATGAAGGATCTGCTCCATTTCTTCGAGCCCCCCAAGAGGTACTCGATAGTCGGCGTCAGCCTGCTAAAGAGATATTCAATCAACCGGGCTTCTCGGGTCGGTGACATAATGGTCCGGAAGCCGGTGACGATTCGCCTGGAGGATGACCTGGGCAGGGCAATAAAGCTGATGATGGAGACGGGAAAGCATCACCTCCCCGTCGTTGACAGCGACAACAGGGTTCACGGGGTTCTCGAGGTCAAGGACATCGTCAGGCTCATAAGGATAGTCTCCTCGTAGTTCCATTTCCATTCAGGGGATGACAATCATGGATGTATTCCTTGAACTGGCCCTGATACTGATCGTAGCCAAGATCTTCGGCTACCTCTCGGTCAGGCTGGGTTTTCCGGCGGCCCTCGGCCAGCTCATCGGGGGCATAATCATCGGCCCCTCCCTCCTCAACCTGGTCTCATACGACGAGGGTGTCAGGCTTCTCGCCGACCTCGGCGTCGTCATGCTGCTCTTTCTCGCCGGACTGGAGACGGACGTTGATGAGTTCAAGCACGTTGGCGTCCCGGCCTTTGTCATAGCCGTCCTTGGAGTTCTGATACCCTTCGTTCTCGGCTACCTGGGTGCGATGGCCTGGGGGTTTTCGAGCGTTGAGGCAATGTTCCTGGGAGGCGTTTTGACCGCGACGAGCGTTGGTTTAACCACGAGCATACTCATGGAAATGAAGAAGCTGAGGACGAGGGTTGGAACGACTATTTTAGCGGCTGCGGTTGTGGACGACGTCCTCGGCATAATAGTGCTTACCATCCTTGTCGGAATAAACACCCGCGGCAGCGTCTATATGGAGGATCTCCTCATAATCCTCGGCGAGGTGGTGGTCTACTTCGCGATAGGTCTTTTCCTGGGCAACCCGGCGGTCAAGGAGGCCCTGAAGCTCTCCGAGAGGATAACCTTGCCCGAGACGATAACCGCCGTGGCGATAGCCATAATGCTCGTCTTCGCCTACCTCGCGGAGCAGTTCCAGATCGCTGGAATAACCGGCGCCTACCTTGCCGGTATACTTGTTGCAGGAACGGAGGAGGCAGGGGAGATAGACCGGAAGTTCATGACCCTCGGTTACTCCCTCTTCATTCCGGTTTTCCTCGTCAGTATCGGAATCGAGAGCGACGTGAGGGTTCTCGCGAGCGCGGGAACCTTTGCCCTGGTCTACTCCCTCCTGGCCATAATAGGGAAGGTAACCGGCTGTGGCTTTGGGGCCCTTGTTTCCAGGTTCAGGCCGATTGAGGCGCTTCAGGTCGGGGTCGGCATGATACCCCGTATGGAGGTTGCCCTTATCATGGCCAACGTCGCTCTGAACGAAGGCGTTTTTGACAACGGAACCTTCGCGATACCCGTGACCATGGTTCTGGTGACGACGATAGTGACGCCCTTCCTCCTGAAGTGGGCCTTCTCGAGGGAATAGGGGCGGTAGGATGGAGATACTCCTCCTCATAGCCCTCATGCTTGCAACGGCAAAGCTACTCGGCTACCTGTTTGAGAGACTCGGCCAGCCCGTGGTTCTCGGTCAGATATTCGGGGGGCTGATAATAGGGATATTCTTCGAGACGAACCCCGTGATAGGCCAGTTTGCCAACCTCGGTGTCCTGTTGCTCCTCTTCATAGCGGGCCTCGAGAGCGAGCTCGAGGAGTTCAAGCGCGTCGGAAAGCAGAGCGTCGTCGTTGCCGGCATGGGTGTTCTGGTGGCGTTTCTTCTAGGCTTCGCTGTTGCTTACTTCTTCGTTCCCCTCCACGAGGCGGTTCTTTATGGGGCCATGATGACCCCGACGAGCGTCAGCATAACTGTCAAGGTTCTCATGGAACTCAGAAGGCTCAACACCCGCGAGGGGACGACTATTTTAGCGGCTGCGGTTGTGGACGACGTCCTCGGCATACTCGTCCTCACGATAGCGATATCGATGATACGGGGAGGTTCGGTCAACTACGGAAGCCTGGCCGAGGTTCTGATTTCCGTCTCGCTCCTCCTGTTCTTCTTCCTGTTCTTCGGGCCGGAGCTGGCGGAGAGGGCCTTCCACTACCTTTCCAGAATAGACCTGCCCGAGGCTGAGACGACCTTCGCGCTGGTCTTTCTCATAGTCTTCGCCTTCCTTGCGGAGCACCTTAACCTCGCCTCGATCCTTGGCGCATACCTCACCGGCTTGGCCCTCGGCCAGAGCACCAAGAAGAAGTCCATCCTCGACCACATGAACGTCCTCGGCTACTCCCTCTTCATTCCCCTTTTCTTCGTCGAGATAGGCATGCGCATAGAGCTGGACTACATCCTCCACGCGGGCCTCTTCGCGGTTCTCTACACCCTGGCGGCAATCATCAGCAAGATAATCGGTTGCGGCATCGGGGCGAGGCTTTCCGGCTTCGACTGGGGCTCTTCCATCAACATAGGCATCGGCATGATACCGAGGATGGGCGTCGAGCTGGCGATGCTCGCGGTGGCCATAGAGAGCGGCCTCATTGGTTCGGATGCGCTGACGGTAGCGATACTGATGATCTTCGTGACGACGGTTATAACGCCCCCGTTCCTCAAGTGGAGGTATTCCAGGTGAGCCAAATAAGGGCCAGGAACGCTCTCCATGGAATGGAGATTGTTTCTCCTTCCAAATCGAGGTTTTTCCCGATTCCAATTCCCCTCTCCGCCTTCAGCCTTTCCATACTCCTCTCCACCTGAGGAGCCCTTCTATCCCCGGGGCCGGCTTCAACTACGTATCTCTTGCCGTTTCTCGTGAGAACGAAGTTGGCCTTCCTTTCTTGGGTTCATACTCGAGAATCCCTGCCTTTGGGGGGTAAAAGGCTGTGACGTCCTCCAAGAGCGCTCCCATGTCCATCATGCCGGAGGAAGATAACAAGCCGAGAACCTGAGCTTGGGGCCCTTTCTAACCTTGGCTGGGGTACCTCCAGGGGGATTTCTATTAAGAGATCGCTTTTGACGGGGGTCCGCATGAGCTCCATTACCGTCACCCGACCTATCTCGGGGGCTTTGGGTAACCTCCCGTAGATGAACGCTCCCTTTGGGTGCTGGTAGTGGGACCAATAGACGCATGGCCGCATCGGGGGTTGAGCCGTCGGGGTTTCGGATGGTCTCTGGGTAGTGGTAGATGATTCTCTCGTCAGGGCGAGGAGCTCGGGGGCTTCACCCCTCTGACTTGTTTCCCTATTTGCCGCCCTTTTCAGTCTCTTCACGGGAGTTTTCCTCGGGCTCCAAGAGGGCCACAGGTCGACCAGATATTTAGCTATCCCGGTCGGCCACCCGACCACCTTAAAAGCTCCGCCAACCGAGTGGTCATCATACCTCAGCCAGTGCCGGTTTCGTCATCGCTCAGAGTACAGTTCCGGGCATAGGTTTATAAAGCTCCCCCCGAAGGGCCGGTCATGGTGGACTGGCTATCAATCCTCAGTTCCGCACTCTTCATGCTCATCATGATAGACCCGAGCGACAAGATACTCCTGGTCAGCTTGCTGAGGGAGGACTTCCACATTGAGGACATAAAGACCCTCATCATAAGAGCTAATCTCATCGGCTTTCTTCTCCTCTTCCTGTTCGCGGTTTCCGGCCAGATAATCCTCCAGGAGATATTCCACATAGACATCAACGCCCTCCGTGTGGCTGGAGGCTTTGTCCTCTTCAAGATAGGTCTGGAGGCACTCGAGAGCGGCGGGATGCTCACCCTAAAGAGGGAAAAGAACATCCTTGCCCTCGCGGCGGTTCCGGTTGCGACACCATTGATAGCCGGGCCCGCTGCAATAACCACCGCGATAACTCTGACGGCCGAGAAAGGCCTTCTCCACGCGACGATTGCCATCCTACTGGCGATACTCTTCACGGCACTGACGATGTTTATAACCCTCTACATCATCAAAAACGTCAGCAAAACAACGCTCGGCGTCTTCATAAGGATAATCGGTATGTTCACTATGGCGATAGGCGCGCAGATGATGGTTCAGGGCGTCGTTGGAATATACCTCCTCATGACGTCCGCGGCATGACCGACGGAACGTCGAAAATTCCTGGGCTAACCTTTTAACCACCTCCCCCTTCTCCCGGTGGGGGGTTGAGAATGAAGAGGCTCGAGAAGGTTAAGGGAACGCGGGATCTGCTCCCGGAGGAGATGGCGAAGAGGAGATGGGTGTTCGAGAGAATCCGCGAGGTCTTCGAGCGCTATAACTTTCACGAGGTTCTCACACCGACCTTTGAGTACACCGAGCTTTTCAAGCTCAGGAGCGGGGATGAAGTGGTCGAGCAGCTCTACGCCTTTGACGACAAGGGCGGCAGGAACCTCTCGCTCCGCCCGGACATGACGTCGAGCGTCGCTCGCCTGTACGTCAACTCCTTCCAGAACGCCCCGAAGCCGGTAAAGTGGTACTATATCGCGAATATGTTCCGCTACGAGGAACCCCAGAGCGGCCGCTTTAGGGAGTTCTGGCAGGCCGGAGTGGAACTCATCGGGAGCGATAAAGTTGAGGCCGATGCGGAGGTCATAGCCCTCTTCGTCGAGAGCTACCTCGCGACCGGTTTAGAGGACTTCACGGTGAACATTGGCGACAGGATTCTTCTCGACGAGTTCGCCAGGATGCTCGGCGTTGAGGACGACATTGGCCTGATGAGGCTCATAGACAAGAAGGACAAGCTCTCCAAGGAGGATTTCATCGGAGCACTCAAGGGGTTCGGTTTGAACGATGATGGGGTGGAGAAGGTCCTCGCGCTCATCGGGATCAAAGGCAGGCCCGATGAGGTTCTTCCGAGGGCGGAGGAGCTGTTCACGAGCGATGAGGCAAAAGCCGAAATTAAGAGGCTCTACGAACTCGTTGACCTCCTCGATGCCTACGGCGTCTCCAGGTGGATCAGGATCGACCTCGGGATCGCGCGCGGTTTCGACTACTACACGAGCATAGTCTTCGAGGCGATAGCTCCAAATGACCTCGGAATAGGTTCGATCGGCGGAGGCGGCAGGTACGACAACCTGATAGGGGTCTTCGGCGGGAAGCCGACACCGGCTACCGGCTTCGCCATAGGAATAGAGCGCCTCATCCCGATCCTCGAGTGGAAGGGCCTTATTCCAGAACCGAAGCTGAGGCCCGACGTTTACGTCATCCCCATCGGAAAGGACACGGAGGTCAAAAAGGCCGCCGTCGAGGTTGTTTCGGCCCTGAGGAGGGCCGGCGTTAAGGCCGACGTTGAGCTCACGGGCAGGAAGATAGGCAAGGCCCTCGACTACGCCGGAAGACTCGGCGTGCCGTACGTCGTCCTGATCGGAAAGAGAGATCTTGCCGAGGGCAGGGTAACGGTAAGGGACATGGAGACCGGAGAACAGAAGGCGGTGGAGAAGGAGAGGGTTGTGGAGGAGCTACTCGATCTGCTGGGTCTTTAGTTCCCCATTACCCTTAGGAAGTAATCCTCCATTTTCCTGGCGAACTCCTCCGAGTCTATCCTCACGCTGACCTCGTGGTTCCAGTTCAGAGCGGCCTCGCTCCAGTTGTGACTCCCTATGAAGACGATCCTCCCGTCGATGACGACAACCTTGGCGTGGAGGGTCGTTGCGGGAGAGTCAAAGGTTACATCAACACCGTTCTGCTTCAGATAGTCGTAGGCTTTTCTGTTCTCCTCGATTCCGTCCTCGAGGAGCACGTGAACCCTTACGCCCCTCTGCTCGGCCTTCACGAGGGCCCGTATGAGGTCGTTGGCGGGGTCGTAGCTGTCGCCCGGATCGTACTTCATCAGGAACATCATGACGTAGATTTCGCTCTTGGCGCTGTTGATGGCGCTGAGGAGGCTCATGTAGTAGTCCTTGTCCATCAGGAATTCAACGCTTCCCGGAACCTCGCTGGGCGGAGTGCTGCACTTTTCCCTCTCTTCCTCCAAGGAAGTCTTAGTAACGTTAAGTTCTTCGCTCAGCGATTCGACTTTAAGCCTGCACTCGGACAGGCTCTCCTCAAGCTCGCGGATTTTAGCGCTCGAGTTGGCCTCCCTCCCCCTCTGGAGGAGGCACGACTCGTACTTCTCCCTCAGCTCGCCCAGGGTTTTGAGGGTCGAGTTGAGGGCAGAAGCGGTTGAGTTCAGCTTGAACTCGCAGTTGGTTAAGTTCTCGATGAGGGAGTCGTTTTTCTCGGGCGCCAGGTACTTCGTTACGGTCCTCTCCTTCGTTATCGTTGTCGCCTTTGTAACCGTCTTAACCGGCGCCTTACTCTGGGAGTCAACAGCGCCCCCCAAACAGCCGGCGGTGAAGACGATGAACGCGAGCAGCAGTCCGATGACGATTCTCCTCATGTCCACACCCCAGGATGCAATGGCAGTGCCCTTAAAACCTTGGCGGAAGGTTATTAAGAGGGGACACCGAAAGGCCGGCCGGGATGACGAGTCTGGAGCCCCCTGATCGGTGATGAGGTTTCGCGGGGCTGACCGCCATGAGGGAGCGTCTCTAGGATGTATCGTGGCAAGCTGCCTAACTACGCACTCTCAAAGAAAGAGGAGCAGGAGAACACCGACTGGAACCTCCTGAGGGGGTGAAAAAGAATCCCTCGACGAACTTTGGAAGTTCATCAGGCTCCCCCGGTTCTCGTTGGTGAGGACGACGTTGACCTCCGCCCCGGTCTCAAAGACGACCGGAAACCTTAATTAATACGGAACTCTTCTTGGTTTTAGTCCGAAGGTGAGGTGGAAGTTATGAGCATGGACATGACGACCAGAATGTTCAGGGAGGAGGGCTGGATTAGGAAACGCTGTCCGAAGTGCGGTAAGTACTTCTGGACGCTCGACCCCGACAGGGAAACCTGTGGCGACCCGCCCTGTGACGAGTACGGGTTCATCGGAAAACCGGGAATACCGAAGAAGTACACCCTCGACGAGATGCGCGAAAAGTTCCTGAGCTTCTTCGAGAAGCACGGTCATGGCAGGGTTAAGCGCTATCCCGTTCTACCGCGCTGGAGAGACGATGTTTTACTCGTCGGAGCAAGCATAATGGACTTCCAGCCCTGGGTCATAAGCGGCGAGGCGGACCCGCCCGCGAATCCTCTCACGATAAGCCAGCCTTCAATAAGGTTCACCGATATTGACAACGTCGGAATAACGGGAAGACACTTCACGATTTTTGAAATGATGGCCCACCACGCCTTCAACTACCCGGGCAAGCCTGTATACTGGATGGACGAGACGGTTGAATTAGCTTTCGAGTTCTTCACCAAGGAGCTCAAAATGAAGCCCGAGGACATAACCTTCAAGGAGAACCCGTGGGCCGGCGGAGGAAACGCCGGGCCGGCCTTCGAGGTGCTCTACCGCGGTCTTGAGGTGGCTACTCTCGTCTTTATGCAGTACAAGAAGGCCCCAGAAAACGCAGACCCGAGCCAGGTGGTTGAGATAAAGGGTGAAAAGTACGTCCCGATGGAGACGAAGGTCGTTGACACCGGCTACGGCCTTGAGCGTTTAGTGTGGATGAGCCACGGGACTCCAACGGCTTACGACGCTGTCTTAGGTTACGTCATTGAGCCCCTCAAGAGGATGGCCGGTGTGGAGAAGATAGACGAGCGCATTCTGATGGAGAACTCCAGATTAGCTGGAATGTTCGACATCGAGGACATGGGTGATTTACGCTATCTCCGTGAGCAGGTGGCAAAGCGCGTTGGC
>Ga0256831_1000321_pt1 | contig 25403 bp, 20 predicted proteins | sample 132544metaG_FD_189087 | JGI IMG/M metagenome (GOLD analysis project Ga0256831, IMG submission 189087) | Hydrothermal vent microbial communities from Lau Basin, Pacific Ocean - 132-544 | ecosystem: Environmental > Aquatic > Marine > Hydrothermal vents | place: Pacific Ocean: Lau Basin | collected... | reverse complement strand
CATGATTTCACTCGGTGCGGACGGCAAAGAGGGCGGCACCAAAGAAAATGCGGACATCTCTTTCAAAAAGAGCTGCCAGCGATAGGTAACATTTACAAACCTATAAACCAAAACGGCTGCGGATTTTATGCTGCAGCCCCTCTTCCTGAGTATAGATAAACAGATAATTGTACGCCAGTTGTTCAATCCCTTCTAAAATATCTTCTTCACTTCTGTAACAGGTCGGGTATTTGATCCCCTCCACTTTCGTCTTCGGCGGTACCATGACAATCGTCTTTGCCATCCAGTGACCGATATCGCTTGCATATTCGCGTGCTTCGAGAATATCTTCGAGATTGTCACTTAAAATAACCACTTTATCGTTTTTCATGACCTCCTGAACGGAGGGTTCCCCTTCCAGAAAAATCGGTCTGAAATGGCGGGTATAGGTCACTTTGTCAATACTGTACGGTAACTCATACGCTTTACAGAATGCCACTGCACTGCGCAGGTGGTCGATATGTAAAAAAGTCATCTCTTTATACTGGTAAATATATTTGTCGATTTTAAAAGTTGTCCGAAAGAGTGAATCGGCACTGACAATATGCCCGGGCGCTTTTTGATCATACACTTTTTTATTTTTGCGCAACGCTTTCAGCATCGCTTCATCGGTACCTGCAAAGAGACGTTTCCCGCTCTCCATGACAAGGGTAAACGCTTTTTTCCAATCCTGCGGCAAAATGGCGATATTGCTTTTTTGTTTCAGTATCATTTTTAGAAATGTCATCTGTTTTTCATTCAGCAGCTCAAAGGAAGCGTCCTCTTCAGAAACGACATAGCCCGCCAGTGAAAAAGCCGCATGTTTGACATCTTCGACTTTAATCGCCGTAATATCTCCCCAAAGATGCTCCCATGCCGGTTCCGCGTACACTATCGCACCTGCACCGCGACGCACCGCCTCTTTCGCCTCTGCTTCATCGCTGATAAAACAGAGTTCTTCTCCCTCACATTCCCGTGCATACACTGTTGCCCGAAATACCTCTTTACAGCTGCCCTCATACGTTACTGTTCCACCGATACATGCCCGAATCGTTTCAATCGTCATTTTCTGTCCGTTTTTGCTTTCTATCATACCAGATTTCTGTTTCAAAAATTCAGCACAAAGAACAGAAATAAGAAAAAATTATACTTTAATATGATATTATAAGTAATTAACAACTATAAGGAGCGTACATGAAAATTATTCGAAAAAGTTTACTCGCATTTTCACTGACCGGAATCGTCCTGAGTACCAGTGCATTCGGTTATTCACAGGAAGAGCGTATTAAAGATATGAGGGCTATGGAAAACGGTGTCCAGCAAATGCAAAAAGGGTTTCTCTACAATAACCTCCAGGATATTCAAAAAGGTGCTGAACTTTTAAAGAAGCATACTGCCAAAATTGAACCGCCGGTGGAAGGTGATGATGAATTTAAACGAAGTTACGCTTACGATTTAACCAGAAGAGAAGCAAAAAAGATCATCAAACTTGCCGATGATTCAGTCAATGACTACAAAAATCACCAACCAAGACAGGCGATGAATAACTTCACAAAGATTCTCAAGCAGTGCATGACCTGTCACGCCAGAATCAGAAAGTGGTAGGTGTCATGAAGAAGTGAAAATCACTTCTTCATGAACTCTTTTAAAATTTAAACCGCAGTGTTCCGGAAACAGATGTCTGCTGATTGGATGCTTCCAGTGCCGGTGTCATTTGTGTAGCCGCCTGACTCTCTGTCACTTCCGGAGCATAGACAACCGCAAGATCGATTCCGGTTGTATTGCTCAACTCATACGACAAACCGGCGGTAATATGACTCTCCGTATAGGCAGGAAAACCAAGGGTATTGAAATAGGCGATATTAAATGCCTGAAACGGTACGCCCGCTACACTGGCAGGTTTAAACGTTTTGTTGTTCAAAGGCGATTTCGCATAGTTGTAACCGGCTCTCAAAACCAGATCACCGTTGACCTGATACGATGCACCCAATGCAATCACATCCTGATCATCCCATTGAAATGCATCGTATCCGTCTGCATCTGACCAGAATATTCTGCGATAATCCAAAGAGACGGTATAACCGTAATAGCTGTCACTGTAACCGATACCGATCCCCGCTTCTGCCGGCTGGGAAAGTTTCATATCTTCATAGACACCGTCATTGTTAAAGTCAAAAACATCTTCATATTCCGTATCGATCTGTGTCTGATAGTAGGCACCAAGTGTCAGTCCAGGCATCACATAGTAACCGATACCCACCTGTCCACCGACACCGTAATCTTCACTCACACCGCCGCCTCGTTGTGCATATCCCTGTGTAGGATCCATAGGATTGTTCGGTGTCAGCGCAGAGAGGTTCAGTGCACCGTATGCAAGACTTAAGCCCACACCCAGTCTCCAGTTTTCAACTTTGTAACTGATACTCGGTACAAAACGCATATATTGCAGCGATGTACGCATATTTGCCAGACCTTTATTCGGATCTTCGTTTCTGTAGTCGGCACCCATACCGGAAACACCGAACATTCCCACACCGTACGCAAGATCGTCGGTAATATGGTCAGAGTGTGATACACTCGGGATAATTGAAAAATCTGCTTTGCTGGTTCCGGACTGACCGTTGCCTGCCATCGGCATAGGTCCTACTTTCGCTTTGACATCCGGCATGAAAGCCGTCGCGCCGAAAGATGCGTTGAAACCTTTCATATCCACGATCCACGCCGGGTTTCTAAACACCGAATCTGTCCCGACACCGATACCCACACCGGTACCACCCATGGCACGTGACTGTGTACCTACACCGATCATATTATCACCGTTTGTGGCATAAAGCATTGTTGCTGTCAGCAGTGATAAACCTGCTACTTTTGATATTTTACCTATAGTCTTCATTTTTCTCCTTTATAGCTATAAATATAAGTTATATTATAGCGAATGGATTCTGAAGATATTATTATAAGATTTTTTAATATGATACCTTACGGGATATTTGACGTTATCCCGTAAGGTTAAGAGAGATTATTTGAAGAGTTTTTCGCAATCATTTCGGATAGCATCCGGAATTGTAGCGATCTTCATGAAGTTAGACATTTTCAACATCGGATAATTGATGGAGATATAATATTTCGGCTCCATGATTTTTGCAACCCCCTTCTCTATCCAGACAGGATACGGCAGCAGTGAAGCGTTGTTCGTACCGGTCTTTTTGATAAACTTGGAAGTTCTTTTGCCCAGTTTCACCCCGACCAGATAGCTGTCATCACCGATCTGCTGTACAAATTGCAGCGCTTTTCCGCCGTTTTTCTTTTTCAGCTTCTCCAGCAATGCTTTGGAATTTGCACCCTTTGCAACGATAACCATATCTTTGTAATACGGCATACCGTCCATAAAACGGTACTTCGGCAAAAGTGTGAACTTCAGTTTGTCTTTTGAATTTTTAAGACCTTTAAATGCACTGTTCAGTTTTTCAACCACTTTACGTACCGTCTTGTCGTCGTAATTGTCACCCATATAGGCTCTGGAGAAATAGAGTGGATTGGTAATGGATATCTGATTGTTCACTTTATCGACAAGCAGACGCATCACCCCGGTAAATGCACTGTTTTTCTTTTTCGCCAGCGCAAGCAGGTCATCGCTGGTAAATGTGATTGTCTTCAATGTGCCTTTTTTGTTCACAGACGAGACACCCACTATTTTAAAGCCCGCTTTTTCAAGCTGATGCTTCGCATTTTCCACATCGGTAAACGGCGCACGCAGATAGGCGCTGACTCTGCCGCTTGCAGGCAACCCCGCCATACTACCTTCATTTTCCGACTGCTCTGTACTTTTCTTCTCTTTCAACTTGTTTGGATTGTAGTCAGGTGGTCTGCGCTCACTGAAAATAATTTTATGATCATGAGGATCGTGTTCTTTGCCAGGTACATACTGAATATCCGATCCACCGACGGTAATGACGTTCAGTGCTTTCACCGGTGCAGGCGGTGTCGGCAACTGGATTTTGTATCCCTCTTTATGTTCGACAGGGGCTGTTGCTTTCTGCTCTTTTTTAACTTCAGGCTTCGGCTTCTCAGTTTTCACAACCGGTGCCTCCACTTTTTTGACCTTTTTCGGCTGAGACGGTACCACAGCTTCTTTTTTCTCTGCGACAGTAGAGGAAGTAACTTTTTTAGGTACGATTGCAATCAGAGGATTGGTATTTTCAATCAACTGTGCTCCCAGTTTGGTTGTCATGATCTCAGGTATTTCATGATCGAGTTTATCGATAAACGCACTGCGTACTTTGTCGTTTATACCCAGTGTACTTCGCCAGTTTGCGAGTTTCGGCATACCTACAACAATTTTATTGTCACCTTTTTTAATATACATATACATTGTACACGGTGCAAAAAGACTGCCTTCAGGACGTCCGCCTTCTCCGTCAAAAACCGTATAGGAAAATTTAAACTGACACAGTGAATAGGTCCAAAATGCATCAAACCCGTCCAGCGCACCTTCGTCACCGTCTTTAAAGTTGTTAAACCCGGCAATAATATAATCCTGATCTTCAAAGGCACCTTCGAAATTTTCCTGAAATTCATCGATGATATCGTCGATATCTCCCTCTCGTTTAAATGGAATTTCAAAATTCATCATACGGTTTTTAGCATACCCTTTTGCTTCGATAGTTATCTCTTCACCACCAAGCTCTTTTCTGACCAAATCATCCAGCTGCGCAATCGATTCGGTATACGCTTCACGCACTTTCGGATCGGTAATACTGAGCATATCCAAAATGGCATTGGCGGTAAGGTGTCCGACATGCGATCTGTTCTCATCCAGTTTTTTATAAAGGAGGAAATTGAAAGGGTTGAATCCTGCTATACGGGGATCGATCCCAAACAGAGGTTTGATAGCTTTCTCATTGGCAATCGACATGAAACTGAGTACATCGAGGTTGGTACTGCCGTACTTCTTTTTGTAAACATCATTGACCCGTTCATGCGGATCAGTCAGTTTAAACCCGATTTTGTTGATCGCTTTTTTGACAAATGCATTGTACTTCTCTTCGATATTGCCCTTGAAAAGGAACATTGTAGCAAGTTTTTTGTTGGTAATTTCAATCTCTTTGACAGATACCGCAGCTGCTTTGGCACCGGAAACAGCTTTTGGGGTGGCTGCTCTTTGAGTTCCTGCAAGAGGATTGATATTTTCTATCTCTTTTGCACCCATATCTTCCAGTATCTGCGGTATTTCCTGATCGAGCCTGTCCATGAAATCGGTGCGTACCTTGTCTTTGATATCCAGCGCAACTTTGACATTCTCCAGTCTCGGCATACCGATAATCAGTTTATCCGACCCTTTGGGAATAAACATATACATCGTACACGGCGCAAAAACACCCGCTTCGGGACGTGCACCTTTTCCGTCAAAAACTGTACTGGAGTATTTCATGTGGCACAGTGAATAAGTCCAGAAGGCGTCATAATTTCCGTTAAGTACCGTCTCCTCTTCTTCATCGATAAAATTATGGAAACCGGCAATCACATAGCTGTGCTGCGCAAATATATCTTCAAAATTTTCCTCAAACTCATCTACAAAGTCATCGATAAATTCGGGTCTGTCAAACTTCAGTTCAAAATTCATCATACGTTTTTTCGGAAGTTTGCTGTAATCGAGATACTGCATATGTTCTTTACCGAATGCATCGTCGAGCATTTTGTCCAGTTTCTCAAACGACTTCGTATACTCTTCCCGGACCATTGTATCTTCAATGCCGATAATATCCAGAATCGCTTCCGGTGTCATATGTCCGACGTGATAGTTTTCTTCATCGAGTTTTTTGTATATCAGCATATTGAATGGATTGAAACCTGCCAGACGGGGATCGATATTGAAAAGAGGCTTGACTACCCCGTCGTTGACTACAGGCAAAAAGCTGAGAATATCGAGATCGGTCGATCCGTAAAGCTTTTTATAGACATCATTCACACGTCTGTGCGGATCTGTCAGCTTGTAGCCGATCTCTTTCATTTTTACAGTGACAAAATCATTGAATTTCGCTTCAACTTCTTTGCCTTTAAGATGATACATACGGGCGAGGTGATGCGATGTTACTTTGTCTGAAGATTCGGCTTTGGCAAAAGCACCTGTGGATGAGAGCATAAATATTGCCGCAAAGAGTACGACAACCTGAAAGATTTTTTTTGACACGAATACGCCTCCTTTTTAATTAGACTTCTGATCAGAATAATATATAAGAAATTATTATTATCATCAAAAGTCTATAAACAGAAAAAGCCACTGTTAACTTAATAACAGCGGCTTTTTTCTAACTATTATAGTAGATTAATGATTATTTTTTATTATCATCATCGTCTGTCACATCTTTCACAGCATCACTGGTGTCATGTGAAATTGTTTTGGTTGAATCATTCGCATTGTCAGATACGGTTTTGACAGAATCTCTTGAATCGTTGGAAACTGTTTTGGTTGTATCGTCCAGGTCGTTGGAAACCTCTTTGACTGCATCACTGGTGTCGTGTGAAATTGTTTTGGTTGAATCATTCGCATTGTCAGATACGGTTTTGACAGAATCTCTTGAATCATTTGACACTGTTTTGGTTGTGTCATCGAGATCGTTAGAGATCGTTTTGACTGAGTCACTGGTGTCATTAGAGATAGTTTTGACAGAGTCACTGGTATCGTTTGAGACTGTTTTCGTTGCATCATCCAAATCATTCGATACTGTTTTAACAGAATCTCTGGAGTCGTTGGAAACTGTTTTGACAGAGTCTGTTGTATCGTTGGAAACTGTTTTAACGGAATCTCTTGAATCATTTGACACTGTTTTGACAGAATCTCTTGTGTCATGAGATACTTCGACAACACTGTCTTTAAAGTCTTTTGTCGCGATGGTTGAACTGTCTTTCAAATCCGTAGAGACATTGGTTACAGAGTCTTTCGTATCTTCTGCCATCTCTACCGTAGAATCTCTTACATCTTTACTTACACTTGTAACACTCTTCTCAGAGCTTCTGACAGTCTCAACTTCACTTGTTTTCAGGTCGTCGGACATTTTAACGCCGGTATCTTTTGCATCATGGCTGACATTGGTTACTGTTCTCTCAGCACTTTTACTGGTTTCTACAGCACCATCTTTCATAGCTTTGACACTATCTTTTGCATCATGGCTCATAGATGTCACAGCATCTTTCATATCCGTAAACATATCTTGAAAACTGAAATCTGCCGACAATGGTGCCACCATTGCAATTGTTAATGCACTTGCTAAAACTATTTTTCTCATGAATAACCTCCAGGTATAAATTTTATTTATACGAAATTCTAGCACTAGTTAGCTGATATTCAACTTAATCTATCATTTCTGCTTATATTTTAAAAATATTTGGATATATCATATGTTATAAGTAAAGTTGATTTATTAACCTTTTTTAGATAAAATATAGTTATCAAATATTATATAAGGATTTTTTATGAAAAAACTTGGTCTCGCACTTATGTTGACAAGTACGCTGTCGTTTGCTGATTATACCCACTACACACAGGCAGACAGGATACAGGATATGCAGAAAATGGCAAAAGCGATGGAAACGATTCAAAGCGGTTTTTTCTATAACAACTTCGATATGATCAAAGAGGGTGGCGTTACTCTTGCAGATACAATCGAACGTATCGAACCGCCTCTTGAAGAGGTGGAGGAAAAAGATGTCATGACACACTTTATGAACAACAAAGTCAAAATGACAAACTCCATTAAGCGAAAAGTCCGAAAAAAAGTATCCCATATGATCGAAAGTTTCAAAGATGGAGATGCAAAACGGGCATTGCAGGATTTTACCAAGATCACTGAAAGCTGTATGAACTGCCATACACGTCTGAGAAACTGGTAAGTCAAAAAAGATGCGCAACAGAAAAAAAGTTATTTTAGCAGCGCTGCTATGCGCTTCACTGGCACAGGCAACCGAACTGATCCTGCCCGGAACTGTCATCTCAAACGGTCAAAAGATGATCGGAAGCCGTTTTATGGGTTATATCAAACATGTCTATGTCAAACTCGGTCAGAAAGTCAAAAGAGAGCAAGATCTCTATGAAATGGAGTCCGCAGAGTTCGATATACTCAAATCTCAGGCAGATTTGATGGTAGAACAGTCACAGACAGTTCTGGACTTCTGGAAGCGCAGAATCCATATTTTAAACGAGAAACGCAAGCGACTTAAAAATAGAACAAAAACAAACGGCATGTTCGGAGATCTCGACGATCTCGAAGCACAGGCGGAAAATGCACAGACTATGCTTGAAAGTGCACAGGTCATGGTTAAACAGGCGAACATCAAAGCAAAACAGATGGCTTCTGTTTACAACTATCTGAAGATGAAAGCCCCATCTGACGGTGTCATCGTCATGAAGAACATCAAAGTCGGCGATATGGTAATGCCGGGAATGCTGACTATCATGATGGTCGATACGGAAGATCTTGCCGTCGATCTTTCCATCCCTGCCAGCAGCCTGAAAATTGCCCACGTAGGACAAAAAGTGGACGTCATCATCGACGCACTCAATTTCAGAACTACCGGTATCGTTGATGCCATCATCCCTGATGCCAACCCTATGACACACAAAATTAAAATGCGCGTTAAATTTGACAAAAAAGGCGCCAATATTTACCCTGGTATGTATGCCAGAATCATTGTAGATACGCTCCCCGCAAGTGACCAGACTTCCATCACAGAAGAGCAAAAAAAGTCTAATAACACAGCCAAGAAGAAGAGAGAAACGTTACACCCTCTTAAACTTAACTAGCTATGATAAGTGCAAAACAATGCACTTATCATAAAAATTCCATACGCTTATAACCCTGTTTTGTAAAAAAATTATAATATAAATAAGAGAGTATCGAGCTGTCTCTCTCTTTGCGGAGAAGAGACAACCCTTGTTTATCAGAGAGCTTTTGTATTGTACATAAGTACCGGAACAAAGAGCAGTGAAACGATAACTGCCGCAACCGTACCGGAGATCAACGCCACACCCAGACCACCGAAAATCGGATCGGTAGCAAGCAGTGCAGAACCGAGAATAATCGCAACCGCCGTCAGCATAATCGGCTTGGCTCTTGTCGCCGTCGCAACCGCAATCGCTTCACGTTTTTCCATACCCTTCTCTTCCATCAGAGATTTTGTAAAATCGATCAACAGCAGTGAGTTTCTGGAACTGATACCCATCAATGCAATAAAGCCGATCAGAGATGTCGCCGTCAGGAAGAATGTATAGGTCGTTACCAGATCCGCAACCCAGTGCCCGACAATAACACCGATGATAGAGAGGAAACTTCCCCCGAGAATGATACCGCTGATCGCAAAGCTTTTGTAGTAGATCACCAGCAACAGGAAAATCAGTATCAGTGCCGCAATAAAAGCACCGCCGAGATCCCGGAATGTGTCTAGTGTCACTTTCATCTCACCGTCCCAGCGCAACAGATACTTTTCACCCGTTTTTTTATCTTTGAGATGCAAATCGAACATATAGGTCGACATACCTGGTTCTTTGGTGACGATATAATCTTTACTAAACTCTTTTATCATCTTCTCTCTGGCATCCAGCAGAGGATAGACCTGAGATTCCATATCTGTTTCGGCAATGACATTCAGCATCTTTTTCAAATCTTTGGAGAAAATAATCGGTGAATTTTTTACCGGAACGATATTGACCAGTTCATTGACAGGAACCATCATACCTTTCTGGTTCATAAGGCGCAAAGAGGAGAGTTTGGCATCGAGTGCATCTTTAGACTTTTTGTCGAATCTCTTCGATTTGTCCAGGACAATAAACAGAGGAATCTGATCCGGTGAGTTTTGTGAATTTTTCACCGCAACACCCATTCCCTCAAACGCCAGATAGAGAATTTTATTCAACTGATCGAGAGAAACACCCGAACGCGCTACTTTTTCAGAGTCTGCGATCAACTCATATTTGGTATAAAACTCATCCGCCATAATATCCACATCGACCAGACCTTTGGTACGTGTCAATATATCTTTGACTCTTTCCGCCATATGACGGATCGATTTTGCATTTTCACCAAAAACTTCCACAACGATCGAAGCCATCGTCGGAGGACCTGCCGGCTGTTCGATCATCTTAATACTGGTTTGCGGCAGGAGTGTCTGACATTTGGACTGAATCACAGGGCGCAGTCTGTGCACCATCAGAAACGAAGGCTCTTCACGATGATGCTTGTCGGTAAGATTGACGACAATCTCCGCCACATTTTCACCCTGCTTCAGTGTCGAACCTTTAACAAGTCCCGCATAATCGAGCGGTGCACCCATTCCCAGGAAAACTTCTGTATTGAGCACCTGCTTTTCATGTGTCAGTACATCGACCACGCAGTCTGTAATCTCATGTGTCTGCTCGATAGAACTTCCTGAAGGCGCATCGACATAAATCGAAAATGTATTGGCACTTTTCCCCGGCAACATTCTTGCAAGCACCAGTTTCGTCGGCAACATCATGATAGATGCACCAAGCGCTACCAAAGTGATTATAATAACCATCAGACGTTTTCTTCTTTTGCCGTTAACGTTATAAATAAATTTTTCTAACCACTTCATGAATGCTCTCCGCCTTTTTTCTCTTTATCTTTTTGAAAATGGTGATGATGGTGATGCAGTTTCGGTTTTTTCAGCATCTTATTCGCCAGATACGGCGTAAAGATATAGGCAACAACCAAAGACGCAAAAAGCGCTACCGGTACATTGTACGGAATCGGTTTCATGAACTCACCCATCATACCACCGACAAATGCCATCGGCACCATCGTCAAAATAATCGCAAGCGTCGCGATATTGGTCGGCGCACCGATCTCATCCGTTGCAGTAATCATGATTTCATCGATTTTTCGGTCAACGGCATCATGGGCGTGCATATGTCTGTGAATATTTTCGATCACGATAATCGCGGCATCCACCAGTAAACCCAAACTCAGCAAAAAGGCAAACAGGGTAATACGGTTAATCGTCTGCCCGGTAAGATAGGCAATAAACAGCGTCACCGCCAAAATAGCCGGCACCGTAAAGGTAACGATCAGCGACTCTTTCCAGCCCAGCGCAATCATCAGCACCACGGCAATGATCAAAATCGTAATCACAAGGTGATGCACCAGTTCGTTTACCGCTTCATCCGCACGCACACCGTAGTTTCTGGTTACACTATACCCGATACCGAGTTTTTGCAGTTCCTCTTTATACTTCTCGGACAACTCTTCAATAACACCCTCAGCAACGAAAACGGCATTGGTACCTTTCAGTTTGGAAACGGTCAGCGTAATCTGCTCTTTTTTCGGTTTAAACGGTCCGTAGGCGCTGATATCTTTTGCCTCTTCATGAGAAACACCTTTTTTCATTTCACGTTCTACTATTTCAGCACTTTTATAATTTTGAATATCGTAAGAATCTTCCACTTCCGCAACATCTTTCAGATAAATCGGAGAGTTCATGTACGATGCAACAATCACATTACGCACATCTTCGATGCTGTTGATCGCATTTTTGACACCGAAAATCATCAGTTCGTTATCTTTGGTTCGTCCTTTGACATCGGGAACATTGACCGCCAGTGCCTGTACCGCTTTCATAATCTGCCCCAGAGAGAGGTGGTATCCGGAGAGTTTGTAGAGATCGACTTTGATATTGTATTGCTCTTTATGCTCCCCTTTGAGTGTCGTTTTGGAAACATTTTCGACGGCATTGAAGTCATTCTGGATTTTGCGCACCTCTTTAAAAAGATCCACCCTGTTCAGCGGAGAGCCGTCTTTGAGATAAAAAGCAAAAGTCAGAATCGGAACGTCAATATCAATATCAAACGGTCGGATCAACGGCTGCATCGCCCCTTTGGGCAATTTATCCATGTTTTGCATCACTTTGTCATAAAGTTTCAGATTCGAATCTTCACGGTTTTCACCGATTTTATACATGACATTGATAATTCCCACATTATCCGCTGCCATACCGTAGATATGTTTAATACCGGAAATTTCACGCAGTTTTCGCTCCAGCGGTTTGACAATAATATTGTCAATTTCTTCCGGCGTAGAACCGGGCAAAGGAACAATGATCGTACCACCGCTGATCGCGATCTGAGGATCTTCCTCTCGGGGCATTACCACAAGCGACAAGTAACCGACTGCCAGTAGAAAAACCGCCAGAATCGGAGTAAGCGGGTTGTATAGAAATGCTTTGGCAAGTTTTCCGGCATAATCGGTAACCGGTATCTTTGCAATCTCTTCTTCTTTACTCATAAAAGCTCCTTTCTACTCGCCGAACGTGACTTTGGAATAAAGCCCCGGATAGACAATTTTGCCCTCTTTGTCAAATGATATTTTCACCTTGAACGTATGTGTCATAGGATTGGAACTAGGAATAATCGCAGAGATTTGACCTTCATTCTCAATATGTACGGATGGAATGCTTACGTGCACTTTTTTACCAAGTTTGATAAAATGAAGATTTTTCTCTGATATTTCTGTCACTATTCTCAGACGACTCAAGTCGGTTAAAACCATTGCCGGCATACCGGGCATCGCCATCTCACCTTCATTGATATTTTTCTGCACAATGACACCGTCATTGGGCGCTTTGACTTTCAGGTAATTGTATTGATTCAAAACCTCTTTCAGTCTCGCTTTCGCCTGATCCACCTGTTTACGGGCAATTTTAACCATGTCACGCAGGTTCTTTTCCTGCAGCTGAATTCCCTCATACTGTGCTTTGGAGACAATTCCTTTCTCCCTCAGTCTTTTGTTTCTCTGCAAATTGAGCAGCGCATTGGCATGTTGATTCAGATACATCTGCAAAGAGAGATACGCCTGCTGGATTGCCAGTTCGACCTGCGCTTTGGCACTGTCGATCTCTTTGGAATCGATCTCATACAAAAGATCCCCTCTTTTAACACGGTCACCCTCCGAAACTTTAACCTGCTTCACAAATCCCATATAACGGCTGGTAATCATCTTTCTGTTGTCAGAAACGACCGTCCCCGACAATTCAAGTTTCGTCGCCCAGGCGTAAGAAGCCAATACCACAGTTATTAACAATAATTTTTTCAACATATCTTTCTCTCCTAATAGGCTAATCTATATACTTCCAGAATTTTCTGGTTTCTCAGGTTTTGTGTTTTTAAAAGCTTCAACAGTTTTTCGATCTGCTCAGACTGCTTGATGACAACATCATTGATTGAAGCCAGTCCCTCTTTATAACGTTCCTGATAATTGTTGTAAATCTCCTGCGCCAGTTCGAGTTCTTTTTTCAGACTCTCGACCTGTTTGTCCGCATTGGCGATTTCGGTTGTAATCTTTTTATATTTGAGCGCAATACCCTTTTTGGCAAGTTCCACCTGACGTTTCACCTTCAGACGTTTCAGTTTCTCCTGCTCCACTTTGTTCATATCCACACCGCCGTTGAAAAGATTCATCTTCGCCTGAACCCCCAGTGTATATCTGTCATGATCCTTGAAATTTCCCAAAAATGTATCGTCACTGCTACCGTACTCGACAAATGCACCCACTTCCGGTTTAAAGGCGGAACTGGTGACATCGATCATTTCTGTCTGAATCTTCAGACCCATCTCCGCTTTCTTGATATCGCGGTTTCTTTTCAGTACATTTTCCAGAGGAATTTTACAATTAAAGGTATCGAGTGATACATGCTTAATCGATTTTACTTCATGATCAAGCAAAAAAGAGAGGAAATCATAGGACAATTCACGATTCGCCTGTGCCTGAAACAGCATACGCTCTACATTGGAGAGTTTGGACTCTACTTCCAGAAGATCCGTTTTTTTGGCATAGCCCTCTTTTTTAAACTCTATCGTCGCATCACGCAGCTGCATAATATTTCTTTTGATAGTAGAAAGATCCTGAACGAATTTATCGAGTAAAGAGATATCGTAAAATGTCTTTCTCACTTCAAACGACTTCTGCGCCTCCACTTTTTGCTTGTTCAGACGTGCCATCTTCGTCATATCTTTCGCAATTTTTTTATAACTGGAGAGTTTGTTCCCGGTATAGATGGGGATCATATACATCAGTTTCAGATCATAGTGATTCATCGCATCGGGATTGTTCAGATTTTTCGGCGCGGTGGAGAGGAGTTGTTGCGCCATTTGCGGATTTTGCATGATATTGCTGAACGCTCCGAAATCGCCTCCGGACATCTGCAATGCCTGACCGACACCGCCAAGAAACTCATCGAAACCGAAATCGGCAAAAGTTGCTTCACGACTCTGTAACTTGAAACCAAATACATTCCCGGCATCGTTGGAGCGCAATCCCATCAATGTAGCATCCAGTTTACCAAAGTTATACCCGTTTGCTACTTTCACACCCAATTTGGCGATCTTCCTGTCAAATTCAGCAATATCGATTTCGATATTTTGTCTGTTTGTCAGTTGCAGCGCCTTTTTCAGCGGCAAATTGACATAGGGTTTGGAAGTATTGAAATCTTCTGCATACAAAAAGGTGCAGAAAACGGCAAATAACCATAAATATTTCAGTCCCATCAAATCTCCTGTTGTTTTTTATGTATAAATAGTTTGGATTTTACTGGAAAGATACTTATAATTTAATTAGTGAAGAGTGATATTCCGGGACCTGGCGCGTCCCGGTGAAGTAGTATGTGTGATTAGATAACGGCGTAAGAGACCCAGTTACATTCCGGAATGGAAGAGAGTTCGCGAAGAACATCTTTGGAAATCTCTTCATCAACCAGTACCACTGCCAGCGCAGAACCTTTACCGTCACGTCCGAGTCTGAAATCTGCAATGTTGATATCATGTGCGCTGAGTGCTGTCGTAATCTGTGCGATAACCCCTCTTTTGTCTTCGTTGGAGAAGAAAAGCATTTTACCTTTGGGTTTGAAATCGAGTTTGATATCGTTGATATTGACAATCTTCTCATGGGTATCGGAAAAGACCGTACCGCCAATACGAATCGTTTTACCCGCCGTTGTCAGGATAATTTCGATTTTATTTTTATATTCGCTCTGGTTCGGTACCTGTTTACTTTGCAGGTCAATCCCCTGCTCTTCAGCAACAAATTCAGCATTGACATAGTTGATTTTTTCGCCAAGTGCCTCTTTCAGTGCCCCGACCAGTGCAAAAGTACGTAAACTGTCTACATACTCTCCGACATCACCTTCCGCTTCCACTTTGAACGACTTAATATATCCCACATTGATCTGTGCGGCAAGATAGCCGATCTTCTGCGCCAGTTCCAGATATGGCTTGACAAAAGCAGGAAGTTCGCTCTCTTTGATAGGCAGATTGAGTGCATTGGGGTAACTGGTACCGCGTGCAGCACTGATCGCCTGATCCACTGCCTGCGTCGCGATCTTCTCCTGAGATTCCAGCGTATTGGCACCCAGGTGCGGTGTAACTGAAATATTCTCCAGATCGAGCAGCTTGTTGTCGATCGCCGGTTCTTTGACAAAAACGTCGATACCCGCGTACGCCACTTTGCCGCTTTTAAGTCCGTCATAGAGTGCATCTTCATTGTAAAGTCCACCGCGTGCACAGTTGATCAGACGCACGCCCTCTTTCATCTTCGCAATCTCTTCTGCACCGATCATGTCGATTGTCTCTTTATTCTTCGGTGTATGGATCGTAATGAAATCACACGCCAGAATATCATCGAAATTTCGCGTATACTCGACACCCATATCGAGTGCTTTCGCAGGGTCGATATACGGGTCGTAGGCAATGACATCCATCTCGAACGCCTGGGCACGTTTCGCCACACGGCTTCCGATATTTCCAAAACCGATAATACCCAGTTTTTTATCTTTGAGCTCAATCCCGTACCACTTCTCACGTTTCCAGACACGATCGAGTTTCAGGTGGTTGTTGGCATTGGGAAAACTTCTTGCCGCAGCCAACATGTGTGCCAGTGTCAGTTCGACCGCTGCAATCGTGTTGGCAGTCGGCACGTTCATGACAATGATACCCTTCTTACTGCACCCCTCGATATCGACATTGTCCACACCGACACCGGCACGTACAATCGCTTTGATATTTTCCGCCTTCTCCAGAAACTTCGCATCTACATCCGTAGAACTTCTCGTAATGGCAACGTCATACTCCCCTATGATATCGAGCAATTTCTCTTTGTCTATATCTGAAGCATCCAAAAACTCGATATCGTTCTGCTGCGCAAGAATATCGAGACCTTTCTGATGAATTTTATCACAGACAATAATTTTTTTAATTTGCATATATGTATTCCCCTAATTTAAATTAATATGATAGACAGTTCGCGGGTAAGAAAAAAGATTTTGTTTCTGATGCAGGTGCATTCTGTAAATCCAGCTCTGCGTATCGTTCACTTCGTGCAGTACAGACTGCAGATCGGAAGGAACGGAGACACGATCGCTCAAAAGTGTCTCCGCAGCGCCGGGTGATGTAAAACGATACAACGCGAATATCCCCGCAATCAGCACTAGCGTCAAAAAAACAAAAAGTGCGTAGAGATATCCGGTCTTTTGCATCGATTACTTCAACTGGTCTTTAAGGACATCTCCAAGCGTAGTTTTGGTATCGTCATTGTATGCGTTCAACGCTTCTTTCTCTTTGATTCTCGCTACTTTACGCGCAGAGAGTCTGATACGGTTTTTATCGGTATCGATAAAAGAGATTGCCGCTTCGATTTCATCGCCTATCTGTAAATCATCCGCTTTTTTCTCACCCAGGTCTTCATGACGAATCAGTGCATCGACACCGTCTTCGAGTTCAACAAAGACACCGAAATCTTTGATATCTCTTACTTTCGCATTTACAATATCGTTCGGTTTGTGGTTTTTAGCAAACTTTTCGATCGGACTCTCTTCAAGTTCTTTCTTGCTGAGTGAAATCTTCTCATTGTCATGGTCAATTCGTACGATTTTCACTTCGACATCGTCACCGACTTTCAGTACGTCTCTGGCTTTGACACTTCTGTCCCATGAAACATCTTCATTATGCAGCAAGCCTTCTACACCACCGATTTTGACAAATGCACCGAAATCTGTGATTGTCGTTACTTTACCGATAACCACATCTCCGGTTTTATGGCTCTTTTTAAATTCATCAAAAGGCTTAGGCAGGATATTTTTGAGAGAGACACGCAGTTTTTGCTTCTCGAAATCCATCTCTACAATCTCAACATCGATCTCTTCACCCACTTCGAGGTAATCTTTTGGATGTTTGATATTTTTGTCCCATGAAATCTCTGAAACATGCAGGAAACCTTCCACATCGTTTCCAAGATCGACGAAAACACCGTACGGTTCGATATTGCTCACCTGTACTTTAACCGCATCACCGACTTCAAGCTGCTCTGCTAGATCATCCCACGGATTCGGCGTCGCCGCTTTGATAGAGAGAGAAAGGTGACGTTTCGCTTCATCGTAACCGATCGCTTTGACAGGTACCACTTCACCCTCTTCATAGAGTTTGGAAGGGTTTACCGGACCTTTGTAGCTGATTTCACTGTAGTGAACCAGACCGTCGACACCACCTACATCTACAAACATACCGTAACTGGTTATCTTTTTGATGACACCCTCTGTCGCTTCATCGCTGGCAAGCAGTTTGTCGATAATCTCTTTTTTATTGGCGCGATCCGCCTCGATCAATACTTTACGCGAACCGACAATAGAGTTATTCTCTTTGTCTACTTTCAGTACCTGAAGTTTCACTTTTTTACCGATTGTAGATTTTGTATCTTTCAGATATGCCTGAGATTTCGGTAAAAATACTTCGATTCCCTCATCTGTTTCGACAATAAAACCGCCTTTGTTTTTCCCAATCACTTTACCTTCGAGAATAACAGGCTCACCCTCTTCATCGTAATTTTTGACAAACTCTTCGACTTTTTTGGTACGAAGTGCTTTTTTGTACGAAAGACCCGGTCTCTCGTTTCTGTAGCCTGTGATCATGACAGTGATTTTATCACCGACATTGAACATCAGATTTCCATCTTCATCTACAATTTCATCACGTCTGAGAATACCCTCCTGCTTCTTGCCCACATCTACCAAAACGCTGTTGTCTTCAGGTTTATCAGCAACTATAACACCTTCTACGACATTTCCGCCTTTTTCTTCTTTGATAGAAGCTTCAAACATGGAAGCAAAATCATCCTCATCACCTAAATCCATCGCCTCGATGGCACTTTTACTATGGGCTTTCACGCCCGCCTCGTTTAACATCACAATCCTTTTACACTATGTTTTTAAAATTTGAGCCATTATACAGAAAAGTTTCTTATGTGAACCTATCCATTATGATTCGTCTGCACAGATGCCTTTATCTTCTCTATGACATTTTGAATAATCCAGTCAGGGGTAGAAGCACCCGCCGTCACACCACACAGTTTTTTCCCCTCAAACCACGATGTCTCCAGCTCTTCAGGCACCTCTATGTGGTAACTGTCGGGGCAATTGCTCTGGACGATACTATACAACTGCTTCGTGTTGGAAGAGTTTTTTCCGCCTATGACGATCATCACATCCGCTTCCTTACTCAACTTGTCCGCCGCTTCCTGATTTTCGAAAGTCGCATTGCAGATCGTGTTGAAAACACGCACTTCTTTGACATTTTCGACCAGATAATTAACGATCTTCATGAACTCTGTAACTTTTCGTGTCGTCTGTGCAACCACTGCTACTTTCGGTCCAAGATAGATATCTTTAAGATCGGAAACATTCATAACGACAATGGGCTTATTGACGGCGTAACTCTTCACACCCTTCACTTCAGGGTGCTTTTCGTCACCGAATATGACCACTTTATACCCCGCTTCACTCATCTCTTCAACGATCTCCTGCGGTTTGGTCACAAACGGACACGTCGCATTGATGATCTCTTTGCCACTCTCTTTCAGCTCTTTGAGTTCCTCTTTGACAATCCCGTGCGTACGGATGATAACCCGGTTGCTCTCTTTAAGTTCGCTAATCTCATGCGCCGTTGTCACGTTAAAATTTTCCTGCAAACGGTTAATCTCTTCCCTGTTATGAATCAAAGGACCGTATGTATAGGCATTTTTCGACTCTTCCGCAATCTCGATCGCCCGTTTGACACCGAAACAAAAACCGTAATTTTCCGCTAACTTAATCTCCATACTGCACCTCGCTTATTCGGGATAATAACGCCCTGAAATTGGGGAAAGAGGTCTGAATACACGCCGTATCGTCGATCTCCATCCCGCACACCAGTCCGGCAACCGCAAAGCTCATCGCAATCCGGTGATCGCCGTGCGAATCGATTTTCGCCCGGTGCATCTCTCCTCCGGTAATCTCATAACCGTCTTCAAACTCTTCCACCGACACACCGCACAGACGCAGGTTATTGACCACACTGCTGATACGGTCGCTCTCTTTAACACGCAGCTCTTTCGCATTTTTGACCACGCTTTTGCCTTCCGCCAGTGCCATCGCGATACTCAGCGCCGGCAGTTCATCGATCAACCAGGCAATATTTTTTTCGACCGTCACCCCGTGCAGAGGCGCATATTCGACGACAATATCGCCAATCGGTTCATATTTATCTTCATGAAGGACAAAAGTAATCTTCGCACCCATCTTTTGCAGTACTTTATAGGCTTCGATTCTGGTATCGTTCAGGGAGAGATTTTGCAACACAACCCTGCTTCCGGGAACAATCGCCGCGGCAACGGCAAAAAAGAAACCGCTCGAAGGATCCGCCGGTACAGTAATATCCAGCGGTTTCAACGGTGCGGTCATCGGGTGAATCTCAATTGCATCGCCCTTCTCCTGCACTTTGGCACCCATACCCCGGAGCATCCGCTCACTGTGGTCACGGCTCAGATGCGGTTCACGGTAGAGAGAAGGTTCTGTTGCATTGAGCGCGGCGAGAATCATCGCACTCTTGACCTGTGCCGAAGCGATGGGAGAGTCATAAACAAACCCCTGCAACGCCTCTTCTCCACGTATCGCGATCGGTGCCAGATTCCCTTCCTCTCGTCCATCGATATTCGCCCCGATACTTCGAAGAGGATCTGCCACACGACGCATCGGACGCGATGCAAGATATTTGTCGCCAAACAGCACAAAAAAGCCCGGACGCGACGCCAAAAATCCCATAAAAAGGCGAATCGCCGTTCCGGAATTGCCGCAGTCCAAAATCGCCGCCGGCTCTGAGATCGATTCGGGCGGCGTGATCTTCATGAAATCCCCCTCCTCTTCCACCTTAGCACCCAGCATTTTAACAATCTCCAGCGTATTGAGCGTATCTTCCGCACGTAGATAGTTGCGTACGACCGAAGGTTGATCGCTCAGCAGCGAAAAGATCGCACAGCGGTGCGAAATCGACTTATCCGGCGCAATAGTGTCGATCCTCTCATCAAACGCAGCCGCAGGTTCTACTTTCAGCCAGCTCATCGCATCCCGATCCCGAACTTCTCTTTCAAAAGAGTCAGTACCTGATCCATCATCGCACTGATCTCCTCTTCGGTCAGCGTCTTTTCATCGGACTGAATCTCAAAACGTACCGTCAGACTGACATTCTCTCCCAGATCTTCACTCTCGTAAAGATCGATCGGATAGAAACTTTTGATCTCTTTTGCCAGCAGCGGCGCCAGTTCCGTTTTGATCGCGTCAAACGTGAGCGCTTTGGGAACCAGCAGCGAAAGATCTCTCGTCAGTGAAGGAAACTTCGTGTAGGTTTCAGCAATCACCTTCTCATGAGAAAGCCCCGCAAAATCTACCTCACAGAGATAGGTACGCGGTAAATCGAACGCTTTTTCGGCATTGGCATGGACTCTTGCAATATAGCCAATATCCTGACCGTTAACAATCACCCGGGCGTGTTCATACGGGCTGAAGAGTTTCGACTCCCCTTCCGCCTTTTTGAGGGTAAATTCTCCCAATACTGCCGACATCTTGTCCGCAAACGCGAAAAAGGTGATCTCCTCCGGCTTGCCGTGGTTTCGCAGCCCCGCATCTTCGGTATTTCCGCTGAAAATAAACGCCATTTTCTCTTTTTCATGACGCGATTTGTCCACCACACGCCCCAGCTCGAAAAGTGCCACACTCTTTCTGCCGTTTTTCAGATTGTTCGACGCAGACTCCAGCAGGTGCATCACCAGCGTCGTACGCAGCGTGTTCAACTCTCCAGAAATAGGATTGCTCAAATCCAGCGCCTCGTCAAGCGTTTCCAGCCCGTACGTTTCCAAAAGCGCCTTGTTGTCGAAAAAGTAGTGCACCGACTCGAAAAAGCCCGCACCCGCCGCTTTGGTACGGTACTTGATACGCTTTTTGTACAGATCATACGTCTCGTTCAAACGACGCTTCTCCACAATCTCCAGCGGTTTGGCAACAATATTGTCAATACCGATAAACCGGACAATCTCTTCGATAATATCCTGTTCATGAGAAATATCCGTCCTGAAATCCGGCACCTCGACGATCAGATAATCTTCCTGCTTTTTACACGCAATATCCAGACGATTCAAAATATCCATTACCTTCGTGATATCAACCTTCTGACCGATAAAGTTTTCAATAAACGCATGGGTAATCTTCAATACTTTCGGCTCACGCGGCGCAAAGTACTGCTCTTCACCCCGGTAAATCTTCGCGTCACACCCCTCCTGGATGGAGTCACACAGAAAATCGAGCCCCAGATAGAGGTCGGTTTCACTTCCCCGCGATGTGTTGTAAAAGAGATCGTCCACTTTCAGATTATGCTCCAGATTGAGCGTCGAGACCAAATCCGGATCGATATAACTTGCTTCCAGAATCAGATGCCGCCCCTTCGCTTTGGAAATCTCCGCATCCTGATTGAGACCGATCTGCGAAAGCGCTCTGTCGCCGCAGTAGAGCGTGTCGATGCCGTTTGCATCTTTTTTCAGCTCCAGCACTACTTTGGCTTCATCGTTATACAACTGGTCAAAATCGTAAATACGCAAAATCACACCCGTCGAGTGCATGGCATAGATCAGTTCCTGATGGAGCGCGCGCGGCGTATATTTCCCCGCACAGGCAATCCGGAACGCATCCAAAAGCCTGCTTTGACACGGAATAAACTCCACAAAACGGTACACCACGCTCGCATCCGGCGCACCTGTGACATTGAATTGCAGCACACGGGCAATACCGCGTCTGTCCTCTTTGTACGAACGCGCATACATTCCCACTTCTTTACCGTACGCCGCAGCCAAGTCCCTCGCCACACCGCGAATGCTCAGACAATCCCCGCGGTTCGCCGTCAGCTCTATATCGATCACATCGTCATTCAAAAGCGGATAACTTCGCAGCTCTCTGCCCAGTTCCAGTTCGCCGATGCTCTCGTCCAGCACCATAATTCCTTCGTTCATCTCCGGCAGACCTATTTCATTGGAACCGCAGATCATCCCGTTGGACTCGACACCTCTGAGTTTCGCCTTTTTAATCACAAAACCGTTCCCCAGATCCGCGCCGATCGTCGCCACCGCCACTGTCTGACCCGCAGCCACGTTTTTCGCACCGCAGACAATCTGCGTCGTTTCAGTACCCAGATCTACCTGACAGACATTGAGCTTGTCCGCATCGGGGTGTTTCTCACATGAAAGCACCTTCCCCACAACCACCTTTTCGGGAATACGCAATTTCTCTACCGAATCCACTTCCAGACCGATACTGTTGAGCGTTTCACACAACTCTTCTGTCGTCTTATCCTCAATATCTATCCACTCTTGTAACCAATTTTTCGTAACTATCATCTAAACTGCTCCAGTAAACGCACATCTCCCTCAAAGAGTGAACGCAAATCTCCTATCTGATGTATCAGCATTGCAAAACGCTCTACACCCAGCCCGAAGGCGTACCCGCTGACATCTTCATAACCGACCGCCTTAAAGACATTTGGATCGACCATTCCCGATCCCAGCACCTCCAGCCAGCCTGTTTTGGAGCAGACACGACACCCCTCACCCTGACAGAAAATACAGCTGATATCCACTTCCGTACTCGGCTCCGTAAACGGGAAAAAACTCGGACGGAAACGCACTTTGACATCACCGAACATATAGCGGAGGAAATCTTCGAGAATCCACTTAAGATTGGCAAACGAAATCTTGCCCGCTTCATCGACCATCAACCCCTCCACCTGATGAAACATCGGTGTATGCGTCAGGTCGAAATCACGCCGGAACACACTGCCCGGACTGATCATACGGATAGGCGGTTTGCTCTTTTGCATCGTCCGGATCTGCACCGGAGAGGTGTGGGTACGCAGTACCATGCCGTCATTGAGATAAAACGTATCCTGCATATCGCGCGCAGGATGGTGTTTGGGAAGATTGAGCGCTTCGAAGTTGTGAAAGTCATCTTCGACCAGAGGGCCCTCTTCCACCGAAAAGTTCAGCGCTACAAAATAGTCGATAATCCGGTTCATCGTCTCCATGACCGGATGCAACCCGCCGGAAGTCGATTTACCGTGGTACATCGTCACATCGACCCCGTCTTTTGCCATCATCTCTTTGATCGCCTCCGCTTCCAGGAGCATCTTTCTGGCGTCAAACAATTCTGTCAGCTTCGCTTTCATGATGTTAAGGTTTTTCGCAAACGCTTTTTTCTCCTCGTTCGGAACCTCTTTCATCTTTGCGAACTCAGCCGCCAGAATACCCTTCTTACCGAAGATCTCAATACGCACCGACTCCAGTGTTTTGAGATCGCCTGCCTGTTTGATTTTCTCTTCTAAACTTTCCATAAACTGCCTGTAATTTTTTGTTGCATTGTAATGAAAAATGGATTAAGGGAAACTATATTACCATATTGCATACAACTTTAAGGAGCACCGATATGTGTATATTCTGCAAAATAGTCAACGGCGAAATGTCCGCCAACAAAATCCACGAAAACGACGAATTTCTTGCGTTTCATGACATCTTCCCCAAAGCCCCCGTGCATATTCTCATTATCCCCAAAGAGCACATCCAAAACTTCCAGTCCGCCACCCCGGAACTGATGGCAAAAATGACCCCGTTCATCCAGGAAGTCGCCAAAATCCTCGAACTCGACGAAAACGGCTACCGCCTCATCACCAACAACGGACCCGACGGCGGACAGGAAGTCCCACACCTGCACTTCCACATGCTCGGCGGCACAAAACTCAAATGGCCACAAATGGCAGACGATGTAGCGAAAAAAGCGCTTTGAAATATAACGATGCTGAAGTGTGACTTTCAATTGGAAGTTACGCTTTGGTGCTACCTAAACCAAACTAATTTATTGCCCACCTTTTGATTTTATGCTACAATACTTACAAAAATACAAAAAGGGGTATCTATGCAAATTGTCTTAAATATGCCGGATTTTGTACCGCTCACTTTAAATGAAGACATCAATGAACTCAAAAAAACTATTAAACTCAACACTGCATTGATGCTCTATAAAAAAGGTAAATTTACCATCGAACAAGCAAGCGACTTTTCCGGCTTATCGGTTTATGAATTTTTAAAAGAGTGTCATGACAATGAAATACCGGTCATAGAGCATAGTGAAGAAGAACTGCTTCATGAACTTCAAATGATGAAAAATTTATGATTCTCGTTGCTGACAGTTCAGCCCTTATCACATTGGCTATTGTCGATCAGCTACATATTTTAAAAAGTTTATTTGAAAAAATATACATACCAAAAGCTGTATGTGATGAAATCACCGTCAAATACAAAACAGAAGCCATCCGACTACAAAATTTTTGTGACGGCAAAGTAAAAGTAGTCAATCAAAACTTTGTCTTTCCAGTCTCGTTAGGCTCCGGTGAAACCGAAGCTATGACACTCTATAAAGAACTTCATGCAGACTTTTTACTCTGTGATGATAAAAAAGCCAGGAAATATGCCGAAAGTTTCTCTATACACACCGTTGGTTCACTGGGCATACTCCTAAAGGCTAAAGAAAAAGGACTTATTGACACCATCAGCCCGTTATTGGATATTTTAAGAAAATCAGATATTTTTATTAACGAAAAACTTTACAAAACGGTATTAAAATTAGCCAAAGAATAATACAGGCTTTGTAAAATTGTTCCATTTACTACAGTATAGCCCGGAAGTTGCGTTTCAGCGCAACCTGAAACAAAATCTTTCCACGATAGTAAAAACATCTATTCTTTAAATAATACTTTCAGCAAAATTTGTGACCGCTTTAGTCTCGCGTTACCCACTCGCTCTGTTCCGCAACACATCCGCCAGTAATGCATTCCGATTATCAAAACGTGTCATAGCCTCAAAAAGCGCGGTTTCATCCAGATTTTCAAGCCCGTAGAGATTGTTGAACTGTTCGAGCAGAGGGCTGAAGGTGTTGTCGGCTCCGGTGAAAAAGAGGCGGTTGAGCTGAAGGGAGAGTTTTGCCAGTTG
>Ga0256831_1000320_pt1 | contig 25412 bp, 26 predicted proteins | sample 132544metaG_FD_189087 | JGI IMG/M metagenome (GOLD analysis project Ga0256831, IMG submission 189087) | Hydrothermal vent microbial communities from Lau Basin, Pacific Ocean - 132-544 | ecosystem: Environmental > Aquatic > Marine > Hydrothermal vents | place: Pacific Ocean: Lau Basin | collected... | reverse complement strand
GAAGAATTCGAATGGGCCTAATAAGGTATTTTTCGCAGGTTAGGGTTCGGGACTGGTGGGATGGTAAGTCCCAAAAATTTCAGCCGCCGGATACGGATATTTTAAGGCGATTTGAAGGTTTGTTATAAAAATTACTTCAAAACAGCTGGTTACAAACAAATTGTTAAAGAACGTGTGAGCGAAACTGGGCACTCAAGGGTGAGCTGTCGCTCTAAACTTTAGTTATAGTAACTACTCAGTATAAATTAAAGTAAGGTAGAGTGAATGGCTGCAGGTACTGGATTTACAGGGTTTTGAAAACATGGATGTTTTCACAAAGCGATACATGGACGTACTTGAGCGCCCCTGGAAATTCAGTACCTGCAGACAGTCACGGTCAGGTACACTGAATAGTTACCTTTTATAAAGAACTAAGAAGAACTAACAAAGGAATAACAATGAACAAATTATTATTAACAGCAGCAGCCAGCACCCTGGTTCTGACAGCCTGTACCAATGAATACACACCTTCAGAACAGGCTAATGGTGAAGAAATTTTTAAGACTGCCTGTATAAGCTGCCATAATCCCATTGAAGGTAAGGATAATATTTATTATGAACTAAGCACCGATAACATGAATCAGGCTTATATTGAAGCCAAAATTACCGAAGGCAGTTTAATGATGCCCAAATTTCCCAATCTGACCGGAGAAAACCTGTCAGCGGTCAGTCAGTATGTCCTGGAACACTCGGTTGAAAAAAAATAAATCGTTTAGCACACTTTACGGAGCCCTATCACAATGCTCCGTAAACTTCGGCTTATATCCATTCTTTTAATCAGTTCAAAGTTTTTATTCTGATCCCTGTTTTAATTCCTTCCTGCCTTGCTAAAAAACCATTCTGGTTTATGCTTTAGTTAATTCTCAATAAACTCTGGCAATTAAGGAACCTGTGTTTTTATGAACATGAATAAAGATCTTGAGTATCTGATTTCCGAGATCCCCATTTTTAATGAACTGGATGCTGAAGACACCCGGGTTTTAAGCAAATACCTGTTTCCCAAGGATCTGCCTGTTGGAGGACTGGTTTGTAAAGAAGGGCAACATGGCAGCTTTCTAAGTTTTGTGGCCTCCGGAGAACTGGAAATTGTTAAAACGCTGGAAGGTCAGGAAGTTAAAATTTCTACTATTTCCGAAGGTGATTCACTGGGTGAAATGGCATTAATTGATGGTCTGACGCGCTCTGCTACGGTCAGAGCCTGTCGGCCATCGACTATTTTAATTTTGCGCCGGGATGATTTTAATACCCTGTTGTCTGAACATCCTGCCGTTGGTATTAAAATTTTAAAAGGGATTGCACGCCTGTTAAGCCTTAACTTACGCAAGGCGTCGGCTCAGTTAACAACCTTTATGACTATGACACAGTAAAGATAACCCAGTAGAGAAAAGCAGAACACTAACGATTAGTACGCCTGTTCTTTTTACCACCGAATTTTTTAGCCATATGTCTGGTCTGACGGTGGCGTCGTTCCTGTACCTTTTTGGTTTTTTCATTATTGCGTAGGGTATTGCGAAACGGATTGGCACTATTTTTAAATTCCAGACGAATAGGTGTAGCTTCCAGTTTTAGCCACTTTCGAAAACTGTTTACCAGGTAACGTTTATAAGCTTCGGGAATAAACTCGGTCTGAGTACCATGAATAACAATTAAAGGTGGATTAACACCGCCCTGATGGGCATAACGCAGTTTAATCCGTCTTCCCCTGGCCAGCGGCGGCTGATGCATCTGCACTGCTTCTTCCAGCAGAGTGGTTAATTTAGAGGCCTGATGACGTTTCATAGCCGATTCAAAGGCTTTATTCACTGAATTGTATAATAAGCCGACACCACTGCCGTGCAGGGCAGAAATATAATGGTATTTGGCATAATCCAGATAAGGCAGACGACGTTCCAGCTGATCTTTGACAAACTGCCGGCCATCCTGGCTCATACCATCCCACTTGTTAATGGCAACAATTAAGGCTCGACCCTTATCCAGTATATAGCTTAACAGATGCAGATCCTGATCCGTCAGTCCTTCATGAGCATCAAGCATTAAAATCACCACATGCGCTTTTTCAATAGCCTGCAGAGCCTTGATAATGGAGAATTTTTCCAGAGCATCCTTAACCCGGCTGCGGCGTCGCACACCGGCAGTATCAATAAAGGTATATCGCTGCCCGTCCCGTTCAAAGGGAATAAAAATACTGTCCCGGGTGGTACCCGGCATATCAAAGGCTACCACCCTCTCCTCGCCCATCAGGCGGTTGATCAGGGTAGATTTACCCACATTAGGGCGGCCCACAATAGCCAGTTTAATACCGGTGTGTTCATAATCATCCACATCACTGTCCGGTTCTGGTTCTTCAGGGATCTCCGCCAGCAGTTCTTCCATCAAAGGCCCGATACCATCACCATGAGAAGCGGAAACAGCATAGGGCTGCCCCAGTCCCAGAGCATAAAACTCAGACTCAACCAGGTCATCATTCATGCCTTCAGTTTTATTAACCAGCACGATAATTTCCTTACCCAGCTGACGCAGATGCTGGGCAATAGTCTGATCATGGCCGGTAATGCCGCCGCGTCCATCCACCAGAAACAGAATAATATCCGCTTCCTGCATGGCCTGATAAACCTGGGACTGCATGAGGGTGTCAATACCTTCATCTTCACCGCTGAGACCACCGGTATCAATAACAATATAAGGCCGGTCTCCCACCTTACCATCACCATACTGACGGTCCCGGGTGACACCGGGCATATCCGCCACCAGGGCATCCCTGGTTTTTGTCAGACGGTTAAAGAGTGTGGATTTACCTACATTGGGGCGCCCGACCAGGGCAATTACCGGTTTCATAACCTGATTATTTACTCGAAATTATTGGATTAAGCGTTCAGCGTTCAGCGTTCAGCGTTCAGCGTTCAGCGTTCAGCGTTCAGCGTTCAGATGATTTTATAAAGCGTATTGTTGTTATTCAACTTTATGTCTTATTTCAGTTACTATTTAATGCGTAATGCGGATAAGTCGCCGCCGTTGCCGTAAAAATATAATGTACCGGCATCAACCAGGGGCTGGACATGGAAACCGTCGCCGTCCACTTTTTCCCGGCCAATCAGTTCACCGTCCTGACGTGAGAGGACGTGGATATAGCCTTCGAAATCGCCTACCACAACATAGTCGTCAACCACCACCGGAGCGGTCACCTTACGATGAGCCAGTTTGTCCTGTTTCCAGAGAAAATCACCGGTTACCCGGTCAACCGCCCAGATATTACTGTCCGCATCGGTGACATAGATATGGCGGTCATCAGACGCCATACCGGCATAGGAAGACATTTTCTTAGCCCAGAGAACGTCTCCCTCCAGGGCATCAATGGCAACAATCTGTCCCTGATAGGTCACGGCATAAAGTGCCCGTCCTATCAGGATAAGGTTAGCATCAATATCCACCAGACGTTCCAGGTCGGAACGCCCCCGGGGGACGGCGGCATTAGCCTCCCATAACAGGCGGCCATGTTTAATACCAACTGCTGCTACTTTACCACTGTCAAAACCGGTAAATACCAGTTCCCGGCCGCCAATAATAGGGCTGCTGTTACCTCTTAAGGTCAGCACTGGTACTCCGCGGTCATAAACCCATAACTGACCGCCGTCATTAATGTCCAGACCGTACAACCGACCGTCGCCGGTACGCACGACCAGAAACTGATCCTGTATCAGGGGTGCCGATAACATTACACTGCTGAGCTGTTTACGCCATAACTCGCTGCCGTTTTCAGCATCCAGAACAATAATTACACCCCGGCTGTTACCGACGACAACGATACCTTCGCCTGCGCCAACACCGCCGGTAATTTCTGTGTCCAGTTCTACCTGCCATTTAACAGCCCCGTTTTCAAGATTCAGAGCACTGACCTGACCTTCCCGGTCAACCGTGTAAATATCATAATCGACGATGGCCGGCTTAAGATTGAGCATGACTTCATCCAGCCCGACACCGACATTTTTGCTCCACAGTTGAGTAACTTTAGTGGTTTCATTTATGTCCTGAAGTTCAGTAGGTGGAATGGAATTATCCTCTCCGCCAAAAATACCGCAGCCATTTAACAGGACACTGGCCAGCAGTACAACAACAAAAGACAGCATCCGCTTCATTACGAATTTCCTAAATCATTACGTTTAATTTTAAGGATCTGGGCATTAGCGCCTATTGCAGCATAAGCCTGTATGGCCTGATCATAAGCCGCTCTGGCTTCATTAATACGCTTTAAAGCCACCAGAATATCACCTTTTACTTCCAGGTAATTAGGCTTGAAACTGCCCTGATCGACATCCAGCACTTTTAAAGCCTGCTCATTTTTACCCTGGGCCGACATTAAGGTCGCCAGATGGATACGGGCAATATGCTTAAGGCTGTTACTATTACTATTATCAATCACCCATTGGTACTTTGCTTCAGCCTCAGCCAGTTTACCTTCATCCACCCATTTTTTTGCTTCCAGCATAGCAGACAGGGCAGCATAGGGATAATCAGCATAATCTTTTAATAAGCTATCTACCTGCTGCTCAATGGGCTGCGGAGAGTTTTCACTGGCCAGCTGCAAAATATGATCGTATTCCATGGAGGCGGTCATGGCTTCAAGCTGCTTATGCTGCTTCCATTGCTGAATGCCGACAATGGAACCCAGACCAATAACTGTCAGGCCGATAACCATTTTATAATTTTCCTGCCACCATTTTTTTATGGCTTCTACCTGTTGTTCTTCTGTTTCGTATGTGTCCATTTATTGCTCCGTTAAAGCATTTTTTGTAAGCATAGTTTTAAATAATTCAATCAGTTGATCCTGAGACAGGCTTTCCTGCTGCGGTTTGTTATCTGCCTTCTGACGCAGGTATTTAACTGTAATCAGCTGTTTGTCCAGTTCATCATCACCCAGGATCAGGGCAATTTCAGCCTGGCTTTTATCAGCCCGTTTCATCTGGCTTTTAAAGCTGCCACCGCCGCAGATATTGAAAATACGAACTTTCGGCAAGGCATCACGCAATTGTTCTGACAGTGCCAGGCCGGCAGCCTGTGCCCGTTCACCCATCATTAATAATACCGCATGGGGCTGTTTGATATAGTTTTTTAGTTGTTCCTGCTGCACCAGCAGTACCAGACGTTCCAGACCCATGGCAAAACCAACCGCAGGGGTTTCCCGACCGCCGAGCTGTTTTACCAGGCCATCGTATCGACCGCCTGCACAGACTGTACCCTGTGCACCCAGTTTATCAGTTACCCATTCAAACACGGTACGATTGTAATAATCCAGTCCTCGAACCAGACGGGTATTAATTTCATAAGCAATTCCAACACTGTCCAGGTAAGCACATAAATCCGCAAAGTGCTGTCTGGATTCGTCATCCAGGTGTTCCATTAAACGCGGAGCCTGTTCAATCATCTCCTGTATGGCCGGGTTTTTACTGTCCAGAATACGCAGGGGATTGGTTTGTAAACGACGCTGGCTGTCTTCATCAAGCAGTTCACTATGCTGCTGCAGGTAATCCACCAGTACGGAACGATACTGCTCCCGTGCCTGAGCGGTACCCAGGCTGTTTAACTGCAGTGTAACTGAGTCCTGCAGGCCGAGCATTTTCCAGAAACGGGCACTCATCATGATCAGCTCTGCATCAATATCCGGACCGGACAGGCCAAATACTTCAACGCCTAGTTGATGGAACTGGCGGTAACGCCCTTTTTGCGGACGTTCATGTCGAAACATGGGACCTATATACCATAACCGTTGCTGCTGATTAACCAGCAGACCGTTTTGAATTCCTGCCCGGACACAGACAGCCGTACCTTCAGGTCTGAGGGTAAGGCTGTCGCCATTGCGATCCTCAAAGGTATACATTTCTTTTTCGACGATATCCGTGACTTCGCCAATTGAGCGTTTAAACAGGGCGGTTTTTTCCACTATAGGGAAACGGATTTCGTCGTAGTTATAGCTTTTAAGTAGCTGGCGCAGCCGGGATTCTATAAATTGCCACGCAGGTGTTTCATCAGGCAGGATATCATTCATCCCGCGAATTGATTGTATCTTGTCGGCCAAAATGGTTCCTGAACAATTGCTGTTAAGAAAACTGCTTATTCTACACTAAAACGAGCAATATTTTTGTTATTTATATAGCGGGAATGATCATATTTTTTGCCGTGGATACTGACATCGACTACCCGGCCGTTGCCTAAAAATAAATTATAAGGCGGCTGTCCCTTAAGACTAAGGGTTTGACCGGCACGTTTTAGTCCCGTGGCCAGTTTTTTACCTGTGGCATCTTTAATAACAATCCAGGAATCTCCATTAAATTGCAGATACAGATCCTGACTGACAGGTGCTGCTTCTGGCTGTGGTTCTGCAACAGTTTCAGAGTCAGTTACCACATTCTCCTCCTGGTCAACTACCGGTAATGATATTACTTCGTTGCCGGCGTCCTTGTTTAGCTCTTCCGCTGCCTTTTTCTGCAGATCAGCTTCCTTTTCAACAGTAATCTTATCTGCTGTGTCTGCAGCTGCTGGTTCAGATGTTTTAATATCCGAAACTGGGGTATCAGCCGTAGATTCAGACATAGGCAGGAGGCTGTCTTTGTCCGGTTCCGGCAGGCTTAGCTGTGATGGGTTTTCATCTATGACTGAGTTATCACTGGATTCTGCAGCTATGGGAATAAGAGAGCCGTTATCTTTATCCTGCTCTTTATTCAGTTCTTTATCTGGTTGTTTATTCAAGTATTCACTGGAAATATACTGCCATAACTGCCAGCCGCCAAACAGCAATAGCGCAGCTACAGCAATTATGATAACCGGCATAATAAAGGCCGGTTTTTCAGTATGCCCCTGAATTCCCTTCCCCCGGGTTATTTTAAGTTCAGGATCACTGCAGTTGGAGCGGTATTCACGCTTATAGTATTCCACCAGTGGTTCCGGCTGAATATTTAAAAAACGGGCATAATTACGAATGTAACCGCACACAAAGGCCGATACAGGCAAGCTGCTTTGATCTTCACTTTCCAGTGCAATAATAATTTTTTCGTCCAGTTTTAATTCTCTGGCCACAACAGTTGTTGTCAGGTTTTTCTCATTTCGGGCAACTTTTAACTGATAGCCATAGCCCTCTTCCCTATTGGCAATAATATCTTTAATTTCCTGTTTTTCTTCTTGTTTTTCCAAAATTAATAGTCCTGCTTGCCCTGATAGAACCATTGGGTTTCTTTACTATCAGGAAATTTACTCTTGAGTTGAAGTTCATAACTTGCCAGCAAATCCTGGTCAGGTTCTGACATGTTATTTAAAATGTTAATACCTAACCAGAGGCTGTCTGCCGTCTGTATAGCCTGCTCATCAAAACGTTTAAAGTAATTCCAGGCATATTGATACTCCCCTTTTTTATAATAAATTTTAGCCAGCCCAAGAAAGGAAGCCGGCAGATTTTTATTAAGTTCCAGTGACTTACGATAAAGCTTTTCAGCCAGTTCTATTTTATTATTTTTAAAAGCACAGGAAGCAGCACTTTGATATGCTCCGGCGCGTTTTACATAGAGCGGATTATTAAGTACTTTTTTAAATTTCTGCTGCGCCTGTTCATATTTACCCTGGTCACATAAAAAGATGGCATAGTTATTTAAAATCGTGGAATCATTTGGCGCCAGTGATACCGATTTTTCAAATTGCTCGAACGCCAGATTCGGGCGTTCCAGACGACTGTATAACACCCCCAGGAAATTATGCGCCAGAGCATAGTCAGGATCCTGAGAAATGGCCTTATTGAGCTTCAGCAGTGCCCGATCATAACGTCCATTGCCAATATAACCGGCCCCCAGCTGGGTATTAATGGATGCCGCAGAAGTATTAGTACTGGCTCCTGTGGTATACTGATTGCTTAAACCAACATTCTCCGCCGATTTATCCGGGTTGCTCTGACAGCCGTTTAAAACCAGCAATGAAACAAGAATCACCCACCGTTTATTCATTATTAAACTTTCCCCTGTTTTTAATTAGTGTGCATCAATAAATGGATGCACACTGGCGGCACAAGGATGTGCCGCTCATTTTTGACGACTGCAAGCCATTGAAAATGCAGCAAAAAAATCACACGTTTTCTTTTGCGTTCCAGCAAATTGCCAGGAAGGCAATTTGCGGATGGAAACTAATTAAGAGTTGCCTGAGTTTATACGGCGACTTTTATCTTTTACCTTACCCGCCAGTTGTCCACAGGCGGCATCAATATCTTCTCCCCGCGTTTTTCTAATCATGGTGACATAACCGGCTTTTTGCAATATGTCCCTGAACTGCTTAATGACCTGCATTCTGGAGCTGACATAGTCACTTTCCGGAAAAGGGTTAAACGGTATCAGGTTAATTTTACACGGTAGTTTACGCAGTAAACGCGCCAGCTCATGAGCATTTCTGGTACTGTCATTGATCCCTGCTAACATAACATATTCAATGGTAAACTGCTTCTTTTTGGTATCCCCGGAAAAATAGTAACGACAGGCATCCAGTAGTTCCTTAATCGGGTATTTTTTATTTAAGGGGACTATTTTTTCCCGGATGGCATCATTAGGTGCATGCAGCGATAAAGCCAGGCTGACATCACACTCTTCACGTAACCGTTTAAGGGCCGGAATCACCCCGGCAGTGCTGATGGTGACCCGGCGTTTGGACAGGCCATAGGCATTATCATCCACCATCAGGTGTACCGCCTGTACCACATTATCAAAGTTTAACAGCGGCTCACCCATACCCATCAACACCACATTGGTTATGGCCCGGCGGGTTTCATTCTGCGGATTTATTTCTGCTGCCTGCTCAGTTTTCGGGATACGCTCATTAAGCATTTTACTTGCTGTCCAGAGCTGGGCAATAATTTCAGCACTGCTTAAATTACGGTTAAAGCCCTGCCTGGCCGTAGAACAGAAGCTGCAGTCCAGAGCGCAGCCCACCTGGGACGAAACACAGAGTGTACCGCGATTTTCTTCCGGAATAAAAACAGTTTCGATACTATTACCACCGTCAAGACGCATCAGCCACTTGGTAGTTCCATCACTGGCTTTCTGTTCCAGAACCACTTCCGGTGCACGAATTTCTGCAATGTCACTCAGACGCTGGCGTAAAGCCTGGCTGACATTGGTCATATCATCAAAATTATCCACCCCATACTGATGGATCCATTTTAATACCTGGACAGCACGAAACGGCTTTTCACCGATTTCAGTTAAAAAGGCTTTTAAATGAGGCAGGTCCATACCCAGTAAATTGACCTTTTGAGGCTTTTTACCAGTTATAATTATGGGTTGCTCTGACTCTTGTTGTAAGTCTTGTTCAAATAATTCAGGGGCTTCAGGCATTTTTTTTCGGCCAATAAAAAACCCACTTATTATCACGCAAATTAAGGAATAATCCTACATTATTCTATGATAAATCGTGGGTTTATAAGGAATTTATGTATTTCTGTGTCTTTTCGGACTTATTCCCTGTCCTCAATCCAGGTCATCTGTATGGCTTCGAGGATTTTCTCTCCGCAATGCTCTTCAGTTTCCTCAAAATCATCCAGCGCCAGCACCCAGTTCATCAGGTCAGGAAAACTAACGTATTGCGGATCTACATCTGGATGCCGTTCATCCAGTTCAGCGACAATTTCATGTATATCAGTCCATCTCAGTCCCATATTTTTCCCCCTTAATGATTCTCAGATACCATATTAATGGTGTACTTGGGTATTTCAATAACCAGGTCTTCATCATCCACAATGGCCTGACAGCTTAGACGGGATTCCGGCTCTACGCCCCAGGCTTTATCGAGATAATCTTCTTCCAGTTCAGTGGCTTCTTCCAGTGAATCAAAGCCTTCACGGATAATCACGTGGCAGGTGGTACAGGCGCAGGACTTCTCACAGGCATGTTCTATTTCAATGCCGTTGTCCAGCGCAGCGTCACAAATACTGGTACCGGGTTCAGCCTCTACGACAGCCCCTTCCGGACAGATTTCTTCATGGGGTAAAAAAATTAGCTTTGTCATTTTGAACCTTCTGTAATTTCGTCAACACTATGACCGGCCAGTGCTTTATTAATACTGGCATCCATTCGGCGCTGAGCAAATTCAGCCGTCACTTTATCAACTTCTTCAATTTTCTGTTTAATGGCCCGTTGCTCATCACCCTGAGCCACTTTGGTTAATTCATCAATGGCCTGCTGAATATTATCCCGCTCCTGTGCCGATAATAGCTTGTCGCCGTCTTCCTGCAGAGCCGCCTGAATGGCTTCTACCACCCGCATGGCTTCTACCTGTTCCTCTTTCAGTTTACGGGCTTCCATATCATCTTTAGCATGACTGAAAGAGTCTTTAAGCATGGTTTCAATTTCAGTATCACTCAGACCATAGGAGGGTTTAACCTGAATACTGCTTTCTACTCCAGAGGTTTCTTCCCTGGCAGAAACCGACAGCAGTCCGTCCGCATCAATCTGGAAAGTCACCCGGATCCGGGCGGCTCCCGCCACCATAGGCGGAATACCGCGCAGTTCAAAACGTGCCAGAGAACGGCAGTCACTGACCAGTTCCCGCTCACCCTGCAGTACATGAATGGCCATGGCGGTCTGGCCGTCTTTAAAGGTGGTAAAATCCTGGGCTCTGGCCACTGGAATGGTGGTATTACGATGGATGACTTTTTCCACCAGTCCACCCATGGTTTCCAGTCCCAGAGACAGTGGCGTTACATCCAGTAACAGCATTTCATCGTCAGACTTGTTGCCCACCAGTACATCTGCCTGGCGGGCCGCACCAATGGCGACGACTTTATCAGGGTCAATATCCACCAGCGGTTCGGTTTCAAAAAACTCGCCCACCATCTGACGCACTAAAGGCACACGGGTGGAGCCGCCGACCATAACCACATCTTCAATATCATCGACGTCAATACTGGCATCACGTAAGGCCCGTCGACAGGGAGCTATGGTTTTACGAATCACCGGTTTAATCAGTTTTTCAAACTGTTCCAGGTTCAGTTCGCCCTGCCAGTTACGGCCATCATCCAGATCAATATCAATATCAATAAGGGTAGAATCCTGCTCACTTAAGGCTTCTTTAGCCGCTTTAGCTTTATCATGCAATTGACGCTGCAGGGTTGCAGAAGGCGACTCAATACCGGCCTGTTCCATGATCCAGTTAACTATGACCTGATCCAGATCATCACCGCCTAAAGAAGAATCTCCGGCAGTGGACATCACCTCAAAAACGCCCTGGGTGAGTTTTAAAATGGAGATATCAAAAGTACCACCGCCCAGGTCATATATAATATGAACCCCTTCATTACCGCTGTCCAGACCATAGGCCACTGCCGCCGCAGTAGGTTCGTTTATCAGGCGCAGTACATTTAAGCCTGCCAGAGTAGCTGCATCCTTGGTAGCCTGACGCTGAGCATCATCAAAATAGGCCGGTACAGTAATAACCACGCCGCTTAAATCACCGCCCAGAGCTTCTTCAGCCCGCTGTTTCAGAGCTTTTAAAATTTCTGCCGAGACTTCTACAGCACTAACATCTCCGGCAACCGTACGAATACGCGGTACCTTAGAATCTTCATCCTGAATAAATTCATAAACGGAGTGTTCTTTAATATCTTCCAGACCACGGCCCATATAACGTTTGGCTGATACAATGGTATTGGTGGGATCATTTACGGCATTTTCCTGAGCCTCATAGCCCACAACCGTCTGATAACCGTCTTCATTTTTTCCCAGAAACTGGACAACAGACGGCAGCAGGTGTCGGCCCTGGGCATCCGGTATGGTTTCGGCCAGACCGCTGCGCACAGTAGCCACCAGTGAATTGGTGGTGCCTAAATCGATACCGGCCGCCAGCTTATGCTGGTGCGGTGCAGAGGATTGTCCGGGTTCTGATATTTGTAATAGGGCCATATTAGGTTTCAGGTTATAGGTTTCAGGTTTTGGTTAGAGCTGGTTCGCCAGGTCTTCTTCCTTATTCATGGCTTCTTCCTGAAGTCGGTTCAGGAACTGCATTTTCAGAACCTGGGCTTTGGCTTCAGCCAGCAGTTTATTCTGTTCATCTTCAGCAATATCTTCGTCCAGTATTTGCTGGAACAGAGTTTGAAGGTTACTGACGGCAGCCTTGATTCGGTATTTAACATCATCGAGAATGTTATCCAGTGCTGCCATGGGATCAGCCCTGTCTTCAATCTGGGACAGGGCTTCTCTCAATTCCATCTGTTCCATTAAAAATTCGGGGTCCACTGCGGTATCATTTTCACTCAGCTCGATTCCAAACAGTGATAACAGATAAATTGAGCGTTGCAGCGGGTTTTTCAAGGTTTGCAGGGCATCGTTGATCTGTGCGGCTTTCTGTACTGACAGTAAGCGTTCGCGGTCGGAGGCATTGGCAAACTTGTCCGGATGCACCGTCTTTTGCAGTTCATGGTAGTTTTCGTTGAGGCGTTTTTTATCAATGTCAAAACTGACAGGTAAACCCAGTAATGAAAAATAATTCTGAGTATCGGTTATTTTTGTCTTACGGGTCATTTTAGGTATCCGGGAATAGTCTGAAACTGGGATTATTCTAAAGGAGGTTTCTGGTGTTATCTCCTCGCCCTGCTGGCACTTCTCCCGGGCAGGAAGTTAAACCTTAAAGTTATTATCTTCCAGATCCTGAGGGCTATTACCTATTAGACGTTGAAGCTTTCCACTACTAAACGTTGAAACTCTCACCACAGCCACAGGAATCTTTAACATTAGGGTTATTGAATTTAAAGCCTTCGTTTAAGCCTTCTTTGCCGTAGTCCAGTTCAGTGCCGTCAATATAGACAATGCTTTTAGGATCCACAATGACCTTTACACCCTTGTCTTCAAACACCAGGTCATCATCATCAATAGTATCTGCAAATTCGAGTACATAGGCCATGCCGGAACAGCCATTAGTTTTTACACCCAGGCGTAAAGCCTCACCTTTGCCTCGATTTTCAATAAATCGGGCAACGTGTTCTGCTGCTGCATCGGTTAATGTAATTGCCATAAGACTTACCCTTTTCTGACTGTTCCAGACGGATTGTATAAAGGTTTAACCAGACTGTTTTTCTTTGTAATCATCAATAGCCGCTTTAATGGCATCTTCAGCCAGTACAGAACAGTGGATCTTAACCGGCGGCAGAGCCAGTTCTTCGGCTATATCGGTATTTTTAATCTGACCTGCTTCCTCCAAGGTCTTACCCTTCACCCATTCAGTGACCAGGGAACTGGATGCAATGGCGGAACCGCAGCCATAGGTTTTGAACTTTGCGTCTTCAATAACACCGTCATCGTCCACCTTAATCTGTAAACGCATAACATCACCACAGGCCGGTGCGCCTACCATACCAGTACCGACACCTTTTTCATCATTATCCATGGTGCCTACATTACGTGGATTCTCATAGTGATCCAGAACTTTATCGCTGTATGCCATTGTCTTTAACCTCGATTCCTGTCACTGTACCGATCCGGTAATTTTACACGAACTGTACAGTAACTTATAGTCTTACTCTGTTGTAACTCTGTTATTTATCCAGTACCTGTTCAGTGAGCATTCCACTGAATAGTGGACAGGTCGATACCGTCCTTATACATATCCCATAAAGGTGATAGCTGTCTGAGTTTTTCCACTTTTTCTTTTAATAGTTTTACTGTGTAATCCACATCTTCTTCTGTGGTATAACGTCCCAGGCTGAAACGAATGGAACTGTGTGCCAGTTCATCATTACGGCCAATGGCGCGCAGTACATAAGAGGGTTCCAGGCTGGCTGAAGTACAGGCAGAACCGGAGGAAACAGCCAGGTCATCAATAGCCATCAGCAGGGACTCGCCTTCTACATAATTAAAACTCAGGTTCAGGTTATGTGGAACACGGTGTTCCAGATCCCCATTAACGTACAGTTCTTCCATACCTTCAAAACCTTTGAGCATACGATCTCTCAGAGCGGTAATACGCTTGATTTCATCGGCCATTTCTTCTTTTGCAATGCGAAAAGCTTCACCCATGCCGACAATCTGATGTGTGGCCAGGGTACCGGAACGCATGCCGCGTTCATGTCCGCCCCCGTGCATCTGGGCTTCAATTCTTACTCTGGGTTTACGACGTACATACAGAGCGCCAACACCTTTAGGACCATAAACTTTATGGGCAGAAAATGACATTAGATCCACTTTCATATTCTGCAGATCAATATCAGTTTTACCGGCACTCTGAGCCGCATCCACATGAAAAATAACCTTACGTGAACGGCACATCTCACCAATGGCGGTAATGTCCTGAATTACACCGATTTCATTATTGACATGCATAATGGAAACCAGAATGGTGTCATCCCGAAATGCCGCTTTCAGTTTTTCCAGATCAATCAGGCCGTTAGGTTCCGGATCCAGATAAGTGACTTCGTAGCCTTCACGTTCCAGCTGACGACAGGTATCCAGTACTGCCTTATGTTCGGTTTTGGAGGTAATAATATGCTTACCACGTTTGGAATAAAAATGCGCCGCACCTTTAAGAGCCAGGTTATCGGATTCAGTGGCACCGGAAGTCCAGACTATTTCCTTAGGATCGGCATTAATGAGTGCCGCCACATGGGCACGGGCCTCTTCTACAGCCGCTTCTGCATCCCAGCCGTATTTATGCGAGCGGGAAGCCGGATTACCAAAATTCCCGTCCATTGTAAGATAGTGGCACATTTTATCAGCGACGCGCTTATCCACTGGTGTTGTTGCTGAATAATCCAGATATATCGGTGAACTCATTAAAAATTCCTGTCCCGCAAAATTATAAAAAATTAAAATAGTTAAATTTTAGTTAGCTAAAAGGTTTTAAGCTATGTGCTTCTCTTTAAAATCAACCCGCTGACTGCCAAGGGGCAATGCACTGTCCTGACGTCTTGCTACTTCCTGCACTTCCTGCTTTTCTACCAGGCTGCCCAGAGTAATAGCAGATAAAAATTCAAAAATCTGGTCACTCAGATCACACCAGAGTTCATGAGTCAGGCAGCGTTCTTCATGCTGACAATTACCTTTACGCTTACAGCGTGTCGCATCGACAGTTTCATCCACAGCAGCAATAATTTCTGCAATGGCAATATCTTCAGCTTCACGGCTCAGGCGATAGCCGCCCCCGGGTCCACGGGCACTGTCAACCAGACCGTTTTTTCTTAACTTGGAAAATAACTGTTCCAGGTAAGAAAGTGAAATTTCCTGTCTTTGTGAAATACCAGCAAGAGTGATTGGCCCTAAATCATAGTGGATTGCCAAATCCAACATTGCTGTTACTGCATAACGCCCTTTAGTGGTCAATCTCATTAATTCATTCCTGTTTTAAGATATTATGGCGCTATCTTAAAAAAACCAAGCGTTTTAGTCAAGTATATTTTATCGATTGCTTATATATACTTATTTTTCAGTTTTTCCGGAATCCTTCTCATCTGCCTTTTTATCCAGTTTAATGGACTTGTCCAGCTGGATAATATGTAGATCATCTTCTTTATTGCCCGGAGCATTGCCGCAGAAATCCTGGGCCGGACAGGAATCCGGGTGCTCATCAAGCGGAGTTATTTCACAAATATGGGTTTCCGGGATCTTGATATCAGGAAATTCAGCATCAATAGAACGAATGGCAGTACACATTTTTTCCAGCTTATCATCCACCTTGTGCATATGATCCAGTACACAGTTAATGGCGTGAGCCACGGGATCGGGCATTTCACTGGAGGTACCATAAGCATCAAAACCAATTTTTTTCGCCATATGTTCCCGGTTTTTGGCTTTAGGATCATCCTGAGCCGATTGTTCTTTCTTTTTAGAGGAAATAAGCCGCCCAGGAATACCTACTACGGTACAGCCACTGGGTACATCCTTAACGACTACTGCATTAGAACCGACCCGCGCACCATCATCCAGGGTAATTGGCCCTAATACTTTAGCACCGGCTCCCACTACTACATCATTACCCAGAGTTGGATGACGCTTGCCTTTGTCCCATGAGGTTCCACCCAGGGTAACACCGTGATAAAGCGTACAGTCATCACCAATAACAGTGGTCTCACCAATCACCACACCCATGCCGTGATCAATAAAAAAACGCCGACCAATAGTCGCGCCCGGATGGATCTCAATACCCGTCAGAAGACGGGCCGTCGCAGAGAAAAAACGCGCCAGCCAGTGCAGATTCCAGTTCCATAAACGATTATTAAGTCGATAGAAAATCATGGCATGAACGCCCGGATAGGTACTCAACACCTCAAAATAATTACGTGCTGCCGGATCACGTTCAAAAACGCATTGTATGTCTTCTTTCAAATGCTCGAACATTCTAACAACCACTCTCGTTCAGTTTGTTATCAATAATCACCGGGATCCCTGACGTTATGGGAAAAGACCGTGCATTTTACTAGGAATTGTCTCAACACTCAAATAGATATAAGGCTGACACTGACATAAATCAATTCTGCTTGTGACGTATGGACTTTTGAGTCTGGGTTAAAATACCGCGCAGAATATTCAGTTCTTCCTGCTTTAGTCGTGAGCGGTTATACAGCTGGCGCAGCCTGGGCATTAACTGAGGTGATTGTTCTGGATTTAAAAAATCAATTTCAATCAGCGTTTTTTCAAGATGCCTGTAAAAACCTTCCATGGCATCACTGACAGCATAGTCCACCGGCTGAATACTTTCTGAAAGCTCTTTCCTGCTCAGATGAGCCGTCATCATCAGCTCATAAGTCACAATTTGTATTGCAGAGGCCACGTTCAGGGAGCTGTACTGAGGATTGGTGGGTACATTAATTAATTTATGACACAGACCAATTTCTTCATTGGTCATTCCAGTACGTTCACGCCCAAATACCAGCGCCACCTGGTGATTTCCGGCTTCCGTCATTGCCTGCTGTGCAGCCTGACGGGCGTCGATAAACTCATGCTGAATTTTACGTTCCCTGGCCGTTGAACCCAGTACCAGATGACAACCTTCCAGCGCCTCTTCCAGGCTGCCACAGACTATAGCTCTGGTCAGAAGATCATCAGCACCGGAAGCCATGGCTGTCGCTTCCGGATCGGGGAAACGCTTAGGCTGCACCAGATATAAATGCTTCAGCCCCATATTTTTCATCACCCGGGCAGCCGCGCCTATATTGCCCGGGTGGGAGGTATTAAGCATAATAATTCGAATATTATCTACAGACATATTTTTCCTTCAGGCCTGGTAGCTGCGCCTTTTAAGTATTACCTAGCAATACATTAATTGTAACTATTTAGCATAATATGAAACAGTGTAGAGTGACTGGTTGCAGGTGCTGTGTTTACGGGGTTTTGAAAACATGGATGTTTTCACAAAGCGATACATGGATGTACTCGAGCGCCCCCGGAAATACAGCACCTGCAGCCAGGCACGGATGGATATACTGAATAATTACCATTAATTTTAACAGGGAATGGTGTTAGAATAGAGGATTAAATTGCTCTTTATTTTTTACTGTACTTTTATCAACCGCTAACTTCTGGTTACCGGTTGTGGAGATTGATTATGCATCCAACACTGACCATTGCTGTGCGCGCTGCCCGCGCTGCCGGTACTGTTATTTTCCGTTCCATGGATAAGGTAGACAGCCTGAAAATTACGACCAAGGCTGCCAATGATTTTGTCAGTGATGTGGATCGTCAGGCTGAACAGACCATTATTGAAACCATTAAAAGTTCCTTCCCTGATCATTCCATTAAGGCCGAAGAAAACGGCGAACTGGACGGCGATCCGAATTTTCAATGGATAATCGATCCCCTGGACGGCACCACCAATTTTCTGCATGGTTTTCCCCAGTTTGCCGTCTCTATTGCCTTTAAACAAAACGGCCGTCTGTCCCAGGCCGTGATCTTTAATCCTGTCAACCAGGAATTATTTACCGCCAGCCGGGGTGAAGGCGCCATGCTTAATGATCGCCGGATCCGGGTATCGAACCGACGCGGTCTTGAAGGCGCTTTACTCGGCACCGGTTTCCCCTTTAAAGATCAACAGCATCTGGATACCTACCTGGCTACGTTTAAAGCCTTATTTCCCATGACTGCCGGTATTCGACGCCCCGGCTCAGCCGCCCTGGATCTGGCCTTTGTGGCTGCCGGACGACTGGACGGTTTCTGGGAAATTGGCCTCAATGACTGGGATATGGCTGCCGGTGCCCTGCTGGTTCGCGAAGCCGGCGGTCTGGTGGGTGATTTTGGCGGTGGAGATGATTTTCTGACCACCGGTAATGTGGTGGCTGGGAATGCCAGAATATTTAAGGAAATTCTGCAGCATATTAAACCGCATTTAAGTCCTGAACTGGCGCGTTAAGAGGCAGGTTTTAGGAAAGTGTATCTCTGTACCTGTAACCTTGCTCCTAAAACCTGTAGCCTGCTAAACCTCTTCGTAAACCTCTTCCTGTTCGCCACCCTCACGTTTTACTGGCGCGAGGTCTTCCTTACTGATCCCCATAGCGACCAGCACAGAGCTGGCGACATAAATTGAGGAATAGGTACCTACAATAACACCAGCCAGTAAAGCCGTAGCAAAGCCATGAATGAGTTCACCGCCGAATATAAACAGGGCAATTAATACCAGTAAAGTGGTTAAAGAGGTGATAATGGTACGGGACAGGGTCTGGTTTAAAGACGCATCAATCACTTCAACTGCTCCGCTTTTTCTGATCTTTCTGAAATTTTCCCGAATACGGTCAAAGACTACAATGGTATCATTTAATGAGTAACCAATTACTGCCAGGATAGCAGCCAGGACGGTGAGGTCAAACTCAATACCAAACAGGGAAAACAGACCCAGAACAATAATGACGTCATGAGCCAGAGCCGCCACTGAACCCAGAGCAAAACGGTATTCAAACCGCAGCGCCACATAGATCAGAATACAGACCAGTGCCGCCAGCATGGCAATACCTCCGGTTTCAGTGAGTTCTTCACCCACCTGAGGACCGACAAATTCTACCCGGCGGTTTTCAACAGCAGGATCCAGTTTACGCGCCAGTTCAAACAGCTGGGTGGATATCTGGGCATTGGACACACCTTCCTTGGGCGCTACTCGTACCAGAACTTCGCTGGCTGAACCAAAATGCTGTACCACCGCATCAGGAAAATCATTTTTATGCAGCTCATCCCGTATAGGGCCTAAATCAACAGCCTTAGGATAAGCCAGTTCCAGCAAGGTACCACCGGTAAAATCCAGCCCGAACTGCAGACCGCGAATGGCAAGTGAAGCCAGAGATAGAATAATCAGGCTAATGGAGACAAACATCGCAATTTTGCGCTGTGCCATAAATTTAATATGTGTATCAGTTAAAATCTGCATAGTTTTTATCTTCTAAATAGAAAGTTCTTTAATCCGCTTGCCGCCATAGAGGTAGTTCACAATAGCCCGGGTCACCATAATGGCTGTAAACATGGAGGTAACAATACCGATAGACAGTGTTACGGCAAAACCCTTAATTGGACCGGTACCCACTACAAACAGGACAAAGGCTGCAATCAGGGTAGTGATATTGGCATCAGCAATAGTCATCAGGGCTTTTTCATAACCGGCATTAATACTGTTCTGCGGTGAGTTGCCATTACGCAGTTCTTCTCGTATCCGCTCAAAAATCAGTACATTGGCATCGACCGCCATACCAACGGTTAATACGATACCGGCAATACCGGGCAGAGTCAGTGTTGCCTGCAGCATGGATAAAATAGCGACAATAATAACCAGATTCAGGGCCAGTGCCACATTGGCAATCATCCCGAATTTACGATACCAGACCGCCATAAAGATCAGCACTGCAATAAAACCGATAATAACGGATTCAAAGCCCTTATCAATATTGTCCTGACCCAGGCTAGGACCAATGGTGCGCTCTTCAATAATATACACCGGCGCCGCCAGGGCACCCGCTCTTAATAATAAGGACAGATCATTGGCTTCCTGAACACTGTCCAGGCCGGTGGTTTCAAAACGATTGGAGAAGTGTCCGCGGATCACGGCATTACTGATCACTTCCTCGGAAGTATGACGTTTAACGACAGGCTTGCCGTTTTCATCACGCACAATATTGCCGTCCTTGTCGCGTACTGTTTCCTGCTTGGTTTCCAGGTATACAACCGCCATGCGTTTACCGATATTGTCCTTGGTAAACGCACCCATACGTTTACCGCCGTATCCGTCCAGAGAAACATTCACCTTGGCACCGCCGGTGTCAGGATCAATACCGGCCTGGGCATTGGTCACATGCTCACCGGTAACAATAACCCGTTTTTTCAGCAATACCGGAACCGCAGGTATAACACGACTGCCTTCTTTTCTTTCCCGGGTGTAATAAATTTTGGAACCGGGTGGCACCCGTCCGCTTAAGGCTTCTTCTACGGTATGTTCTTCATCTACAGCACGATATTCCAGAGTCGCAGTCGCACCAAGAATGTCTTTTGCACCGGCAGTATCCTGAATACCGGGTAACTGGATCACAATCCGGTCATCACCCTGCTGCTGAATAATCGGCTCCACCAGACCGTGGAATTTTTCATCAATCCGTTTTCTAAGGGTGGTAATGTTCTGCTTAAGGGCAAACATTTTCAGTTCCTTAAGCTTGGCTTCACTTAAGCGGCCACGCAGAATAAAGGATTTGCCGTCATCTTTTTCAGTAAAAGACAGCTCCCGCATTTCTCGGCGCAGCACATCATAGCCCTTGTCGCGCAGTTCGGCGGTTTTAAAACGAATCACCACATCATTACCCACCCGTTTACTGCCCAGGTAACGCACCTTGGCCTTACGCAGAATGGAACGGGAATCACTGACATAGGTATTCACCGACTTGATTATGGCGGCTTCCATATCCACCTGCATCAGAAAATATACCCCGCCCCGTAAGTCCAGCCCCAGATACATGGGTTGAGCGTTCATATCCAGCAACCATTGTGGGGTAGCCGGTGCCAGATTTAATGCAACTGCATAATTATCACCTAAAGTGGATTCGGCGATTTTTTTGGCTTTTAACTGTTCTTCTTCATTCTTAAAACGGAACAGTAACCCGGTTTCAGACATTTTGGCTGTTCGGTAATGAATGCCTTCTTTCTCAAACTGCTGAGCAAGCTGGGCCAGAGTCTGATCGGTAATTTTAGCATTGCGGGATGAAGCAGCTACCTGCAGTGCAGGATCTTCACCATAAATATTAGGCAGCGCGTAAAACGCACTGACAACAATGATCATAATGATCAGGATGTATTTCCATAAAGGATAATGATTAAGCATATTCGTTAGCTTTGTAATAATGTTGCAGAGTTAAAACAAATAAAAAAGCCTGAACTCACATAAAAGAAAGACAGGCTTTTTAAGGTATGACTATTAATGTTAATCCTTGATACCCTTAATGGTACCTTTAGGCTGAATGGTAGCCACTGCAGAGCGCTGTACATTCAGTTTGATGTCATTAGCCACTTCAATGGTGACAAAACTGTCATGCAGACCGACAACCTTACCCAAAAGACCACCGGTAGTAACGACTTCATCGCCTTTTTTCAGGGACTCAACCATGGCCTGGTGTTCTTTCATTTTCTTGTTCTGTGGACGGATAAACAGCAGATAGAAAATCACAAAAATACCACCGAAAACCATTAACTGGGAGATCAGATCCGGAGCAGCACCCGCTGCAGCAGCGCCTTCAGCGTATGCATCTTCAATAAAAAAACTCATTTTTTTTCCTTAATTATTACTTAAACATATTTATATTTTTTAATTCATGAGAAAAACAGATTGTCATGAATCATTAAAACTGAACTGAATTTAATTTTTAACAAAGTATCGAGTATAAATTCGGAGTATCAGGAAACAGGTGTTTCTTGATGAAGTTTCGGCAGCATGGACGCTGCCGAAAAGCCTCCATGGATGGATTTACGGCGTCTTCATTAAGGAATACCTGTTTCCTGATACGGACTTAAATTTTTACAAATCAGTTAAATCAAGTGGCGCTATTATGCCACAAAATCAAGGGATTTAGGGGCTTCATTGTCTTTTATCATAAAATTCCTGTGCAAATTGTTCAAAACACCCCTGTTCTATCGCCTCTCTGATCCCCTGCATCAACTCCTGATAATAATAAAGATTGTGCAGAGTATTTAAACGGGCTCCAAGCATTTCATTGCTTTTGTCCAGATGACGCAGATAGGAGCGGGAATAGTTTTGACAGGTATAACAGCCGCAAGTTTCATCCAGAGGACGGGTATCGAACTGATATTTCTGATTACGGATTTTAACTACTCCCTGATGGGTAAATAAATGGCCGTTGCGGGCATTACGGGTGGGCATAACACAGTCAAACATATCTACTCCCCGGCGTACCGCCTCTACAATATCTTCCGGTCGCCCGACGCCCATTAAATAACGGGGCTTGTCCTGCGGCATCCGGGGTGTGGTATGCTCCAGAATTTTTATCATTTCCTCTTTGGGTTCACCCACCGACAGACCACCAATGGCATAACCGTCAAAACCAATTTCGGTCAGCCCATTGAGGGAAATATCTCTTAATTCAGGGTACATACCACCCTGAATAATACCGAACAGAGCAGAACTGTCTTCCCCCTGCGGGGCCAGTCGCTGAAATTCCTCTTTGGAACGCTGTGCCCAGCGCAGCGACAGTTCCATAGAAATACGGGCTTCTGCTTCAGTGGCAGGGTAAGGGGTGCATTCATCAAAAATCATAACAATATCCGAACCCAGAGTACGCTGTACCTGCATGGATTCTTCCGGCCCCATAAACACTTTACTGCCGTCTACTGGAGAGGCAAAAGTCACCCCCTGTTCAGTGATTTTACGCAGTTCCCCCAGGCTGAACACCTGAAAACCGCCGGAATCCGTTAAAATGGGCTTATCCCAGTGCATAAAATTATGCAGGCCCTTATGCACTTCAATCACTTCCATGCCCGGTCTGAGCATTAAGTGGAAAGTATTACCCAGAATGATTTCTGCACCCACGGACTCAACATCTTCGGGGGTCATAGATTTAACCGTGGCGGCTGTACCGACCGGCATAAAAGCCGGGGTCTGTATGGTGCCGCGCGGAAAGCTGATCTGTCCCCGGCGTCTGGGGCCGTCGGTATTTAATAATTCAAATTTCATAGCAGAATTCTGACCTTTATGTCTGCCGCTTTCCTGAAACAGGGGGAACAGGGGTTGAAGGAGTTATAAACATGGCATCACCATAGCTAAAAAAACGATAGCGCTGCACAATAGCATGCTGATAGGCCTGTCTGACCGGTTCAGGTCCGGCAAAAGCACTGATCAGCATTAATAAGGTACTTTCAGGCAGGTGAAAATTAGTGACCAGGGCATCCACGACCTTAAACGAGTAGCCGGGATAGATAAAAATATCCGTATCGGCATGAAATTCTTCGATTTCACCGGGATGTTCACCAAAACTGGCAGCACTTTCCAGACTGCGCATGGCGGTAGTACCCACCGCAATGATCCGCCCGCCCCGTTCCCGGGTCTGGCGGATTTTTGCTACAGTTTCTGCCGGAACATCCGCATATTCAGAATGCATTTTGTGTTCCGTAATATTTTCTACCCGCACCGGCTGAAAAGTACCTGCACCCACATGCAGGGTGACCCAGGCGCTGTCCACGCCTTTATTGCTGATCTGCTCCAGCAAATTGTCGTCAAAATGCAGTCCGGCCGTCGGTGCTGCAACGGCTCCCTTTTCTTTTGCATAAACCGTCTGATAACGCTGCTGATCGGCCTGTTCATCCGCTCGTTCTACATAGGGCGGTAAAGGAATATGGCCATATTGTTCAAGGTAATTAAAAACCGATTGATGATTATCTGACAGGCACAGTAAAAACAGTTCACCTTCACGACCCAACATTTCAACCTGAAAACCTTTACCTTTATCCGTGCCCAGACTGAGTATCGCCCCGGCTTTAGGAGATTTGCTGGAACGGATATGCGCCAGAAAAGACTGTTCGTCCAGCACTCTTTCCACCAGCACTTCAATTTTACCGCCTGTGCTTTTCTGGCCGAATAAACGGGCCGGTATCACCCGAGTATTATTAAACACCAGCAGATCACCGGCTTTTAATAACTGGGGTAAATCCTTAAAGACTCTGTCCTGCAGTTCTCCATTTTGTCCGTTCAGACAAAGCAAACGACTGTCGGTTCTTTCCTTAAGGGGGTATTGGGCTATCAGCTCTTCAGGAAGGTCAAAATTAAAATCAGATAATTTCATAGCGGGGCATTTTAACAAAGTTCTGAGCTTAAACCTAAAAAAACCAGTTGAATCGTAGCGAGAATGTTCAGAGTGCTGAAGATACAAGGATTTACAGGTTATTTTGGCTTTATTCGTAGCCCAAATCTACGGGTGAAGTCAAAATGTTCTGGAAAGCCTTGTAGATTCAGTGCTATGGACATTCGCAGTAGGTTCAACTGATTTATTTAGGTTTATGCATTCCTAATAGAAATGACTTGTCAGATCAGTAAATTTGCCTATAATAAAGCATCCCAATTCTGAGAATACTTTTTCTGAAATACTTTGGCGGTGTGGTGGAATTGGTAGACACGCGTGATTCAAAATCACGTGCCTTCGGGCGTGACGGTTCGAGTCCGTCCACCGCTACCATTTACTATTATTTCAGTGCTACTAATTTAAGAGCGGGAACCCCATATTTTAGCCACAGCCCGTTCATTTCCAAACAGACCGACAATCAGGCTGACCAGCCCCACCAGACCGAAAATAATCACCGGCAGCAGATAGCCCAGATCTTTACCCTGTGCCACAAAAAACACAGCCGTAGCCAGCCCGGAAAATAGAATACCTATAAAGAGAAGAATGGTACGATGGGAGGTTTTGTAAATATAGGCTTCGGTGCCCGATTCAAAATAATTAAGTACTGGGAAAAACAGTTTGCGAAAAATAGCTTTCATTTTGAATCGGGCTCTCTGTAGTATTGGAATTTAGCAGAAAATATTATAACCCAATACTGGTTTAATCCTGTATTAAAATACAGGTCCGAACACTCTACTGTTAATGCTGCATTTTTTTCATCATACCCGGCATCTGAATTTTTCTGACTGGAGCACTAAAGTTTTTTTCACTACCGTCAGAAAATTTCAGGGTTACGGATACTTCCTGCCCTGGTTTCAGGTTATTTTTCAGATCAATTAACATAATATGCAGACCGCCCGGTTTTAATACGGTTTTACCTTTAGCCGGAATATCTATTTTTTTAATACGACGCATCTTCATCATACCATTGTCATGGATATGGGTATGCAGCTCTACTACTTCAGCTGCCGGACTGCTGGCCGACACTATACTCTGCATAGTATCCGAAGCATTATCCAGC